>Ga0116228_10007072_pt1 | contig 10043 bp, 6 predicted proteins | sample S1TSphfallax_2_FD_89694 | JGI IMG/M metagenome (GOLD analysis project Ga0116228, IMG submission 89694) | Host-associated microbial communities from peat moss isolated from Minnesota, USA - S1T2_Fc - Sphagnum fallax MG | ecosystem: Host-associated > Plants > Peat moss > Unclassified | place: USA...
TCACATTCCGGGACACCCTTGGGTGTTGGGACAAGCCACGGGCACTTTGGACCACGAGACACACCACGGCCCGGACTCGGGGGAAGCCACCACCTTCCCCCATATAGTATTCTCTGCGCCACTTCGCCGAGACCACATCCAAATGGCTCTTTTTCTCGAGACTCACAAGTTGGAGTCCCGAAATTGTCTCGAAACTGTCCCGGGTGGAGTCCCGGGACTTTGGGAGCTCATAACTCCCGACTGCGAAGTCTGATCTCGACAAAGTCTAAACCAAACTTGTAGCCCTTGTTGATATCTTTCCAACGACGTATCGCACTCTCAATTCGGAGGTCAGAAAGAGGTCGATTCCCGACTTTTAGTGGTCGGGAGTCAAACTGCCAATTTGACTCCCGGCCCTTCTTTTGCCCATAACTTGGGCTGTAGATGTCCAAATGGCCAATGCGAGGCCATTTTCGATATCTACGCTTCAAGACCTTTCCAATGACACCAAGAACACCCCAATACGAGGTGTTTTGGGCGTTGCTGTCGAGCTCTAAACATTCGGGAGTCCCGGAGGACTCCAAATCTTCACTTTTTCCAAGTGTTGGGCTTCACCCCCACACTTGGCCAAAGTAAGGTTGCGACAGAGTTGATGCTGCACTTTAATGAATTAAAATTCAACAGTGACACAATATAGACCACACATAAAATTCATGAATCTTAAAATTCCTAAATGCACACACATGTTTTAACCCTTGAACATCATGAATCTTGATCCTTGAGTTTTGACTCTTGACTCCTAAACATCTTTAAAAAATATCATTGAACAAAAAATTCAAAGAAAAATACTTAATGTTGATCCTCGTTAATGTTGTTGAAAATTTGGGATCGAATAATGTGAATGCACACATAAAACACAAAAGCAATTTGAAAATTTAAAAAGTTGAGAATCAAGACCAAAACTACTTCAATAATAAATATTGACTCACAAATGTAAATGTACACATAAAACACAAAAGTAATTGAAGAATCCAAGGACTAAAATTGCATCAACAAATATGAATACAAGCACTAGTACATTGTTACTAAATAATGAGATGCACAAGTCGACAACAATAATTGATAATTATAATGAAATTCACAAGTTGGCAACAATAGGCTTCAATGATGAAATTCACAAAGGTGGGAGTTAAACTTGGTAGTCATTGCACATGTAAACAAACAACAAACACACAATTGGGAACATCAATTGTTGAAATAAAACTCAAAAAAATTACATTTCAAAATATCATATGGACTATGTGAACATTTTTAAAGAACTAACACCCATGGGCCATATTCAGTGTTCATTGTTCAATGGGCAACAATAATGATTCCTAACTCTTAAGTAGGTTAAGCAAAATCACAAATTTTAATTAGATTAAATGAACATTGAACAGTCAAAAGCTCTAAATGATAGGCATTTAAATATTCAAGAATTAAAACTTAATTCAACCTCTAAGTTTAGTAATCCATGATTGAACTATTGTTGAAGTTTGAGCATTAAGCCACCATTCCATCATGACATCACCTTGTTTTACAACATTCCATGTTCATACAAGCTATTGTTTACAACATCATCAAATCTATTAAAGAACAAGCACCATGTTGAAAGGTTGATGAATATTCTAGAATGCACATCAATTTATTGCCAAATGCATAATTATTGTCACCTAGATTCCTAGTCCTTGCAAGTTGCAATGTTTCACAATGCACATTAACACTGGACAAATTCTTTGTTTAACATTGGGCAAATGAAACAAGTTTTGGGAGGAAGGACATCATAAGCTTGCCCCCCCTTTATATATGTGTATGTGCTTTTACAACATTTTAACAACGCGTTCAAGGTTATGTGCTAAGGAAGTGTTGATCAATCATTGACATGACGTTGTAATGGCATTGTAATACGATGATCAATCACCATAATGTGTCACAATGCCATTACAACATCATATCAATCATTGTATTAACACTTTGTTAGCAATTAACGTTAAACACATTGTTAAAATATTATAAAAACACATATATGGGGAAGGGGCAAATTTGTGATGGAAGGTTTAGTGAAAACTTGTTTGAAAGAAGGGTTAAGGTTTTGATATCAATAATCCTTAAGGCAAAGATCTAACAATCTACTTTAAAAGAAGTTGTGGCTAATGCAAATAAACATTTTCCTTTGGTGGAAAGAGGTGAAATAGAGCATTCATTGTTTACACAATGATGATATTGAAACATTTTTTATGCGATATTTGCAAATTTTTATATTTTTCCAAATTAAAAAACCCTTTGTGATTCACTAGCCCATTATGCAAGTTGGGAAAAAAATCATTAAAAGAAAACATTGCTATTACCCATATTTTATTTAAATGTTTGACTTTTATTGAAAAACATGAAAATAATTGTCAAGGTTTTCCCTATTAGATGTAAGCAATCAATAAAGTAATTATAAAGTGTAGGGAAAGGCATTTTATGGGTATAACTTCAAAACTAAAAAATATCTAGGAGGCATATGAATTTGAATAGGAATGTGTCCTAGTTTGAAAGGCATCATATGGTATAGATTGACTTGAATAAATACTTGGATCATCCTAGATGACTTCACACATAGTCTAACCTAAAGTGCAATTTGTAAAGCAAGAGGTCATTCCATGGACTAGGTTCTTCTAGCATTTTGCACACAATTTTCAACTATTTATAATTCTAAGCAATTTTGTGAACCTCCCCCAAACACTAGCTTGTGTTTCATCCAACTCCTTGTAGTTAAAAGTTCCATGAATAGTCATTGTTTATCTTCCTAAGTAAAAGGCTAGTCTCGCAATAAACAAAACATCTTCCTTCTCTTTTCAAAATGAAAACACAATGTTTAAATCCATAAAAGCCATAACCATGAATAGGTGCACAAAATATTCTAAAAGTGTTACATTGCAGATCTTATCTCTCATGAAAGATTAGTCCCATGTGCTAAGTTGAGATCAGACATAGAACCACAAAAGAGAGGGAAGAAGAAACATAATCGTCCTCAAACAAAACAAGACATTAGTTCAAGTCCATAAATTACAAACATGAAAGATTTAGCTTTCTTATTATATATTAAAATTGAAAAGGGTGAATATGTTTTATTTTCTTTCAATTATGGAGGGAGAAAATGGGTTGAAACATTTAATGAACAACTGAACTAATTGATGCATACATAGATCAATAGGAAAACAATTCGAAAAAAACTTGGAAAAAAAAAAACAAAAAAAACTTTCCACCCAACCACAAGATAACTTAGAAATCCAAGTTATCCACCCTCAAGCTCAAATAAGGAATGTGAAACTAAAAGCTATGCATTTGAAGCCAAATCATCAATGTATGCAAGAACAATTAAATCAATGTTTGAATTCTTAGAAGATGGATTTAGGGAGTCTACAGTAACCATAGTTACTGCCTTAGCCTTCGCATATGAAGGCAAAACTAAGCTAATTGGTGGACTAGGAAAGAAGTCCTTATGTGCAAAAAAAGGCACGGTTGTAGATCAAAGAAAAGAAAGTAGCTCTCTACAAGAAAAAAAAAGGTTAAATCGATACGAACAATTGAAAGGAATGCACAAACATGAAATGAAGACAACCAAAACTTATTCATAATCCAAAACCCTCTTAACTCCTTTTTTGGGTGGCGAGTCTAGATCCAAAGAGTAACTTAACTTCTTGATCTACTAGAGCTCAACTTCTTTCACCAATGGAATTATTGCTTCATGAAAGGCTACACGATTTGCCTTAAGTGCCAGGATATGCTTTCCAATTGTCTCACATACCCAAACAATGTTGCATGTAAAAGTCTCCTTGGTGTCAATAATTTACAAATATTTGAAAATCAAACATTCAACGTATTGAATAATGATAGAGCTCACCTATAATAGAGTCCAAATGGATAATTAAAAAGTTTGGAGGAGAATAGACTTCCACAAGGGCTTGCAAAGTGAAAGCATGAATATCTTTGGCACCTTTAAATGGTACACTTAAAGTTGAGATAGTCATGGAATTTTTGGAGGTCCAGTTGTAAAGAAACATCTTCTTCTACAATGGAAATTCCCTAAGAAGTGATTATAGGAAAAGGTGGGAAAAGATGGAAGTCGACAAAAGCAAGGAGGATGGCCCTACTAACAAACATTTGCATAATAATTCACAGGGTAAGGGCAAATGAAAGTGGGAATTATATACATAGGGAGAATAGATGAATTAGGTGATGGAAACAACATACTTTATGAGTCTTATCTTCGATGTTGATAATGGGAAGGGAGTCAATCACAATCCACTTCAACTTTATGGTAAATTCGTAAGCATCGACAAAGACACAATTTCCTTTTGCACTCGAAACTCATTTGGGTATAACAAAATAATTCCTCCCCTCTTGGAAAGGAATCGCTCTACAAAGAAGAAAATTAACTCCACATAGTCTTCAAGGAATTGATTCCAAATTGGAATCATTGAAGTTGGATCAAACACAATGGGACAAGAACACCTCCAAGAATGTTGGCAAAAAGGAGATTAACTTTCCCTTCAAGTGAAACCTAAAATAGAGGAAAATTCAAATTTTCAATGTAAGAGTCATGGACATAAACGGAGAGGAAACGAACTCAAATATTGAAATGTCAATAGAAATTACCTCTTTCATGATGCATGAAATCTAGCCTTTTTCCACTAGCCATTTCATATTTTTGAGTTGATTGCATGCAATTGAGTGCCATGAGAGATTGAGTGTCCTTTTGAAGAACCTTGTCCTCTTGCTAAAAATGAAAACATGACTAAAAAGTGGAGGTTTCTCCTCAGTCACAATAACAGGGGGGCAACAAAACTACATTAGAAGCCTGGGTAAATGGTGCTTATTGATGGATAACCAAGTTCTTCTAAAAATCATTATGGGGCCTCTCTATGTCAACCATAGTTTCTAAGGTTGTAGATTTCTCCTTACCTTTCTTCTTAGTGGCATCCCTTGATTTTTTGGGACCTTGAGACACAAGGGTCTCTATAGCCTTCTTGTAAACCCAAGCTCAAAACTTTCACAAAGAGAAACCTCCAAAGAAGATGTACCATCCTTAAGGCAGTCAAGATACCACCCACATTTTGTGAGGTGAGGACAAGACCAATCCTTGAGAAGGTCCTTTCGATACATGTTGCTATGAGTTTTTGGGTCTTTCTAGATAAGGAAAAGGGGTGGCAAGTAGGGGATTGCTCCTACTGGAAGGAACCCAAAATTGAAATACTTGTAAAGAAAGGAATGACTTTAATAACCTTACAATCATCATTGAAAAAAATACAAGCAATGTGAAAAATAACATTCACATGTAGAAGACTTGTTTAGAGGCCTCTTTGCCACCGAGTTGTTGGTCAAATGACTTAATACGCCTAATGCCATCCTTCAATTTAAATCCCCTGAAAAAACATATTTCCTAAAAAACTAATTTCCAATCCTTGATATAATTAGCGAGGGAAGGATCTCTTAGCTAAGGTGTGATATTAAGGCCAAGCTTATATATTATGAACTACAAAGTGGATTCAAGGTTTGCCTCCAATTGCATCAAGTAATGAACAAAAAGCTTTCAGATCTATAGTAAATCTTAATTCCCACAATTCAAAAAAGGACCAAATTTTCCAAGAAAGGAGTAAAAATCTTTCGATACCTACATTATTTGTGCATTAGCTCTTGCAAACACAGAAAAAAACCATTTGAAATTTTTAAAAAACATTCGACACAATTACTTTTGGCATTGAAAGTTCCCAAAATGACATCTTTTGTTTTGATTAGAGTAATGCGTGGAGCCCACCTAAAACCAAAAAAAAATTTGGAGCCATTTTGCACACATTGCATAAAAAAACCCATGCTTTGGAAACTTGATTACCTCCTTGGCTATTGTTGGCTAATTCCACTACTTGAACCATTTGACCTTTTACTTGTTATTCACACAAGATGTAACATTTGCAGGTTTTGATCAACATCTTGGGTTCAGAGGACATGTCATAATGCATTTGTACCTACTCAAGAAATTCCTCTCTAAAAATTGGATCACAAATAAAAAGATGCTTCAAAAAGGCATTGTAGTTCTCCTTCCTCACTTAGTCCATAGCTTTCTCCATCAACTCCTGCATCTTGGATGGAGAGCAGAGGGTTGGATCAAAAACCTCATCCTAGTATAACTTCATTGCAACATTAGCAATTGTAACGAATTCCTGCTATTAAAACATAATGACCATACCTTTGTTACAACTTTTAACTGAATAATTTTTTTCGAACATTAAACTTTTGAGGTCAGAGTGTAACATATTACCTTGTACAAATACTCGAAGAAAGACTCTTATGTCAAGGAGTACCAAGTCTTTCAAAACTTTGTTTCACATTTCTTATAAACTTTCATTGGGAGCATGTTTTTAAACTGCACAAAGGGAATCTTTCCAATACTTTAAATCTTGAGAAATCATGGACCAAGCTTGGAGGAACGTGATCATATTTGCCAAACTTGCATCAATCCAATTGAGTCACTCAATCTTCTTGACCAACACTAAGTAAAACAAAAGTGGAAATTGATGGTTAGTAGATTTACTTGTTTAGGTTTGTCATAATAGTCAATATCTCAACTAGTCCATTAATGGTGTCCAAAACTATTACATCCATTAAGATGTGCCAAGTGTAATCATTAGGATGAACCATATGGATATACAAAAGCTATGCTTCCAGGTGATGGTTTCCATCCCACACAAAAAACATTTTATGGGAAAACTTTTTAAGATTAAGGTTAGAATGCAAGAATTCTTCAAACCTATCATTCTTAGATTTCCACTAGCTATTCCACTCCATTTCATATCCGACTATTGATTCCACACCTCCCTACCAGTTGGTGGAGGAAACAAAAAACACTTTATTGCCCTCCTTGTATCCATCGTGGAATGCCTATTTCATTTTCAAGATATCTATCTTCAATGCAAGTCTGACAACTAACATAGGAATCATTTGACATAATGGGATATGCATCCTTGATTTCTCTTTTGGTGAAGTCTTGTGCCTCTCCAAAACATCGATGGTTTTGAATTTTGTCTACTTATGGACATGTTGGATTACATTGTCACAAGACAAGGGCAATAGATTCAAGGAACTTGTTCGTGTTGTTACATTAGTAAAAGTGTACATGTGTTCAACAAAACACATTCATTCAAAAATCTAAAACATACACAACAATTTAGTGTTGTATATTTTCAAAAATGTTTCATTAGGCTTTGTACCTTTTATGTAAAATCAAGTGTCCTAGGTTGCATTTTCTCCTCTTCAACCTCTTGTTGTATGTATGAAAAGATCAAATTAGTGTCACTCTTCATTGTTGGAAAAATTCAAAAGATTCACACTTGAACTATGAGTGGATGGATTTTATAAACCTCCTTAATAATATTGTCCAAATGCTTAAAGACTTCTTGCAAAATGAATAACACACAAAGTGGCAATAATCAAGAACATCATCTATGTGGATTATTATTTGGTTCTTAAGATTTGATCTGGTTCTATTTTTCATGAGCTTGAAATGAAAGGAACAAAATGAGCCTAACACTAGCATACAAAAACACACAATGAAAGAAATGAGCTTATGAACCTACACATCTTTTCCTAACCAATGATGAGACACATAGCTTTAGGAACAATTCATATTTTGAATATGGCATAATGGCAGTTTAAACAATTTTCAATGGGATTTGGGTTAGGGTTTAGGCTATTTCAATCCGTAGTTGGTGTTGGGTGCATGCATAAGGTGTTACATTAAGGGGGTACAAAAAAAATCAATGGCATAAAGTGAAAGGCAATGAAAGTAACCAATTTTGAAATTCAACAAAGAACATACAAAAAAAAAAAACAACAACATAATAAAAGAACCCTTGTTCTCCCTTCAGCTATTACAAAGGGAAAATGGCAAGATGCTAAAATAATGCAACAAGGATGCACATTAGAGTTCCCTAATGAAATTGAGGGTGCAAAGGAATTTCTTGGGTACTTTTGTTGCCGAAAGTACCCAAGTTGTGTTTGGATGAAATCAAATCTTTGCTTGTTCATAGAGGTTCCTAGATATTTTATGGAGCAAAAGATCTCTAGTGCACCAAATCTCCGCAAGTTGGATGAAACTAAATCTCTAATATTACATTTATAATGGAGTAACAACGTAACAAGAAACTTACAAGAAATTTTTAAAAACAAAAAAAAACGATCGTTCCTATCATTGAGCTATTTCAAACGCATCCAAGTAGAAGCGAGATATTGTTGATTCAGCATAATAAGATTGATTAGGTACTTTTGGCAACAAAAATGCATGGTTTGGATTTTTTTTAAATAACAAAGAACAAAGGATTTCTTCTTTGCCATTCTTGGATATATAACCCTGCAAAAAATAAAAATAAAAAGATGTTCAACTCCTCTTGTCATGAACTTGTAGCAAGCACATCCAAGCATGAGGATATGTTGGGCAACTTGCTTGGGTACTTTTAGTGAAAAAAATACTTGAATTGGAATTTTTACAAGGAAGGGAAAAAAAGGATTTCCTCTATGCCATTTTGAATATGGAACCTACAAAAAAAAAAGTGTGCCCACTTTTGTCACAGAGTTGTAGCAAATGCATCTAGGTTGGAGGCTTTGGTGGTCAAATCAACCTAGATACATCATTTGGGTACTCTCAACAATAAGAATACTGAATTTGCACTACTACAAGCAAGATGAACAACAACCCTCATTCTCTTTCCTTACCTCAACTAAGCGAACACAAAAGGGAAGCTAGCTAACATCCATGTCAACTAAGGAGTGGAATGCCATTAAAGGTGGTCACATGCGTACTTTCGTTGTCGAAAGTAACTATGTTTTTTTTAGATGAAAACAAACTTTTGTTTGGCGATGGAGTAACAAAATATCCAAGGACCTATGCATTCCCTAGATATGGAAACCTAGGAAGAAGCACCCATTCTTGTCTTAGAGCTCTACCAAATGCATCCAAGTTGGATGCATTGATGGTTGATTGCACAAAGTGATGACAATGTTTGGGTACTTTTGGCAACAAAAGTACTTGACTTGGAATAAAAAAGAGGACCCTCTCTCAAAGCGTTACCACATTACAATATAAAAACAAGCTCCCCTTACCTCATGCAAGCACATGTTGTTGAAGGATGTTTAATTTCAACGACCTTGGATCTAAGGACCCAAGGAGCAAGTTGCATTCACTGGTTTTAAAGCTTACAACAAACATAGAAAAAAACTCCTCTCCTAGAGCTCATGCAAGCAAGTGGGAGGTGAATAATTTCTATCAAACATGAATGTTTGTGTTCTTTTAATCCTACATATGTTGGCCGTAAAAATCTAAGCTCCTTGATGTTGAAGACTAGATTAGATGGGAAAAAAAAAAGATTTGAACTCCTTGGATTTGTGATTTTGAAAAAAGAAAAAGAAAAAATAGAAACTCCTAGAAGTACCTAGAAGTAAACAAAAGTTTAAAGGTTGCAAGGGAGCCTTTCTCTCCCCGTGGATGCATTCAAGAAAACCTCAAAAGACATATGTAAAAAAAAAAGATGGAGATGAACTTGTGTTTGTGTTCATCATCTATTCTAAACAATCTCAAGTAACACGTTTAGGTCCTACCGCAATGTTGAAGATCATCAAACCATATTCCCCCTTACAAAAAAAAACCTTGAAAAAAAATGAACCCAAGCTCAAGTTTCCTCTAGGATATCATGAGAATTGGACCTTAGTTCTTGAAACCTTCAAGAGTTTTTTTTTTTAAATTTATTTTTAAATTATTATAATAATTATTATTATTTTAATTTTTTAATGTAGGAAGAGCTACACTCTCCCCACCCATGGATCAACAAGAACACTCCGACATTCAAGGACATAAAGAAAAAAATAAAGAAAAAACAATCCAAAGCTCCTAGAAGTTCACCAAAAGCTCACCAAAACTTGGAAGTTGCAAGGGAGAGGAATCAAGCCTTTCTCTACTTATGGATGCATTCAAAAAAACCTAAAGTACA
>Ga0116228_10007073_pt1 | contig 10043 bp, 9 predicted proteins | sample S1TSphfallax_2_FD_89694 | JGI IMG/M metagenome (GOLD analysis project Ga0116228, IMG submission 89694) | Host-associated microbial communities from peat moss isolated from Minnesota, USA - S1T2_Fc - Sphagnum fallax MG | ecosystem: Host-associated > Plants > Peat moss > Unclassified | place: USA...
GCTGGACGCATAAGGTGGCCTTCGCGGCCGAATATGAAGGCCGTGCGACGCCGGCGATGGGCCGCTTCAGCGGCCGTCGTGAATGGGAAGAGTGCTATGACGGCTGGGACCTGGCCGACGCGATCACCGATCTCGGCTTCGTCCGTGGCGACGGGAAGACCCTGGTGCCGCAGCCGCATCTGCACTTCGATGACTCGAAGATGTGGACGCTGGACGATGTCCGCGGGTTCAAGCTCGGCAGCCCGCTGCTTGGGTTCCGCGCGCTGGACGATGCGGGACGTGAGGCCGCGGCGGCTGAATACCGCAAGGGTTTCACCATCAACCCCGTGAACTAAAAAGCTTAACCGGGCGCCGTGAAAGCGGCGTCCGGACTTGCCTTACGTGCCCGCCAAGAACCGAAAGCAAAAAAGATGACCGTCATCACGACGCATAAAGTACGTTTTGAACCCATGGGGGTCGAAATGGAGGTCGAGGAAGGCGAGACTGTTCTGGATGCCGCGTTCCGCCAGGGCATTTCAGTGATGCATGGCTGCAAGGAAGGCCAATGCAGCAGTTGCAAATCGAAATTGCTGGACGGTGACATTGAGCTGCTGAAATATTCGACCTTTGCCCTGCCGGATTATGACCGGGATGCGGGGCTGATTTTGCTTTGCCGGACCCATGCGTATAGCGATTTGGAAATCGAGTTGCTGAATTACGATGAGGATTTGTTGAGCCGGTCGATTGCGGTAAAGCCGTTTGATGCGGTGCTGACGCGGATCGAGCACCTTACCTCTGACATCCGGCTGCTGCAGATTGAAATCGACAAGCCGTTGAAATTCTGGGCCGGGCAATATGTGGATATCACGCTGCCGGGTGGTGCGGTGACGCGCTCATTCTCCATGGCGAATGCGCCGAGCGAGCCGCGGAAATTGTCGTTCATCATCAAGAAATATGCGCAGGGGGCGTTTTCCGCCGCACTGGATGATAGTCTAAAACCTGGCGACAAGCTGGTGGTGAAAGGGCCTTATGGCACCTGCTTCCGGCGGGGCGAGAGGCCCGGGCCGATGATTCTGGTTGGCGGCGGGTCCGGCATGTCGCCGCTGCTCTCGATCCTGCGTGACCATGCGGAAAGCCACGAAGACCGGCCTGTGCGGTTTTTCTATGGCGCGCGGACCAGGGCGGATCTTTTTCAACTTGAGGAATTCGCGGCGCTGGAGTTGGAACTGCCGGATTTCCAGTTCATTCCGGCGCTTTCGCACGCTGCCGAGGATGATTCGTGGGACGGCGAGCGGGGTTTTGTGCACGAAGTCCTGGCGCGGGTTTTGAAGGAGCAAACTCTGGCGGGCGAGATGGATGCGTATTCCTGCGGGCCGCCGCCGATGATCGACGCGGTGCTGCCGGTGTTGCAGATGGTGGGTGTCGAACCGGAGAGAATATATTTCGACAAATTCACGCCGGCCGTACGTTAAGGAAAACCGGTTACGCTGAAGGCTGAACAATAAACGGAGGAGAAGAAAAATGAGTGTGACCACTGAACCGCAAAAATCCGGCGCCGCGGGCTCCGCGACATTCGCCGGCTCGGATAGCCGGAAGTATAATTATTTCGAACCGAAGGGCCGCAAGGCAAGCCATTACGAAGACATGACGGTTGATGTGCAGCCGGACCCGGAGCGCTACCTGTTGCAGGACTGGATCATCAGTTTCGCCGATGGCACGCCGACCTATGACAAAAACTGGACGGCGGCAAAATCCTCCGATTGGCACAAATTCCGCGCCATCGACCAGGAATGGGAGCGCACGCATTACCAGCGGCAATCCACCATAGTCGGCATGATCACCAACGTGATCGAAAACGGCCGCCGCAGCTTAGCACCCAAGCGGTTTGACCGGGCATGGGTGAAAGTGCTTGGCGATCATCTCGGCGCCTATAAGCATGCGGAATTCGGCCTTGGCACTTCGACCATGCAGGCGCAGCGTTATGGTTATACGCAGATGATCAACAACGCGATTCTGACGAATGCGTCGTATAAGCTGCGGTTTTCGCAGGACCTTACGCTGTATCTTGGTGAGCTGGCGCTGGATATTGAAGGCATCGACCTGGATGCCGGCAAAAAACACTGGCTGGAAGACCCGATCTGGCAGGGCACCCGCCACGCCATTGAGGCGGTGATGGGGGCGACGGATTATCTGGAGCAGTATTTTGCCGCCAACATCGTGTTTGAACCGCTGGTGGCCGAATTGTTTCGCTCCGGCTTCATCATGCAGCTGGCCGCGGCGCAGAATGACTTTATGACACCGGCCGTGGTTTCCGCCGCAGAAGGCGATTATGAACGCAATTTGGCAAATGCCGTGGAATTGTTCAGCATTTTGGCGCTGGACCCTGCGCATGGCGAGCATAACCGCCGGTTGTTCGTGCAATGGTTCCATAAGCACGGCGCGCTGGCGATGGAGGCGGCGAACCATCTGCAGCCGGTCTGGTCCCTGCCACGGGTGAAGGCCGCGCAGTTTGCCGATGCGCAGGAACTCTCAAAAAACCGCGCCCGCGCCATTGCCGCCGAAATCGGTTTTGACGTTCGCGCGACACTTGACCAGTAAGAAGGACGTAAAAATGGCACACGCACAACCGGTACAACACGACAACATCTTCAAATCCATGAAGGATATGAAGTTTGAAGCCACAATCTCGCATGAATGCGGCGTTACCATGAATGACAGCGTGGAGGCGCGCGCGATTGCCGAGGTTATGGCGGCGAAACCCGGCATCCGGGTGACGTACCAGCCGGCGCTCATCCGGATCGACGGCACCGGCAAGATCGCGTTCAAGATGGATGAGATTTCGGAGGCTCTGGGGCGGACGATCACGCCCTACACTTTTGAGATTTCCACCTCGACCCATTATGGAAGAATGGTGATGGTGGATGACAACACGGTGACCTTGTTCGGCGATATGGACGAGGCGATGGAATATATAAAATACGATTAAGTTGTCAGTTGTCAGTCGTCAGTAAGAATGTGAGGTGATGGCCGGGGTAACCCGGCCATCACACGAATTTCGAGGAAACAAAAATGCCAAAGATCATGCTGCATGACGAAGCCGCGCGGGCTGCCCTTGGGCGCGGTGTGGCGCAACTGGCGCGCGCCGTGCGCGGCACGCTGGGGCCGCGCGGCATGAACGCGATTATCGACAGGCCCATCGGCACGCCCATGGTTTCGCGGGACGGCGTTTCCATCGCGGCGGAGATCGAGTTGCCGGATAAGTTCGAGAACATGGGCGCGCAGATTCTGCGCGAGGTTTCCATGCAGACCAACGAGATTGCCGGCGATGGGACCACCACCGCGACCGTGCTGGCGGATGCGCTGGTGCAGCAGGGCCTGGCCCGCATGGCGGCCGGAGATAACGCTGTGGACTTGGTGCATGGCATGGAAGCGGCGCTTGAGAACGTTATTGAGTCTCTACGCGCGCTGGCGCGTCCGTTGCGCGGTGTTGCTGAGGTCCGCGCCGTTGCAACCATTGCCGCGAACAACGACCCGGTAACCGGTGCGCTGGTGGCTGAAGCGATAGACCGTGCCGGGCCGCAGGGGATTGTGACGGTGCAGAACAGCGCCACCGTGGAGACGCTACTGGATGTGACGGACGGCATGAGCTTTGATCGCGGCTATATTTCTCACCACATGGTGACGGATGTGGAACGGATGGAGGTTTTTCTCTCCGACCCGCTGATCTTGATGACCGATCTGAAAGTGACCTCGGCGCAAGACGTGGAGCATGTGCGCGCTTTGGTGCCAAAAGGCCGAAGCCTGCTGATTATTGCCGAGGAAGTGGCGCCGGCGGCGGTGATGGCGCTGCTGGCGACGCGCGAGGATGGCGTGCCGGTGGCGGCGATTCACCCGCCGGATTACGGGCATTGGCGCAAATCCATGCTGGAGGACATCGCGATCACCACCGGCGGCCGGGTGATTTCCCGCGACCTTGGCGGCAAGATTGAGACGGCCGTGCGGGCGGATTTGGGGGCCGCGAAGCAGGTGCGGATTGGCGCGAACATGACGGTGATTTCCGGCGGCGCCGGCGACCCGGTGACGATCACGGCCAGGCGCGAGCAGGTGGGCCGGCAGATGGAGGTTGCGCCGAATAATATTGACCGGGACAAGCTGGAGCAGCGCCTGGCGCGGCTTTCCGGCGGCACCGCGACCATATTGGCGGGCGGCGCCACGCCGGTGGCGCAGAAGCGGCACGCGCAGTTGATTGAGGACGCACTGGCGGCGGCGCGGGCGGCGATTGCCGAGGGCGTGGTGCCGGGCGGCGGCACGGCGCTGGCGCAGATTGCGCCGGCGCTGCCGGGTAAGATGGCAAATTTGCTTAATGGCGCGCAGGTGGGGGCGTCCCTGTTGCAGGGGGCGCTGACCGCACCTTTGGCGGCGATTGCGGCGAATGCCGGGTTTGACGGCGCGGCGATGGTCAAGCGCGTCTCCTCCGCCCCGCTGGGCACCGGGCTGGATGCGCGGAGCGGCAAGTTTATCGCCATGGATGAGGCGGGGATTATCGACCCCGTAAAAGTGACGGTCAGCGCGCTGCGCAACGCTGTTTCCGTGGCCTCGCTTATCCTCACCACCCATACGCTGATCGCGGACCGGCCGGAATATGTGGACCCGACGGCGGGGCCGGCGTTGGGTGGGGGGGCCGAGAAGCTGGGACGTGCATGACCATGTAAAAGGAGCCGATTTGGGGAAAGTTCTGCTCACCGACGGCGAAAAAATGTGGGCGTGGGAGCGGTTTCTCACCGGTGAGCCGGATTCGGCCATACCGCTTGGCAATGTGGTTATATCCTCCTGGCAGCGCAGTTTGAAGCTGGGGGTGAATGCGACGGGGCGGGCGGCGCCGATGGCGGCTTCGGGCGAAAAATTCGCCGCCATAAGGCATAGCAACCGCCAGCTTATTGCCGCCTCGGCGGATATTTTCCGCCGCATGCGCGACGTGTTTGAAGACTCGCGCTGCATGATGCTGCTGACCGGGCCGGATGGCATTGTGCTGGAGGCGGTGGGGGATAGCCGGACGTTGTCCGAGGGGGAGCGCATTCACCTGCTGCCGGGCGGGCAATGGTGCGAGGATGTGATTGGGACGAATGGCATTGGCACGGCGCTGGCCACGGGGCAGCCGGCACAGGTTCATGCGGTGGAACATTTTTGCGAGGGGATAAAGAGCTGGACCTGTGCGGGGGCGCCGGTACGGGAGCCGGGGACGGGGCGCATTTTGGGCGTAGTGGATATCTCTGGGCCGCCTTCGACGTATCATCGTGGCAACCTGGCACTGGCCGTAGCGACGGCGCGGCAGATTGAGACGGCGCTGGCGGAGCGCGCGGGGCAGGAACGGGTGCGGCTGCTGGAACATTGTTTGGAGCGGCTGCCGCCGGGGACGGCGAATTTTCTGGTGATCGACCGCGCCGGGCGGGTGGTTTACGCTAAGGGTGATGCGCCGGCGCTGCCGGGGCTGGAGCCGGACGAAAAACTGGAGGGCTGGGCCAGGCGGCTGCCGGCGGGGGATTTTGACCCGGTGATGCTGGATGGCAGCATGGTGGGCGCGGTGATTGTGCCGGGGCAAAAGCCACGGGCGCGGCCGCCGCCGCCGGCGCCAGCCTGGGAGTATTTTGCGGCGATCGTTGGGCATAGTGCGGCGATGCAGGAATGCGTGGCCCGCGCCATGCAGCTGGCGCCAAGGCGCGTGGCGCTGCTGATTCAGGGGGAGACGGGGGCGGGCAAGGAGGTGATGGTGAGGGCCATCCATGCCGCCGCGGACCCTGGGCCGCTGGTGGTGTTCAATTGCGGGGCGGCGACCAAGGAGTTGCTGGCGGCAGAGTTGTTCGGGCATGTGCGCGGGGCGTTTACCGGGGCGCTGCAGGAGGGCCGGGCGGGGCGGTTTGAACTCGCCCATGGCGGGATTTTGTGCCTGGATGAGATTGGGGAATTGCCGCTGGATATGCAGCCGATTCTGCTCCGCGTTCTGGAAGAAGGCGTGGTGTACCGTGTGGGGGATTCTGCGCCGCGAAAAGTGGATGTGCGGCTGATTGCGCTGACCAACCGCAATTTGCGCCGCGAGGTGGCGGAGGGGCGGTTTAGGGCGGATCTGTTTTACCGCCTGAGCGTGACGAGCATCGAGATTCCGCCGTTGCGGGCGCGGGCCGGCGATGTGGAAATTCTATTGGACCATTATAACCGCACGCTGGCGCAAAAACATGGCGTGCCGGCGCGGGTTTTTAGCGATTCGGTGCGCAGCGCGCTGGGGGCCTATTGCTGGCCTGGCAATGTGCGGGAGCTGCGGAATTTGGTGGAGGGGTTGTTGCTGACGGCCTCTGGCGAGGTGTCCCTGGCCGAGTTGCCGCCCGAGATTCAGGATTTGGAGGGGGCGGGAGGAGAAGAATTGCGGTTGGATGATGTGGGGCGGCAGGTGATCAGCCGGGCGATTCAGACGGCGGGGGGGAACCTTTCGGAGGCGGCGCGAAAACTGGGGATTTCGCGTAGTACGCTGCACCGGCGGATACGGCGCGAGGGCGGGTAGCGCATTGGTTTGTCACAATTTTATACGCGCGATTGCCGAGAGTTTGTGGGAAAAACCTCGCCAGGATTGGTTTTGCAACGGGGTTTTTCATGAAGCGGATGATACTTTGCTCGGTTCTGGCGGTGGGGATTGCGGGGGCGCTGGGGTGCGGGATGCAGGCTGTGGCGGCGGATGTTGGGGATGATTCTTCTCCGGCGATGAGCCCGGGGGCTCCACCGCCGCCGCCTTGGGCAGGTGACTGGGAGCCGGGGGATAAGCACGGGGGCATGCGCCCCGGCGGGCCGCGGGGGCCGGGGCATGATGGGTGGGGGCATGAGGAGCGGGCTTTTGCGCTGTTTGCGCCGGCGCCGGACAAAAATCTTACGCCGGCGGATGTGAAAGTGATTGCTACGGCGATTTTGCTGGAACATGGGAATCATGACTGGACCGTGACGGGCGTGGCGGCGGCGGCGGATAAGACCATCCATTTTTCCTATGCGACGGCACATGGGGATGTGGTGGCGGTATTTGCGATTGACCCGGTGACGGGGCGGGTGACGCGGGTGGGGTGAGGTACGGTTGCGTTGTGTTCTGGATTGGATATGATGCGGTGTAAATTTTGTAAAAATGCCGTTGAATCCAGCAAATGAGACCAATAATTGGCCGGACGGTCGGTCATTAATTGTTTGGAAACCATAAGTTAGCCAAGGAAGTTTTGAAGGCCTGACTGAACGTTCGGTCAATTATTAGCCGTTTGTTAAGGTTTTTATGGGTGTTTTACAAGGTTTTGTAAAACGGCGCATCGCGCATTGAATAGTTTATTGTATGGCGGCGGAGACGGTATCATGGGGGGCATGAGGCCGTCTTTGGCAGTTGAGGCGCATCGTGATGCGATTGTTGAGATCGTGCGGCGGCATCGCGGGTTGAACCCAAGGGTGTTTGGCTCGGCGGCGCGGGGGGATGACCGGGAGGATAGCGACCCCAACCTGTTTGTGGACCCAGCGCCGGGGATGAGGGTGTTTAATGTGGGCGGGATTATTGATTAGGTGAAGAAGCTGCTTGGGGTGGAGGTGGATGTTTTGACGCCGGGGGCGCTTAGGGCGGGGATATTGGTGCGTGAAGGCCAATAGGGCCGTGATGAAAGCAACGAAGTCTGAGAAGCGGGCCGCTCGGCGGCAGCCGCCGGAATGGCAGAGACTTCGCACAGATGTTCCGACATTTATTGCTTCGGCTTGTGTTTACCTCGCCTCGGTTTGCGTGATCGTCGCGCTGTTGGGGCTTGTGGCGCCGGACACCGGTTTTCCCATGGGTCAGCCTTTGTTCTGGGTTCTGGCTGTTCCACTGACGTTTTGGGCAGTGTCGTTAGGGAGTTACGGGCCGGTTTCGGTTGCCGTTTTTTGTAGCCTTATGATTGCCGATGCACCAGCAAGTCTGATCATTCTCGGCCTTGCATTCGCCAAGGGAGTTAGCGGCATTGGGCTTTTTGTGGGAGCGGCGGTTGCAACAGTAATCCTTGTTGGAGCCGCTGCTTTTTTCTATGGGAGAAGTGTGTTGCGCGCGCAGGGGCCGTTTAGGTAATTTCAATCGACAAAGGATGGACGCGCAGATGATGCAACGAAAGATGGCGCAAGGCGCTGCGCTTTTCCGCCCTACCTGTGCGGCGGATTTCTCTGTTCAGGATGGGCTTCGCTTTGCTCAGCCCATCCTACGGAGTTTTGTGCGGTTTAGCAATAATGGGTTATGCGGTGTTTAGAGCGCGATCGTTTGAGGTGCGCTCGCTTGAGCGCGCCGAAAACGTGAATCGCCCTCAGCAAAAAAGTTAGAGCGTGATCGCGACTTGAAGCGATCACGCTCTAACATCGGATGGCGATTCGGCGCGCATGCGCCTGCATACTCCTTACTTCCGCTTTGCGTTTGAGAGAGGCGCTTGTTCCGCGATGCGGACAAACGCGGCGGGGCGCAAGCGCGGCTTGGCCGGGAGCGCTAGAGCATTTTCCGATCAAACGGAAAATGCTCTAGCCTTGTTTTGGCGAGCAACTTTATCCGATCAGGTTGAATCTTCGATTCAACCTGATCGGATGTTGCTCTAGGGAGCGCGTGTCCATGGAAGATGAACATTTCGATCGGCGGTTCGGGGGGATGGGGGCGACGGGCCGCCGTTGGTTCCTTAGGGCGGGCCTCGCCTCTCCTTTGGCCGCCTTCGCGCCGACGCCGGCTTGGGCGGCGCCGCTGGTCAACGGATGGCGCGAAGCCATCATCATCACGCCGGATCCGGCGCCATGGGTGGAAACCCTGACCCGGATCGGCGGCTGGGAGGTTTTGGCCAGCGCGGCGGCTGATGATTCGTTGAACCGCCTTTGGTCTCTGCCGGGCGATGCGCGCGCCCAGCAAATTCTGATGCATAATGCGGGAACCAGCAAAGGCTATCTCCGCCTCGTGTGCGTGGCCGGTGCGGCGCAGACCCAGATTCGGCCGGATGACCAGGCCTGGGAGACCGGTGGCGTCAGTGCGCTGGATTTGCGGGTGGTCGATATCGATACAACGCGCGCGGCGCTGCATGCGCGGGGCTGGCGCGCGCCCTCCGACCCGGTGCGGTATCATGCGTATAATGTCGAGGTCATCCAATGGGCGCCGGTGAGTCCCGATGGCGTGCGGCTTTCCTTCATCCAGCGCATTGCGCCGCCACTATCCGGCTGGCCGGAGCTCAAGCGCTGGTCACGCGCCGCCAATGCGGCGATCGTGACGAAAGATATTGCGGCGGGCGCGGCGTTTTTTACAACCGGGCTGGGTTTGCCGATGGCGGGCCATACCAACACCGTCGGCGGGAACGGGCCAAATGTGATGGGCCTGCCATGGGCGTTGGCGCGCAGCTTGCCGGTTGATATTCGCGGTTTCGCGGCCGGCCCTGCGGGGGACTCCGCTGTCGAGCTGATTTCCATGCCGGGGGCGGCGGGACGGGATTTTGCCGCTGCCGCGCGTCCGCCGAATTTCGGCATCGCCGCGCTGCGGGGCGTGAGCGCCGACGTTCGCGGCCTGGCGGCGGCGATGGGCGCATCGGTCATGGCGATTGAGATACCACCCCATGGCCCCTGCCTGGGATTTACGATCACGGCGCCCGACGGCGTCCGGCTGGAAATCATCCAGCCGATAGGCTAAATCATGGAAAGGACGGCCGGTTTCGCCTTGTCCATATATCGGACGTGTCGCAATCGTGCGTCCCGCCCATCCCGCATCGAACCTAGCATTCTTCACAGCGGCCCGTGCCTCGCGCGGCCGCTTTCCGACATGCGAAAAGGACTTGGCGTATGGGCTATCGTTTGGGTGTGGATGTCGGCGGGACCTTCACCGACCTGCTGCTGCTGGACGACGCCAATGGCGGGTTCTGGCGCCACAAGACCCCCTCAACGCCTCACGACAGTTCCGAAGGCATCCTGAACGGCATCGAGGCGCTCTGCGCCACCGCCGGGGTCAGCCCCGCCGAGATCGCCTTCCTGCTGCATGGCACAACCGTGGCCACCAACGCCGTGCTGGA
>Ga0116228_10007074_pt1 | contig 10043 bp, 14 predicted proteins | sample S1TSphfallax_2_FD_89694 | JGI IMG/M metagenome (GOLD analysis project Ga0116228, IMG submission 89694) | Host-associated microbial communities from peat moss isolated from Minnesota, USA - S1T2_Fc - Sphagnum fallax MG | ecosystem: Host-associated > Plants > Peat moss > Unclassified | place...
TGATGATGATGGATGATAAGCAGTAGACACACCCTGTTAGACTCCCTGAACTGTTCCAGCAATTTTCGGCTGCCGCACATGGTGAGGATCAAAGGGGTGTTGGAAGCTTGAGCCAATGCTTTCCGCCAAATCATATCAACAGTGTCAAACCGTTTGCTCTCCACAGGGAGCTGAGTCTTGATGTCCTGACTGTTGAAGATGGGTTCCAAGTACATCCATTGGCGTTGCACCTGAAGCCATTCGTCAATGATTTCGGAAGCTAAAATCAGTGAAGTCTCCCACTTGCTAATCGCCTCTTCAAATGGCTTCTTGAATGGTGAGAAGCTCATGGACTGTGTAAGCACAATATGATCATCCAGCTGCTGCAATGTTGATTCTTCAATCTTCATGATGTATGTTCCTGTTGCCTTGTAAGGTTGAATCTGTGAGCATCAACAAACAAGGCCATAACCAAAAAACCCATGTTTAGTGTTTAATTAGCAGGAAAAAAAAGGGAAAAAAAGATTATAATTTGATTCTGATCCCAGCCTGGGCAGATGATAATTCGATCATCATCAGGAAATTTAGTCTGTGAATTAAATTTTGATTATTTACCATGAGTTCAAGGCTCTTCCACTCATCCTGCATCTTCTGCAACATGACCTCAATGCTATATTCCTTGCTCGCGAGGTCCGACACTTCTTGAATTGCTTCCAGATGATGCAAGAGACCCATGTTTATTGCTGTCGTCAACGTGAATGCCTCAGTGGGATGCACGTCCATTTCTAAGGCTGTTGAAATCTGATCCCAGTGTCTATCCCTCATACCTGGTTGGCGTAACGCAGCTATCAATGGCACATAGGGTCTGAACTCACCCACCTACAATAGATTCCACAATTTTCTCACAACTCAAAGTTCACATAAAACTCTATTCAGAAAATCTCTGCACAAAATTCTTGTTGTAATTACCAAAGGTCCTCTTTTTCTTTTTCTTTCTTTTTTTTCACAGCAAAAAATTGCACCTTCCTGATTCAGCATCATCAGGAATGCACCTGATTTGGCTCATGATTCTTTTCAATCTGATCATGCATTCAATGGAGTTTTTCTAACATGCAGGATTTTTTGTTTCCTGTGTGCAATTGGGGTTGGAGGGTCATGGTCTAGAAGTGTACCTGTTGACGGATAGTCTCACAAGAATTGGCCTGTGATGCAAGCTCCCGCTTGTTAAATTCACGTTGGTATTTGAACAAGCCTTTCCACCAGCCAGTAACATTGCGTTCAACATCATCAGGGACAAGCTGCTCAAAAGGGTCATTCATCCAGCTCGCATTATCCTGTTTCCAATCGGCAGCTGAACTCCACAAGTAAAAGAAAGGCTCAAACTGTTCAATCACCTTGGCTAGGGTGCCGTAATCAGTGGGTGTCACACCAAAAAGCAGCTCCCGGGAATTGAAGAGGCGAGTGAGCTCTTGTGCCTTTCTTAACCTCTTATCAACTTCATGAGCATCCAAAGCAATCCTCTCAACCTGCAAAAAACAGTTATTTTCCAGGAAAAGAAAACAAAAAAATAAACAGATATTTAGATCACAATATACACATATATATGTACCTTTGTGTGGATACAAACCCAGAATTTGGATCACAGAAAAAAAGAAACATTCCTGGTAGCAGGCAAGCACCATTGATCTGCATAAAGAAAGTCCTGATTTTTTCATGTCATGTGGTTTGGTGAGATCTGGTGAGAGTGAGAAATTTTATGACAAGTTTAGTGTACCTGTGCAAGATCAGTATGTTGTGCAAAGTTAGAGACAACAGTATCCAAGCTCTCCATTGTGTTGGCAAAGAGGGCTTGTTCGCCTTCCATTTCCTTTTGGTACCGTTCATTATCAGCTGCCAAGACCTTGAGTGTCTTGTCCATTTGCTTGTCAATCTTTGCAGGCCAGGTGAGGAGAGTCCACTTTTGTGTGAAGTCATTATCAGTGAGTGGAAACTGCAACTCGTCCAATGCAATGTAGTACACCTGCACAGCATTGGACCAAGCACACCCAAAATCACCACCCACCCAAAAACCTGAAAATCCTCCCCATCATTAATTTCTTGTGCATGTTCAACATCCGGAAAATAATTTTTTCTTTTTTTTTAAAACCCATTCTAACAAAGTACCCAAAAACCTGAATTTCCTTTACCCATTTCTTATGTAAGTTCAATATTAGGAGAAAGAAATAGAAATAGAAAATAGAAAAAAACCCAGTATGAGAAAGCATCAAACTTTAAACATGCACCCATGACTGTAGTTCATAATTCAGTGCAAGGAAAGAAACAAACACAGCTTGGTGGTATAGATGTATATTATACCTCGGTTTGATCGACTTCGCCCTTGAGTTCATTGATTTTCATGGGTAATGTTAACATATAGTCTTTCATGGCTTGTACTTCTTCTGGGTTTTGTGTTTTGGCTTTGAGTTGCTTCTCAAACTCCTCAAACTTTCTGCCTATTTCCATGCCCTGATCCTTGGGTATAGTTGAAATCAAATTTAAAACTGCAGTACAGTGGAGTTCACAAAAAGCTTAGGAAAAAAGGGTGTCCAGATATCTATCACCTCTTGTTATAAATTATAACACATGAACTTTGAAGATCCAGATGATCATCAGTCAAGACCAAAGATTTCATTTTTCCAAGTTCATCACAAAGAGCTATCATCATGATCATCATAACAGTTTTTTTCCTTTCTCTATCTCATCATCATCAGCAGCAGCAGAAGCAGGAGCATCCTAAACCCTGTAAACCCAGGCAACATGTTTTTTAAGAAGTTACACCTGACATGTGTACCTATATCTGTCAGCTGCTGTTTTTTGTTGATTAGCTGAGTGCGGATCTTCTTGCAGGTTACAAAGAAGCAGCCAAATTGAATCGTGTTTGGAATACTGCACATGATTTATTTTCCAAAAACAGTACCACTTTGTAAGTACTTCAATATAATCCTTATTGCAAGTCAAGTCTCCCTCTCATATTGGATCTCCAACATTCAGGTGATGATTCGCAAGAAATCCATTCTTTTTAAGTCCTTGAAATTGTATATGTGCAAACCAGACCCAAAAAAAGAAAGGAAATTAAGAATATATATATATGACTCTAGAACATGGCTCGTTCTACTTCCTCCCAGCCAAGTATGAATCAAACCGAACAATTTTTTTTCCTGAAAATTTTTAAGAGCTTTTTTTCCTTTCATGGTCTGAGATATTAATTAATTATGCTCTTATACAAAAAAAAAATTTAATTACCTTCTGTCCAGCTTATCTGAATCTTCTCGGTGATGCTTGATCTCTGCTAGCAGGTCCTTCAGATACGCTTTTTTCAGTTGCCAAAACTGCTTGTATGCTTTTATGTCCAATTTCAGTAATTCCTCAAATTGTGTATACTGGTCAAGGTAGAGTTGTGCTGCTGTGATTGCTTTCCGTATAGCTACCTGATTCATCCCAACAACCCATAACATCCATCTATTCATCATCATCATGTGATCAGCAGTAATATAAAACAACCCAATTCACCAATTTACACAAATCTTTCATATTTAGATATAAAACTAGTCATGAACCAATGAGATGATCTCACAAGGCACCAGTGCATCTCCCAGGTCTGTGCATTGAAGATGAAAAGAAGCACCACATGAGCTTAATCCAGTTTGAAATTATTAGAAGTTGATCGAGAACCCTAGCTATAATTACCTGTATGCGAGATTTGAGAGAGACGATCAATGGTTCTTGAAGCTGAATAGCTCCAATGTTCGGAAGCCTGCTCCACTTCAACTTCTCCATTACTAATGCCTCCACTTGCGGTATTGTTTGGAGGGCGGTAATGGCATTGTCAATAGCTTTGGTGGTCACATCCTCAAACTTCTTTATAATCACATTGTAGTCAAAGATTCCACCTTCAACTGTCACTATCTCCAGTGCAAAAAGAGGTGGCTTCTTGATCATCTGCACATGTTAGGTGCACATGATTTTCTTAAGAAGAACATTAAACCCGCACTAAAACCTCCAACTCTTTGAACCATACTTCCTCATTACAGTTCCGGGCTTTGATCCATTTCACTCAATGATGATGACAATTCACTTGTACCCATGACCTTGGAGCTCAGCTATGGTGCACATACTGATGCAAAAAGATTTGTGGGCCATTCGGAGATGACTTCATTGGTGGATACGACCTCCACACGTACAGAGCCAGTATGTCTTTCGATGAAATTGGTGTATTTCCGCAGCATAGCTTCAGTGAGAAAGCGTAATGCATCTTCCATCATATAGCGTACCATCGACAGGAATCTCTTCATCTTGCTGCCTTGGTATGCATCCAAACTTGTTTCCTTCAGATTGAACCACCCTTTCCCTGCATCTTTGAACGATGACTTGATGATGTTCTTCAGCAACATTGTCCAGCTGCAGTAGTGCAATCCATCCATCAAAAGTACACAAAGAAAAATTTTAATCCATATGTACTCTTAGAAAAATACATACAAAATTCTCTATGACCCAATTTTTCCTACTTGTACCCAAATCGAGTGCCTTTGAAAAACTCTACTAAACATGATGTGTCCTGCTCTACGTTTCAGACATCACTTGTCTATTGCACATCAAAATGAGATCAAAAGGCACAAGTAGTAGTTCATATGTATATATACCTTTCTTTAAGATGGCCTGCAGCTTGCTCGGAAGCTTGAGTTTGCAATTGCTCAAATTCGTCCATTCGCAAACTCTTCGTGTAGTGAGTTTGCAGGAGAGTTAACTTGAGGATTTTGTCACACTCTGCTCTCAGCTTGCAGGTGGCAATGATCACTTCCGGCCTTGTAAGACATGAAGTGAAATAGAATTCGCTCGATTTCTCTTCATAATCATATTGAGGGACTAGCACTGTAGCAAACCTGTGCAACCAAAGAAAAAACAAAAAAAAAACACCCAAAATTAGTATTGGCTTGCATCTAAATCAACATCCAAGAAACTTAATTAACAGCAGATTTAATAAATTGTGTTCATGTTTTTGTCTCAGTGTCTATTTTACTTTCAAACTGTGCCATCAAAAGAGAGAAAAGAAAGGCATAAGAAAGTAGTTAAGTACCATGGCACTTCATTGGGTTTTTTCTCCTTTCCCACAGGAAGAATGGGTTGGTCAATGACCACAGTAAATTCTTGTGCAGGTGTTGGTCTCTGTTGCAGGCTATCATCAAACACAAGCTTGTTCATAATGTTGGCATAATCCATGTCTGCTTCACTGAACAGCTCCGACATGTCCTCGTTTCTGTCTCTCATCGCTTTTGTGTTGGCAGCTAGCATCTTGATTCGAGCTACCTGGTCAGGAGTGAGCACTGGAATATCATCCACTGGCATGCTCTCCACATAGAGGTGATATCTCTGCAACAAACCGAGCAAGAAGAACAAGAACAAGAAGGTTGGTGAACAACATCTGAAGATCTGCAGTGAAAGACATAATTATTTCTGATGCATTCAAGCAGATCATGCAAAATGGAACATGAGGAAACCAGATTAAAAAGAAAATTTTGTGGTGTGTATGTACATACTAGCTTAAGTTCTGCCTCTGTACGAGCTTTATCGGCAGCAGTCACTCGTTCCACAAACCTGAAAGGATCTTCAGCGTTAAAATGCACCTGGATTCTGCACCCTTTAATTTGTCACATTCAATGCAAACTCAGTGTCAAGTATGGTTCAATCTCCTGAAAAAAAAGTTTCACTTGGACCATTATTTCTCTCAATTTTCATTCAATAAGTTGCTACTACATGAACAGAGGATCTCTAGATGAAAAATGTGTGCCAATCGATATTTGTAGCAAAGAAGAAAATGTGCTGATCATTCAGCAATGGATTAAAACATGAATCTTACAGGCACTCAGAATTTACCCAAATCAAAATCTACCCAATTGGCACTTTGAATTTCTCTTCCTACACAATCCTGCAGAGATTGTGCAGGTTACTTCTGCCACTGTCTCAGTTCACAACACAATCCACACCCTCTGGTTAAGGAAATGTAAAAGAGTATTGCCTTGGTAACCAAGTAGTTTGTCCAGAGTCATTCCACTGCACCAAATATGTGTTGCTGTCTTCCATGTAGTCAAGAACTATAACTGGCTTCCATTCGGTCGTGCCATCAAATCTTGTGAACGCTGCTTCTGCTGAAACAGCAGTGACTCTGTCAACCCTGCAACATGTGTACACAGAAACCCACGAGGAGTCGCAGTGGTGTGGTGCAGTGTAGTGTTAATAAAAAAGAAAACTCCTCAACTCAATTACTAAACAACAATTTCAAAACATTGGGCAGTGGAAGAATTAGTGTTGTACCACTGGGAAGGAGCACGGGTCTCAAAATCATCATTGTCAAACATGGAAAGCGGGAGCTTTCCTTTCTCTGCATTCATGATCAATAGTTTGGGGTCCAAGCCTTTGGCAGTGAACAGATCTGTAACATTCTGCAGTGCATAGTACCTCTTTAATCTGTAAATGTTGAGATTGTGATCAAGAGCAACAAAAAACCACCCACCACCATTTTGTGTTTCAGGACAAATTATTAACTCAGATCAGGCCCAGAAGTAGTAAGTACTGGAAACCATAATTCATGTGTACAGTTTGCATTTTTATTTTTTGTGTATTTTCCATTCAAATCAAACCAATTATAGATAGCATCATCATTAGGATACACGAAGATGTCCAAAACAAGTGTTCCAGAGACATGAGTTCAGTTTCTCCTTTTGCTCATGTGTTATATACACAGTAAAGCTCAACAACTATGCACTGAAAAAGAAAAGTCTAGGGTTCAAAGCAAAAATTGGTGAAATGCATTGAACCTTTCAATGGCAACCCGACGAGGGATCTCGCCAACTTTTGTGACATATGGGACCATTACAGTTGGATCTAGAACTGAGTCAACATCTAGTGAAGCCTGCATAGATCATGTTAAAACAAGGATACAAAACACATTTCAGTCAGACTCTGAATGTTTCAATGCAGATCATCATCATAATCATTCACAGGCATTTTCAAAACACCTAAATCTACTTGTCCCTGCTTGCTTGTTACAGGTATAAATCCAGATTGCAGTCACAAAGCATAATTGACCTCTGAACTAGATCCTTGTTTTGGGCCTCCCATAGCATCCATCTTGAAGCTTCCTCCTCCAGGAATTGGCAACGGCACAACATCAACAACTGCTTTCCCTAATTCAGCAGAAAACACACCACAAAAACCATGTTACTACTATATGTACAAGATGCCTTTGTGCATTTGAGCACAGCAAAAATCCTCAACTGATGATGATCCCTCTAAACCTAATTGCTCAGAATTGACAGTAAGTTCAACAGATGCAATATATATATATAGTTCAGCAATGGGATCTTCTTACCACGAACCCGGGGTTGGGGTGGATGTTCTGATGGCATATTGAGCAAAATCTTGATATTAACAACTTGAGAGCTTCTTTCAAAAGGAAAGAACTTTTGCTATAATATTGTACAACAGTTTGATGACCCCATTGTGTCAGGCATTGACCCTATCCACCACAATGAGATAAACATCCAGGTCTTCCTTTTCAACATCTTTGGAGCATCTGAATTAAGGGAGTAATTCTCACATGATCATGATCATGATATTCAGACTCTAGACACAACTCTTGTCAGAGAGAGAATTTACCCCATACAACCAAATCTGGCACAAGAAGAAGAAGCAGAAGAAGATTGTCGCAAATGGCACTAGACTTCATGTGGGGACAAAGATCTCATGACAATTGAGTAATTGGTATACTGAGAACCACAACCAAATCAATAGAATCCGAAACCCCAGAAACTGTCATCGTGAATCTCCGGATCAAACCTCCATGGTAGGTTTCCAGTCTCAAATTCCATACCCTAACTTCAGGGACCACTTTCAATCTCTGCTATACATTATCAGTCCAGAAGCAATTTTCTGACACCATATTCCAAAAAAACACGATAAAACTCATCAAACCCCCTTCTGACCCAAAAGAAAAAATGGCAGCATGAAGCTAGATGATGGGTGGCAAGTGATGCTGCTGTCTAACTGCTGTTCTGATATCCCGCAGATTCTGTCACCAATGGAACAACAAAATCCCTAAATTTGGAGAATTGAAGCAGCACTGTGATAAGAGATCTGTTGCACAATGTGCATAATAATTCCAAACTTATAAATTGATAATCGCAGCAGCAGCAGCTCAAGAAGAATGCTAAAAACCAAAAAACACCCAATTTCCCAAACCCACAAAAACACAACATGGACAACAACTGGACTTAGAAAAGCATGAATTCAAAAGCTACTGCAGCTTTTGTTGTTGGTGGTGGTGTGGGGGAAAGAAGAAGAAGGGGGGTGGGGGTAAAGATTGTAACACAAGTATAATAGATGATTCTATAGAAACATGAGAGACCAGAAAAAAAAATAAAAACAGAAACAAAAAAGAAGAGAGTAGGTATAGACAGAGAGAAGACCTAAAGCAAGATACAAGGAGCTGCAATTTTGCAGCACCCGGGTATGAAGAGGAGCCAAGCTCCAATGCATTGATAGGAAGAAGAAGAGACTGTTAAAATGGGTTCCACTGAATCCTTTGGCAAATGGGTTCTGCAGTCTTTCTGCCACTGAATTGCTGGAAAACAGACAGACCCAATTGTGATCGTGGTTGTAGAGTCCGGCGGTTACTCTCTCTCTCTCTCTCTCTTTCTCTCTCTCTCTGTGTCTGGCGGCTCGCCACCTTTCTAACAACACCATGCATCACAGATTCCACTGCCAGAATCCCCCCTCCCACTCCAGAATTCCAATCCAGAATTCCCTACCTCCAGGATTCCAATCCAGAATTTCCCACCTCCAGGATTCCACTCCAGAATTCATTGAATGTATTTAAGATCACAGAGAGCAACTACTTACCATAAATGAAATGAAAAATTCGAAAACTAAGTGGTTTTGGAGGTTTTCAATTGCCAGAAGTGCATGAAAGCATTAGTATAATTAGCCAAATTTCTATACTTGGTTGCCAAATTTCTATACTTTGTTTTCAGTTTGTAGCCAAAATATAAGAATGATCATTAAAGATTTATAGTTCGTATTTGGCTTATAGCTCAATGGGGTTAAATCTTCCTATGGGTGTTTGTTTGCCTATTTTTCTACACCTTCCTCTGGATGATAGCCACTTTGATTACTAACAAAAATTCCTAAAAAAACCAATGGATTGAAATAGCCTCCTTAACGAGGATCCTTACAAAAATATAGCAAGAATTTCCTTTGGCTTTGCCTTACGAAAGAACTCAAAAGGAACGGCTACTAGATAGTTTTAGTCTTTCACCCTTTTAGCCAAGACTAACAAGTGATTTGTATTGAAGCTTTAATTTCTCCTTGGGGTTTTTGTTAATTGACGATTTGCATGTCAATAGCACTACAAACCTCAACTAGAGTTTATGTTGGCTTTGGCTTGCATCGCTCCAAGCTTTAGATTAATGTGTTGTATTGTCAAACAAAATTTGCAAAGTTGGGGATAACTACATTATGGAATCAAACCATCAAAAAATTGGGATAGGAAAGTTGGAATCAAAGGAGGAAAAGCCTTCCTTCCCCAAAACATTTTGCATCCCCAAAACATTTTGCAAGAAAAAAATTTTGACAATGAAATTTTTTTAAATATTTTTCAAATTTTGATGTCAAATTCTGAAAGCTCTGTGACAAAAAAAAAAGGGGTTTTGCGTACAAGTATGTATGCACATTGATCATAACAAAATAATGTTTAAATACATCAATACAACAAACCTTGAAAATACATATCCAGCATAGCAACATTGGTTTTGCTTATAAGTTAATGACAAAATGAACCCTAAGGACTTTGCAGATCAACATGCTCCGGATTTCCTCTTTTTGTGGATTATCATGGTCTTCCATTGGGCACCTTGACAACAAACAAATTTTGCACCTAGAATTCCCATAATCCCAATAGAAATGTTGGTTTGGAGATGGTAAATATATGAACAAGCAGTGTTTATAATGACTTCTTCAAATTTTCCAAGGAA
>Ga0116228_10007075_pt1 | contig 10042 bp, 6 predicted proteins | sample S1TSphfallax_2_FD_89694 | JGI IMG/M metagenome (GOLD analysis project Ga0116228, IMG submission 89694) | Host-associated microbial communities from peat moss isolated from Minnesota, USA - S1T2_Fc - Sphagnum fallax MG | ecosystem: Host-associated > Plants > Peat moss > Unclassified | place: USA...
TTGTACACATTTTCAAGATCCAAGTTAGCATTTGACATTGATTCTTTAACTATGAAATAATACAATACACGCCCAGGTCCATCTAGAACTACAATTCAACACTTAAGAATAGGTTTCAAATACAGCATGGACCGTCAACCACAACTTCATGCAGGTTGCAACCGTCATAGGCTTGTCTTTGCATGGTATTGAGTATCTTGGATGCAATCCAAGAAACTACTCTAAAAGATTAGCATGTCTTCACATATGCACAAAGATTCGATACTTGACATTTGGCTTGACATGCTTTGTTTTCATCTGCTAGTGCATCCCACCAACTTCTAATTGAAGATTTCACCATTGCGATTATGAACTCTTGAAGATTGAAAACATGTGATCTTTTGTGTGTCTTACAAAACAACATGGTACAAAAGAAAGCATGTTAAGATGCTATGCAACAACATTGTCTCTTCACAGTGATCGTGTCTGATGGCTTGAACTCCTTTCTCATTTATTTGTCCAGCTCTTGCATCAATCAATGAACTTGTAGACCTTGAAAAAGCCTTCAGTAACATCTAAGATGCACCAACTTGTGATTCAAACACTCAACTACAATGTGAAGTGAGCATGAAATTTGTATTAAGAATCCAAAATTTTAGAATTATGTCTTATCCCTTGATTTCCAGGACACAATATCTGATCGTCTATGCTTCAATTGAAACACACACCGATTGCATGTTAGAACAATCATCTAGCAAGGAAAAGATTGTAGATCAGAGTGAGCTTTGACTTGCAAAGAAAATATATCTTCCAAAGTTGTTTTTAGAGAAAGAGTTAGCTGCATCACCGATGTCTTGTTGTAAAAGAGTTTGTGCACCGCTTGGTTCATATTCATTGTGTCATTTTGTTCAAGTTGAAACCAAAGAAGAGTAGTTCAAACAAGAGAAGTGATTGGAACAGATGGAGAGACTTACATAGCCAAATTATGAAGAGAAACACAATTATGTGAAGAAGCAATTCACAATTCAGAACTCTTGAGATACATGCTCTAAAATTCTTATGCCTAAACACCTGAAAATTTCAACCTTTCGAGTGCAACAAAAATTGAGCATGAACGATAAAAAAATGCAAAAGAAACAATTCAAAGATAGAGAAAGGAAGACACATCAAGCCAAGAAGGCAACTATTACACCAGAGATTACACTCCCAAAAACAATTTTTGAAACCTTCGAAGCTTGCACACCAAACAACATCTGAATGCTAAAATCAAATTTGAATAACACAAGCAACAGTTGCAATCTTGGATCCAAATCAGTGGCGAAGGAGACTACTCTTGTAAAGCGAGAAAGGATGCACCAACACAAAGATACAAACACAAACCAAAACTACAATCACAATAGTGGTTGTAACAACACACAACATCTTGATCAAGTTTTACAATTGAAATCATGCCATGAACAATTGCAAGTCTTGCAAATAATTCTTTTCAATCATGCATGCAATGACAAAGATGGAACAAAGATTTTCTAGATTCCTCAATGAAAGAAGATAAAAAGGGAAAGATTTAAGGGAGGAAGGAAATACCAGAAGGTTGGTGCTATGGGAAGGAGAAATCAGTTGTTTTGAGGAACTTTGAGATTTTTGCAGACATTTTTGACACATTCCAACTTTCTTTAAACAAAAAGTTTTGGACAATTCCAAACTTGAATACATCTATAACACATTCTAGTTTGGAATTATCTAGACTGAAGATGTACAACTTATGGAACCTAAAATTGTCTTACGTGTCAACCACTTTCAATGAACCATTCTCACTCAATTTAATATAATTGTATTAAATGAAAACATGTAATTTATATAAATTTAAACTTATGGCTTTTGTGCCAATGTAAATTACATAGTTTGGTAAATTTGCAAAAGGAAACATAACATATGTTAATTGCTATTTATATGTGGGTATTGCTGAATATCATATGCATTAGTTCAAATGTACACACAAGTTGTGTGTTGCAAATTTTCCAGTTGCTTTTTAATGTGGCTATAGATTTATAGTCAATACAGAAACATTCCTCCATGAATTGAACACTACCATAGACCATGTTTTTATTTATTACTTCTTTAAAAAGTATTGAATAATGTAACAAAGAAGCTGAAATTATAACCACGCCATGAATAGAAAGACATGAACAATACATAATAAATATGATCATCTTTTAGGTTTGAGCCTATGTTCCTTGTATACATCATGGTTTGAGCTAACAAGTTGAAATTGCGGTCATATAATGCATAATACATAATGTTCATTGACATTGAAAGGTTTGTACAAAGTTTGAAGATACAAGAAAATACAATATACAATTCAACTCCATATCCTTGCATTTAATTGGTTCTCAAGTTCCAATGCACATTTTTTAGAAGAGGTGAAAGACTTCAAAACCATATATATGTTTTCTTGTTTTGAACCTAGATTTCAAACCTTTTAAGTTGGGCTTATCAATATTGAGAAATGCTAAAACATAGGAGAACCTTGAAAGAGATCATCATAGAAAGGTAAAAACCATTGTGATGAGACATACTTTTTCCAAATACAATACAAAATATATCATTGGGAGGTTGGCAACCCTACAAAAAACATGAAAATGATGTTCAAAGTGTGAAGATTTATCAAGAAGAGAATATGCAAACTTAATGTTCAATATTTTAAACATTAATGTCAATGTTGAATATGATTTCAAAGGTCACAATACACTTTCATTGTTAACACCTAAACTCAATAGAGAAAAAGAAATGATGCTACAATGTGATCACCATATTTTGGGTAGCAATTGGTGTAGTATTTGGTCCAAATAAAAACAAAACACATGGTTGCATTTTTCATGTGTTTCTTTTTTCTTTTCATGTACTAACTATGTCATTTTTCATTGCACATTGTGATTTTTCATGTTTTCCATTTTTAGAGGTAATATTTCTGAAATTTTATCAAGCCAATATTTTATGTTTCCATTGAATCTCACCTTTTACAAATTGAAATAAACATATCTTGTGATATTGTCAACATTGGCTTCTATTTTGCAAACCATTTATCCATGTTAAATCAACATTTGCAAAGGTGATTTTGAAAGATTTTGAACTTCAATTGATCAACATTTTGGAGTTCGTGCTACATTTATGATGACAAGATTGCTATTTTCAATACACCTTCACTATGTAAAATTGTCAATGTTTAATAAAGTAAAGTTCTTAAATGAAACAAGGAAGGTTAAACATAGTACATGTTACCTACTCATTATAACTTTCATTTTTTCACAACAAAATATTTGTAATATTTTCATTTCATACTTATAAACATCATAAACATTGTAAAGCACTCATTGTCAAAATAAATTAAACTCGTTGATATATTATTAGATTGGGACTATGTTTAGGTTATTGCTTTGTAGGTCAATGTATTTATATTATTCATGATGACAATTATTGTCTTCGTGACATCAAATGGTCATTTGCAACTTTTATAACGACTTTTACATAATATTACGAGTCTTTTCCAATTATGCATTGATCACATCTTGGGAATTATTCATTTGTTTCCACTAAACATCAACGTTACAAAAACATGTTTTATGCTACTAGCATTATGTTTTAAATGAGTCTATAGTCAATATTTATGATACACCTGTAGTTTGAAATGATTAAATATGTCCATCATAACTAAGATCAAAAGTGGCAATGTCTATTATGACTAAAAATTCTAGCATTATTGTCAAATCAAACAATATTTTGCACACGTGGTAAATGTGGGTGCCCACATGGATTTGTCTATGTTGACTAATACAACTAACATAATTAGATTTAGTCATAAAATATGACACACATGATTATAATGTTATTTTTAATGCCATGATATTAAAAAGATGGGAAAAAAATCATTTTCCCATTTTAAAAACTTCATATAAAAAAATGACAAAAGATATAGTTCTAATTATTTAAATTAATATTCATAGTTATTCAAATAAATAAATAAATTACAAGGGGGAAATTTTGAAAAATAAAAATGGAATTTTAATTTAAAATTTTCTAATTTTTATCAAAATTACAAAAAAAAAATCATAATAATTAACTAAATGTACATGTTAATCTTGAATTATTCAAATTCAATTGTTCAATTTGTATTCCTGATGAATCAATTGAATGCTTATATATGTCCAAATTAAATTAGCCCCAAATTAAACCATCTATTTATTTATTTATCATCAAATGACATGAATAAAATGGAATAATAAAATCAAGTAGATTATTTTAATTTAATAATAAAATAAAATAAAACTAATACATCTCATTTAAATTTGAAATTTATAAAATAATAATAAAATCCATTGTCACTACAAAAACATTAGAACATTGAATTCAAATCTTTTATTTTATTACAAAAATTGATATAAAATTGAAAGCATACAAATTTTAATACCACGATTTCAAAAGTGATTTTTTTTTGTTATGATATTTTAAAGATATTTTCTTAACATTAATATTTAATAAATATGTGAAATTAATATCCAAATTTTAAATTAATGAAATATTTATAACTTTGGGTTTTGAATATTATAAAATTGAAGTCAATGATGAAAGTAAGGAAACCAAATGTACTTGAATAATTAACCCAGGAAAAAAAAACATTGATTGAATTTTTGAAACAAATATTGAGTTTTTTGTTGACATTTTGAAATTGAAAAGAATCACAAAGTTCAATATGATTATGATAATAAATTATTTTTACTTAAATAGTTATAGATTGTAACTCAATCAAAGATTTAATACATTATATTTGAATTTTAAAATCAAATGAATTAATTATTTGTTCGTGTTTTGAAACTAAAAAAAAACTAAAATTCAATGTAATTGTGAAAGTACATGTTTTATTTAAATAATTATATTTCAAACATTACATATGATTGTTTTAAATCAATATTTAAAACCATCTTAGATGTTGTACATTTTGAAATGGAAACAAAGTCACAAAGTTTCGTGAAAGTTAATAAATTAGATGTACTTTAAATAATATTTAGATATATTATTTGGATTTATCCAAAGTCTATGATTTCAAATTTCATATATTTGTGCGCCCTAATTTTTGAAAAGACACATTTGGACTTAATTAAATGTCAAAAAGCGCATTGTTTGATTTTCATATTTTTCATAATGTCCTTTACTTTATTTTTATTTTGTAACAAAAAAAGACGATTTTGAAATAGAAATAATTGAGGTAGTTATTAAAAAATTCTTGCAGGTTCAGAGTGATCAAACCCTAATCTTTGTAGAATATTCAAAGGTCTTTATTCCTTCCCTTCCAACAATAAACCATCGCTTGCACACCTTTCTTCTCTCATCATCATAGTCATCAATTGCTTCTCTTTAGAGCTCTAATGCCATTAGAATGTTGCAAAAACACAGAAGGCTTGAAAGTTCAAAAGGAAAAAAAAGAAGAAAAAGAAGAAGATTGTCTAGTTTTGGAAAGGTATCAAGGCAAGTTTGTTGTGCTTCCTTGCATAGGGTAATAACAATCACAATTGTTCGTTATGCACATCATAATCACATCCCATCATGAGTTCATTAAGATTGAGGTATTCTTCAAATTTCTTTGCTTTATTTTAACAAAAGTTGGAGGTTTATTAGAGACCAAGAGGCCATAAGGAAAAGGAATTCATGACATTTTTTTCTTTGCATAGATGATTCCCTATCTCTTGTTTCCCACTCCCCCCCACCCACAACCCCCTTCTTCTTCTACATATATGTCCCAATAGGAAAAGACTAAGAAAGTATTCATGGCAGTCCCTAAATGGATGAATTATAGCAATAGGGTTTCAATAAGAGAGCAAGTCAAAGGAAAAAGTTTGTAAAGTGGGTTTGCAGTCCAATTTTTTGCCTTTCTTCCATCAAAAATCCAAGTTATTTACAAATCCATCATCCTATTCTTCACAAACAAATTGTATTATATTCTTTGTGGAAGTAGGTGATGTTTCAAGATTATAAAAGTACATTTATTAACAACATACTTATGAACACTAACAATAGATCAAAAGACATGATGAATAATTCTTTTTAAATATATGAGGTTATCTTCAATTTGAAGAAAAATGTTTTTTGTAGCACCATGCTCAAACCATATCTTTTGCTCAAAGTTGCACATTAGAAGTTTATATCTATGACTCAATGGGATAGGAAATTTAAATTGTATCCTGACAGTTTTGATTAGAAACTTTGATAACTTATTCTAATGATGGGCCAATCAAAGAAGCTCATTGCTAAGATGCATAGTGGTAATATATGCTTATGCTTTGAATTGAAATACTTACATGCAAAAACCATGACATGGCCTTTCTATATTTTATATTTTGTATTACTATGATTATTTTCCAATCCAATTTTTTTTCCCCAATCAAGGGTTTCTATATAACTCAATTCAAAGTTTCAAACGATGCATTTGAATTTGTTAATAATGAGTATTTAAAATAATTATGATTTACACATTTTTTGAATTAAAAAAATTTACAAAGTTTAATGTAGTAATAAACCTACGAAATCAATTAAATCAAATAGCAATCTAAAAAAAATCATTTTTTGTTTGAAATATGTGTTTATGCATTTTGTGATGTCATTTTTTGTCATCACGTGAAGTGATGGTTTAGTGGTTAAGGCCTTGGAATGTGGTTGAAAAGGTTGTGGGTTCAAACCTTATTTGGAGCATTCATCATTAAAAAAATCTTGAGTTTGGGGATTCAATGGGTTGTATGACATCAACTGACCAACCTACTAATAATGTCACCTAATTTTAAGTTATTTTTCTAGTGTTGAATCACAAATCAAAAGTGGTAGCGTTTTGGATTCACCTATAGTTCAAAAATATTAAAGTTCCATAATGTCATTATATATTCATATAAATAACATGACTATTAATTTTAAATAAAATTAATAATGCCACATCAACTAATAGCCTTAGTCATTCTAGTCATTTCAAACAAGCATATTTAGTCACATTTGAGTCAAAAATGATTCATTTGTTATGACTACAACCAATTTTGTCCATTGTCTAATGTGACTAAAAATATGACTAAACTTAGTAAAAAAAAACTAGCTTAAAAACACATTTGTAGTATTGAATGTATCATTTTTTGATTAAAACTAAAACATATTTTAAACATGATTTTTTTGACATTAACATATTTTCATATATTGAAATCAAATATCAAATAGTTCAAAAGCAATTAGACACGATCTCAATTTCAACTTTACATTTTTTTGTATAAAGATCAATAAATTTTTAATTTGATAACTCCACCAATTCCTAACAAAAGCACAATTTTAGATTTTATGAAAGTATAGTTAAAAAGGAAGCTCAAAAATATTTGAAGGAAAGATCTTTCAATTTAGTTTTTGCATACATGTTGACATTGCCATTTCCATGACAATATCCATATTTTATTGGATGTCATTGTTGTTTACCTTACAATATTTGATCAAATTCATTGCTTAGTATCTAAATATGGCATGGCAACTATAAAAATGTCTTATATCAAATTTTAATAACATGATTCAATGTGATTCTCATTTCCAAGATAAACATTTGGTAATGGAAAGTTTCAATTGGGTCCATAAATCAATTAGAAACTCTTCCCCAAGAAATAGAAGGAGTGATCCATCCACATTTCCCAATGAGAGTATGACAACAAGAAGTTCCACACATGAAATTTTAAGCAAAAAAACAATAGAACCTGAAGTGTTTGACATTGCATTGTTCAAGTTTTGCAATGAAAAGACATTGACAACAACTCTTCAATTTTGAAAGATTCCATATTGGAATCATCTTTTGGGAAGGTCATCCAAAAAGACCAAACCCCTAATGGAACCTAAAACTACTCTCCCCAAACCAATTCCAATGCACCATAGTCATTCAATTTTATTCTAACCTTGGGTCCAAGGTTTTAGTGGGATTTCTTGCACTTGATAACTACCTAGTTGCAAAGGTTGAATTTTAAACCACTAAAATGTGTCTTTTCATAAAACCTTTCTTCTTGTGATTTCAACTAAACAATAGACTAATTCAAAGGAGTTTGAATTCAAATTGGTGGTCTCCAAAGCAAATGATGCTTGGATTTCACAAACATGTTTTTATGTAACATCAATTTATTTTTCTTTGTTGGAAAGCAATTTAGAAATTTAATACTTAGTTATTGAAAATATAATCTTTTGTTACCTTTGTACAATTAAAAAGGACTTTTCATTCATGTATCATTTGGTATATAATTATAGAAATTTAATATATGGGTGGCAATCATTGATATTCAAATATTTTATTTTGTATGCTATTATTATTAGGAAATCAATCTCATTGCATAACCAAATCACACAACCATGTTAGGCAATTCCATCATGTTTCACAATTTTGTTTAGACGTACCCTAAAAACCAAATCATGTTATATGACAAACCTCTTGTCTCAACCTACCCATTCCACATTCAACTAAAAGTTCCCAATTATAAGAACCCTTATGAAATGCCCTTGAACATTAGCGAAAGTTTTACATGAGAAATCCCCATATTAATGAAAGATGTAATATGTGTTAGCTGAAATGGAGGAGGTGGTTAAATAACTATATTTATGTGTGTACACTGAATCTCAATTTCTTTTTTTTCCTTAAACCTCCTCCTCCTCCTCCTCTCTCATGTTGAAATTTCCCTTCTTCACAAAACACATTTCAATTTCAATTTCAATTCAAATCACATTCTTCACTTGTAATGACCAACTTTATTGACAAAACAAAAATCCCCCCCTCCCCCCTCCCCCAACTTGTTATTGTTCAAATCCAACACAATAAGCAAGTAGCAAAAATCTACATGTTAAATCTAAATGGGAGAGTAGTGTAACAACAAACAAATAAATTTAACAAAAAAGACTACTTTGGTTTGTGTGTGTGTGTGTGTGTATGGTGTATTCCATTTTACACACTTTTGAATTGATGAAATGGCGGTCCACAAGCTAATGAAGCCACAATGGGTGAGTGGGGAGAACTTGAAGAAGTCTCCATCACCAAAAATGCAAAATGAAGAATTACATTTACGACATTTTTATGAAGAACAAATCCGCCAGGTCCTAATAATTCTAAGCTTCTACTTTTCTTTGTGATTTGCTTTTTTGAGTAGAATTTAGGTCAAAAACTCTTACAAATTGTAAGGGACATGACTCACATAGTTGTCCCTTCTAGTTTAAATCTTCTTACAATAATATCATTAGTCATAGTAATAGTCTAGACAACTAATTTTCCTGGGTGAAATTGAACTTTTGATTGTTTGCATCTATCACCACTAAATTAGAAGTTTTTCAATTGAAAAACCCAAACTTCAATTATTGATACTAATTTATTTCTAACTTTCAAGTAACCAACTCTCAAACAAGCTTACAACACATAACTTAGTTGCACTTAAAACACAACATGTTGAGAGAGGGAATTTAATGATTTTATTTAAATTTTAGGAGAGCTCACGGAGGGAGTATTTTGCAAATGAAGCAAGGAAAATAATAATTGCACGTACAAATCTACGAAATGAAATTTTTCAGGTAAAAATTATAGTAATTTCCTTCAATCCACCATCCATTTGACTTAAAAACCACCCACACTTCAAAAAAATTCAAACATAATTTTTTCATTAATAATGAATTTGTAATACCTTCATTAATTTTGTAAAGAACCATCACAATTTCTTTTGGTTCTATATTATTATGAAGTAATTCTTCCCATGTAATTAACAATCAATATTTTACTATTTTATAAGAACCCATCAACAAATTTGTGACATTGTTGCTTATAAATTTCTAATATTCATATTTTTTTGGGGGGAAAAATGTAAAAAATAATAATTCTTTGTGCTCCAAATTAATAAGTACCTTCTACTTTCTCAACACCAATTTGATTTATCATGGTGGGGCCTTTTAAGCATCTAAAAAAACTGAAAGGACCTTTCTTATTACAAAGAGCCCTAATCATATGAACTTGAAATTTGGGAGTTGAAAA
>Ga0116228_10007076_pt1 | contig 10041 bp, 9 predicted proteins | sample S1TSphfallax_2_FD_89694 | JGI IMG/M metagenome (GOLD analysis project Ga0116228, IMG submission 89694) | Host-associated microbial communities from peat moss isolated from Minnesota, USA - S1T2_Fc - Sphagnum fallax MG | ecosystem: Host-associated > Plants > Peat moss > Unclassified | place: USA...
CATCTAATCATCGCCTTATAAAACACATCCAATCAATGGACATGTTTAGGAAATAAGTCCAAAAAAGGGTTCAAATTAGATGGTGAAACAAACCAACATCTTGTAATCATCCATCCATCAAATGAATTTAACCTTAACTTGTGGGGTTTGTGGTTTTTATAAATTTTGAAAGATGTTAAACCTATAAATTCATCTTATTTGCCCAAAAATATTTTTAAATGGTTAAAAAATGTTGTTGTCATGTATTGTCACAAGCCTAACCCTAACCTTAAACCGCATATTAAACCCTAACCCTAAACCGCATACTAAACCTTAACCCTAAACCACATTAAACATTGAACCAAGAACAAAACATTAGTTGGTTCTATGCACTACTTGAAGCACTAACCATGTTCCATTAGCTTGCATGAAACTTGAAGCACTCAAACTACCATTTTTGGTGATTTGGAGGTGTGTGGAGAATTGGAAACCAAGTTATAGGGTGTTGCAACAATATATGTAGGTGATGGCCATGGTAGGTGGTGGTCTTCTAACAATGTCCACAATCTATGAGTGCCCATGAAAGTATCGTGCTAATTATCACCATGATTTTGGTCATAAGTTGCAAAAACCTTGTTGTTAGAGCAATCTTGCAACAAATCATTGTCCCATTATTTTGTTTCAAGATAATTCAATGTGCCATGCTTGTGTTTGCCTTACAACAAACAACAACCGAATTGTGTTGCTCAATTTGTTTACAACATGGGAAATCTCACACCTAATTGTAAGGTTGTCCAGAGGTAAACCCAATTCCAAGATATTGCAAAACTTCGTATAATTTTCAAGTACAAATTTCAATTTGTGCATCAAAATTTAGTAGAGGCCTTAACATGCTTGCTACTATTGGCAACCCCATTTTACTTATGCATAGATACAAACTCCAACCTAGGAGACACATGGCTAGGTCGTGTTTTACCGATGTTGAAGATGTGTTGGAGGATCCAGACTACCATGGACATCATGCAAAACAAATGAATGTTTGTGTCGGACATGTGGTATATTGAGGTGGGTGCAATTTCCCACATGCAATTGTCGTCTAGATTTGAGAAGCACATTGGGCTTATGTATGGGCTTGATACATTAGTAAATTATAGTTTAGGTATCCATCTTTTGCATTTAAAATTTGTCACATAAGCACTAGAAGCTCTAAGGTCTAGTAGTGTTGCATTTGGGTTTACAATTGCAATTCTACCACTTGAAGGTAGTTTTCTAGTCTCTAGACCTAATTATAATTCAATACCAAATCCTAATAAAAGGCTGGTATTCACTTGATACATCAATAAATTACATTTTAGTTGCCTATCTTCTACATCCAAACTTTGTCATAAGCACTAGAAGCTCTAAGGTCCAACAATTGATGCATTTGGGTTTATACTTGTAGTTTTGCCACTTGAAGGTAGTTTTGTGGTCCTTAGACTTACATCTAGTTGAATGTTATTGGTAAAAGGCTAGCAATATTATTTCCATCCTTATGTATTAGCTTGAGACAATAATAAATTATAAGTTTATTTACATTTTTTGCATTTGATACAAAAAATAAATAAATTGACATTCACGGCTTAGTCCCCTGATTACTATTCAAGTATGCTCATAATCATTTCCTAATTGCCTCTCAAATTCAATTTTTGTTTCTTAAAATTACAATCATTTAAAAAATCAGTAAACCCCTTTGGCTTGTCAATCTAGGGATTAAGTGACATATTTATCCCAATTATCTTAATAGCCAAGTTGAAACTCATTGATTAACCATATTTTATTTGCAACAATGTATGAAGCTTTCACTTATATGTCACAAAACCACAAAAGCTTAAAATAGTCCGTATCTATGGACAACAATTAATGTTGCCTTTTGTTGTCATGTGCTTTAAGTTCCAATGACTGAACAACAATGATGATTATATCATTAACAAAAGGATTTTTGCAAAGATCATGGTTGATGGAGGTGAATAAAGTTGTACTTTATGTAAACTATTTAGTAAACAAACATGTTATAATTGATGTTCTAATCTAGGCATTTACTTGCAACCAACTTGAATTTTTATTTTCACAAAATAATTTGTGTTGTTTGCACAGAGTTGTGGAATGTAATTTAATTTTTGACATCTTACACAATTGTAAGTTTTAGTAGACAACAATGCCAACAAAACAAGTAATTTGTTTCAAAGTTGGGGATTGATATTAACAAATGTAATATTATGTACTCATTTTGAACCATCTTTTGTTTGCTTATTTCTTAATCATCTTTGTGTAAACTGCAAGCACAAATATAATAATCATTTGGTCTAACAATAAATTCTCAACCCTTAAGATAGCTGCCATCATCACCTAGTTTGTTGTTGTCTATAGAAGACATAGACATTATGCATAGCCAAGTATTGTTAGACTACTTCCAAAATGGGCTTGAACTCAATTCTTGCCCATTCTAAGGAAGTTACCTAGTCCATTTTTAGCTGATTGTATAAGATGTAAGTTGTCATCCCTTATACATGGAGTGCTTGTCTAATTGACATGGCATTCAGTTGTTGTGTTCACCAAACAATTGCAGATGTTATAAACAAATTGTAAAAAGGTATTTACATTCTAGTATAATATGATTTATCACAAATGTTGGTTTGTCATGTTAGGTTGTTTGATAAATGCCACAAGGTTTGCCTAATGAAGCATGAAGCATGTTGCCTGGAAGTTTGAATGAACTTGTTTTCTACAACAATACTTGAGTTACCATCAGTGCTAATTTCTAAAGAAATTAATGTGGTTGTGCTACTTGAAAAACAATTTGGACAAGGACAATTAATGCCCATGGAAAATGCAGTAGGTGGGCTATTGATGAAACACCAATTTGGCGTTGACTTGAATGTTGTTTTTGAAACCACTCTTCTACAATCAACATGTATTAGTGTAGTGTCTTTATTTGCCATGTTTAGGACACCAATTGATTTAAGTGTAACTTGGATTCTTCACCTTTATTCAATTAAATTCATATGTATAGGATTTTGAAGGCCTTAACAGTCCACTAGCCAGAGTAACTCACACCCCAAAAACAACACAACTTAAAGGAAATTATCACAAATGATCCACAAATAAGTAGCATTGCTAGATTTTGTTAGCTACATGCTGAAATTGCTTCAAAAAGACGAGCAAATTGGTACACTTATTGCCACAAATTCATGGACCAAAGATTGGTTCTTATAATAGACCCATAGCCATAATTAATATATTATTTACCAACTTTGAAAAAGTTATTTAGGACTAAATTCCATTATTTTAATATTTTGCTATATTCATTCCTTGAGTGGGGTTGCAGGATTTCAAGAGCCAACTAGTGATGGATAATTGATTGACCATAACTAGGTTTTGTTTAAGATCTCATGGATACTATTAAGCATGAGGAAGTTGGTGTTCCAAAAGAAACACGGGGTGAACAATTGCATAGGATTGAGGAGGTAGCTACTAATGAACAAAGATTAAGAAAATATAAGTGCCTTTGGATAATAATGCCCCAATACATTGCACAAAATTAATAGGCCAGTAATGGAGTTCCAGTTGACATCCCATGCCGAGATCCAAACCCAGGGAGTAACTATATTGAAACAAATTCAATTAATAATGTACTTGATCAAGAGCTGGAGTTGGGGAGGGTGGTGACTAAGGCTTTTTATAAGGCTGGTGCATTACAAGGTGATCAATTACAACAAACCAACATGTCAGGCCTAGGCATGCATGGGTTAAGGCCAAATTATGCAAATAGGGTTGACGGAAATGATAATGCAATGGACATTGACATGCCAAAATTTGATCCTGCACATGACGGTGATTATGAAAAGAATATGGACAACATGTTTTGAGAGGCATGCACCCCTTTGTTTCAAGGCTATCCCACAAGCCGCCTTGCAATAATCCTACTGTTGCTTAATTTGGTCATTGTGCATGGGGCGACTAATGCCTTTGTTGATGAGTTATTTCATTATTGAAGACTAACCTATTCCCAAAGGATAGTATCCTTCCAAAGTCATTATATGAAGTTAAAAGGGTAGTACAATGATTGGCCTAAATTATAATTCCATTTATGCTTGTTATAATGGGCGTGTGTTGTTTAAAGGAGAGCTAAGCAGTGCTATTGCTTGTCCAAAATGTAGGAAATCTCTATATGTAGAGGGGTCAAAAAGTGTTCCATGCAAAGTGTTTCATCATTTTCCTTTGATTCCATGCTTGTAGAGGATGTATAGGTGTTTAAGCTTAATAGAACTAATGCCATGGCACAATGTGAACAAAAGTAATGACGACATGGTTCTTTCAGTGTGTGACTCAAAGACAAGGCAACACATAGATAATACTTGGCTTGATTTTGCAACAAACCTTCATAATATCAGGTTAGGTTTAGCCCTTGATGGAATGAACATGTATGTTGACTTATCAACCAACCATTCAACATGGTCAATCCTTCTTCTACATTATAATTTACCACTTTAATTTAGCACTCAACACTTATTTGTGATTGTAACATTGTTAATACCAAGGAAAAAATCAATTAAAAATGAGAATATTGATGTGTATATGTAGCCATTGGTTGATTAATTGCAAAAGTTATGGGTAGGGGTACCAGTTGTTGATGTGACAAGGTCAGAGGGCTCTAAAGCAATTTGCATGTGGAGCATACATGATTATCCTACATATGGGTTATTTGCAAGTTTTCAAATGAAGGGCTATATGGCATGCCCATTATGTGGTCTTGATGTGGATACAAGGTGTTCAGCACACCTAAAAAAGAATGCATACTTGGGACACGATGATAGCTAGCTAGGAACCACCTATATAGGTGATATTGCTTTGCATTCAATGGACAACTAGAACACAAATATGCACCAACATGAGTATATACTGCAAAATTTGTGAAGAGGGTTGAGGAACATGAAGTTTGGTTGGTGCGGAGGACACAAACATTAGAGGAGAGGGATGACCTTATTTGTCAACATGGGGTGAAAAGGAAAAGTATTTTTTTCCAACTACCATATTGGCAAGTATATTTAACACTGGTACACTTAATATTAGGTTAATTAGCAAATAACCTAATATTTGGTCCTATTTCTTTAAAAAATATTGCCAACACTATAAACCAAACAATATAGGAAGTTTATTTGTGTATGCATTAACATACTTTGCCTAAACAACTATGCAAATGACACCTACTTAAACTAATGGTCTTTGCAAGGATAATTTCTACAACCACACACATGAAGATGCAATAGGCATTCACCAAATATTGATGTGAAGTTCTTGACAACAACAAAAGATTAAAAGGGTTGCAAATTTCTTTACCCATGTAATAATGTCCATTGTTTGCTAGTTTATGTATCTTGTACATGTTTATAGATACTTCTGTATAATTTTGTGTAATTAGTTGGCTTTATGTAGGGCTAATGCAATATAAGGTACAAATTGGGCGTATGGTATTCAATGTTTCCTTTACCAAATGGACTTAATGTTGTATAGGTTAAAATCATGGTTCACTAAATTAATAACATGTCCAAAACATGGACAATGATGTTTTAGGCTCTCGTAATTTGTTGGTGTTGCAACAAGTGTAGCTTCTAGAAGGCATTTTCAAGGTTGCCTCCAAGGCACAAAAGACTGAGATTGAACCCACTAGGAACCTAATTACTTATATGTTTTAGTATTAATGTAATTTCCATATGGAACTTTTAAGGTTTTGTGCAGTGGTTAAAAGATTGTGAGATTGAATTGAATGGGCCCCTCATTCATTACCTATATGTTTCAGTATTAATATAGCTTCCAGAAAGTAGTTATGGTTGTTTGCATTGGGCAAAAGACACTCAAATTGAACTAAATGGGCCCTTGATTCATTGCTTATATGTTTCAATATTAATGTAGTTTATAGAGGAAACTTTCAAGGTTGTTTGTAGTGGGCATAAGACTCTGAGATTAAATTCAATGGGCCATTGATTCATTTCTTATTTGTTTCAATATTAATGTAGCTTCTAAAGGGACTTTCAAGGTTATGTGTAGTGGGTAAAAAACTATTAGATTGAACTGAATGGGCCCGTGATTCATTACCTATACGTTTTAATATTAATGTAACTTCCAAAGGGGACTTTTAAGTTGTTTGTAATGGGTAGAAGACTTTGAGATTGAATTCAATGGGCCTTTAACTCATTGCCTATATGTTTTAATATCGATGTAGCTTCCAAAGGATTTTGAAGGTTGTTGCAATGGGCAAAAGACTATGAAAAATTTCCCAATTTGGGGGCTTGATTAATTGCCCTTTAGTCTCAATATTACAAATGCAACTAGATTCCCAATTACTAATTTCTCTAAGTTTATGTGTGTATGTCACAATTCCTATTGGTGAAGCACACCTTAGACGTGATGCACTTTGAGAAAAATATATGTGAGAATATTCTCAAGGTCATCTTTGGGGAGAAGGGTACAGTAGTTGTTTGAAAGACATGCAAGAGGTTGGTAGTCATCTTTAGCTTTGGTTGTAACAAATAACCAATGTTTCGTACCTAAAACCAATTTTGCCTTTTACATCATGACAAAGGCAAAAAAAAAGACCTTCCTACATATGATAAAAAAGTTGAAAACTCCTACAAATTATGTAGAATCTTTGAAAACCAAGGTACAAATGGAAGGGAAGTTGTGGGGACTAAAGTCCCATGATTACCACATCTTGATACAACAAATATTTCCCCTCTACATATGCACCTTGATGGAAGAAGAGTTACAAGTGTCCCTCATTAGCTTAAGCCAAATGTTTAATCAACTTTACATTAAGGTGATTGACCCCAACAATATAGATGTGTTAAAGGTAGAAGTTGTTGAAACTAAGTCAACTCTAGAAAAAGTCTTCCTTCCCACATGCTTTGATGTCATGACCCATCTAGTAGTCCACCTAGTAGAAGAACTTATCTTTGTGGCCTAGTTCACACCTGGTGGATGTACCTTATGGAGAGGTACATGAAAGTGCTCAAAGGACATGTAAGAAAGATGGCAAGACCATAAGGGAACATGGCAATGGGTATGCTATTGAAAAAACATTGGGATTCTACATTGAATACGTATAGGAAGAGAAGTCCACAAGGAAGAGAGTGTGGGATGACAAGGAAAACCCTACCATGCATGATGAAATATTGGAAGGAGATGGGCACCCTTGTAGATTGAATGTTGACCTTAAGGCTTGGGCCCACACCTTTGTTCTCCACAATGTAATAGCATTGGGACCATGGTGCGAGTGAATTACTATTCTTATGACCCAATAGTAATGTTCATATACATGGAAGATTTAAAATTTGTACATAGATTTCTGGTTATGAAAGATCATTGTTGAACTAAGTGAAAATTTTATTTAGGTTTGGGCCAATTTTTCTGATATTCATTATTAATTTTGTTATGCATGGATGTTGTTGGGCATAAATTGATATTTTGTCAATTTTGTGTTGAAAATATTCACTAGCTTAACAAAAGACAAGGGCAATAACATAATTTGCCCATATAAGACACATTATTAAAAAAAAAGGTATTTTGCAACTAGCCTTGCAACTCAATTTTTGAGTTACAAAGGACATTTGCAACTCACTATATTTATACATTGTGAGTGCTAACGAACAAGTTGCATGAATTGCAAAGTTACAATTTATCGTATATATGATGCAATTCATTGCAACTCAATTACAACTGCATTATAATTGCACCCATGATGCCATGCTAATGCCATTGATTGTCATCCATCTTTTAAAATTTAACATGTGACTATGACGGTTTTTTGGCATAATTTTTTTTTTTCAAAATATTGATCTCCATTGTTCATTATGATTGTTAGTGATGGTTCAAAATTGGGACATGTCACATAATAAAAAATTGCCACATGGCATATTAATTATATTTTGGAATAATAAATAAATTAAAATATGTATTTTAGTAGTTAGGTAGGTCATACAAAACCATAGGTAAATAGGTTGGTAGGTCTTAAGACCTACATACTTACATATTTACTTAAGACCTACCTACCTACCTACCTACTTAGGGTCATAGGTAGGTAGGGAAAAAAAAGAATAACCATGAAATTCTATTTTTTAATTTTATGTTTTACCTTTAGGTTAAGTTTTTTTGAGTTCATCCCAAAATGGCACTTGTATTTTAACGTGAGAAATGAGAGAAAAGGCCTTCTTTATATAGTTTGTAACATGAGATTCAAAAACAAAGTATATGGGTTAAATCTTTTAGTTGTTATTTACTTCCAAATTAAGTTGCAATTGAATTGCAAGTATTAGATTTAACCATTTAGGGCAGGCTAGATCCAAGGGGAAGGTTCTATTTTTTCTAGTGTCCAAAAAAAAATTGAACCCCTCCTATAGGTGCCTCTGGGGCAATAAAAATCACCAAAAAATGAATAGAATTGAGAAAGTTATGGCCCCCCAAAATAAAGGGGGCAAAAACTAAAAAAAACAAACCACCAATGCTACAAAGGCAAGTTCCCAAACACCTAACAACATCCTTGTATGTTGTTTTATTGTTATTAAAGTTCAAAGATGATTGTAGAACTTCAAATGGCACTCCTATAACACTTTAAATCATTTTAAATGAATAAGAAATAAGAAAGCTATGAGGTTTAAAATAGGAGGGGTCCAAAGAAAAAAAAAGGAAAAAATGTGTTTTGCAAGTTGGAAAGCTTATTTCTTTTCTTGTTGTTTTTTCTATTAATGGAGTAGTTACTTGTGGTAATTATTAATTAGTATATTTTTATTTACTTAGTTATTGTTCTAGGAATTACTAATTAGATTACATATTTTTTTATCACTATTTGAATTCGAATAGAACATAGGACTATTTTTTTAAAAGTATATAGTTTAGAGAAAAGAAAGAGATGAAAGACCATTGTATCATTCTAGAACATGGAGCTTTAATGGAGTATGAGATAAATATCTTTTATAATCTAGAATTTTTTTGTTTCCATAGTCATAATTGTTATTTTGATTTTTTTATTATCATACTTTCATTACTAGATTTTAATTTTGAAACTAGTTCTAAGTATATTTGAATGAGTAGATTGCGTTAGTATTAGTTTTATTATATTTTAGTCCAAATTTTAGACCAAAATATAGGATTAGAGATTTTGCATTTACCATTTGGTGACCATCCTAGGGTCTAAATTTAAAGTGAATTTCATAATGTTGTTTATGTCTTGTTGATGAAAATTTTGGTTTTATAAATAGATAGTGAATTTCAAAAAAAAAATTCTGCATTTTTTTTTCAAATTTTGATCATAATATTTTTCTTCAAGAAGCATATATAAGTAGACTAGCTAACTATGCTTCTAATGCAAAAGTTTGTTCAAGTTTGAATTAGGATGTGGAGAGATGGAAAATAGAAATGTAACTATAAGTCTAAGGAGACAATTAGATCAAGTTGTATTACATGAACAAATGGAAAATGGCACTGACATTAGCAACAATTTGAGTGTAGATTAGGTAGATTAGCGATTTGAAACACCTAAAAGAGTATCCCGAATAAAATAGAGACATCCATGGATAGTAGAGAGACCTATAGGCCACAAAACACCTAAAATAGCACTGATTATTCCTTGTGAAGTGCAAACTGGTGAAACACATAGGCACACCAATAGTTTGCAACAAAATTCCAAGAGATAAGAACATCAAATTGAAAATGCAAACTCATAGGTTGAATTTATACAAAGGAGTCAAGAATTTGAACCTCGACAAAAAGTTATGCTAGAATTAGCAGATCTAATGCAACAACATGACTATGATGTTTTGATTCAAAAAGAACAACAGAGATTCAACATGTTAGAAAGGGAGGAAGTGGTACTAAAATACAAATTTACTTCACTTCCTTATTGTCAAGAAGGCTAAGAAAATGAAGAATTTAAACAAAAAGCTCAAAATTTTGAACCTTCAATTCATTATGTTGACCAAGAAGCCACAACTCAAGGTATTATAATATCTAGAGGAGTTGAGTTGGTACTTA
>Ga0116228_10007078_pt1 | contig 10040 bp, 7 predicted proteins | sample S1TSphfallax_2_FD_89694 | JGI IMG/M metagenome (GOLD analysis project Ga0116228, IMG submission 89694) | Host-associated microbial communities from peat moss isolated from Minnesota, USA - S1T2_Fc - Sphagnum fallax MG | ecosystem: Host-associated > Plants > Peat moss > Unclassified | place: USA...
CTTGCCTTCGGCGGCGTCCAGTTCGTGTTTGCAGATGGCCGAGAGCTGGACGCCTTCTTCAAAAAGCCTGATTGAGTCTTCGAGCGGGAGGTTGCCATTCTCCAGCTGGTTCACGATGCCGTCCAGCTTCTTCAGGGCTTCTTCAAAGGTTGCCAACTGCGGTTCCTTCCAATTCTTCCTGGCCGAGCACGCTCAGGATTTCGACGGCAAGCGGGTAGCGGCCGAAGGGGGCGCTGACCTGGACGCCCTGGATCATGCCGCGGGCTTCGCGGAGCATCTCCTGCGCGATGGCAATGCCTTCCGCGCGAGCCAGTTCCGGGGTGTCGGCTTTTTGCATTCTCAGCATAATCTCATCGGGGACAGCGACGCGGAGGTCGTTCTTCATGAATTCGGCCTGGCGCATGCTGGTGAGCGGCCAGATGCCGGCAATCACGGGGATGCGGAAGCTCTCGATGCTCCTGAGGAAGGACTCGAGCTGGTGCAGGTCGAAGACCGGCTGAGTGATGGCGTATTCCGCGCCGGCTTCTACTTTGTAGGCAAAGCGTCGCAGTTCGTTTTCGACGTCGGGAACACCGGGATTGGCTGCCACGCCGATGGTGAATCCAGTCGATGCGCCGATGGGATTGCTGCCGATATCCAGGCCATGGTTGAGGCGGTTGACGATGTTGACCAGGCCGATGGCATCGACGTCGAAGACTGCCGTCGCGTCAGGATAGTTGCCAAGCTTGGGTGGATCGCCGGTGAGGCAGAGGATATTTTTGAGGCCGATCGACGATGCGCCCAGCAGGTCGGATTGGATGCTGAGGACGTTGCGATCGCGGCAGGTGTAGTGCAGGATCGTTTCAATCCCCGTCTGCTGCTGGATCTGGATGCAGAGGCTCTGGGCGCTCATGCGGGCACTGGCGCGCGGGGAGTCGGGTATGTTCACGACGTGGACGCCGGCCTTCAGGAGCAGACGCGCACCGTCTACTTCCTTGCTGCAGTCGATGCCTTTAGGCGAAACAATTTCTACCATGGTGACGAATGCGCCTTCGGCGACGAGGCGGCCGACCTTGGAGCGCTGCGCCAGCGGGGCGGGCTTGACTTCAGAAACGATGGCAGCCGCGACTTTCGCGCCCGGCACGACACGCTGCGCGTCCATGGCGCGGATGGCAGACTTCATCCCGCGGATGTGGTTGGGCGTTGTGCCGCAACAGCCGCCGATGAACTGGACGCCGGCCCTGGCAAAGCGTTTGGCGAAGCTTGCCATGTATTCGGGGGAGCAGAGATAGATGTTTCGTCCGTCCACGGCGCGCGGCATGCCGGCATTCGGCATCACGACGAGAGGCAGGTGCGTGGAGGCGCGCATGGCTTCAATGGCGGTGAGGATGGTCGCCGGCCCCAGACTGCAGTTGGCCCCGATGGCATCGGCACCGGCGCGGGTGAGGCGCAGCGCGGCGGTTTCAGGAGACGAACCGTCCAGGCAGGCTGCGTCTTCATCGACGGTGACCATGGCGAAGACAGGAAGCTGCGGAGCGACATCGCGGGCAGCGAGAATAGCCTGCTCGGCTTCATCGAGGGCCTGCATGGTTTCGATGATGATGAAATCGACGCCACCGGCGACGAGTCCGTCCATCTGCTGCCGGAAGGCCTGTCGCGCTTCGTCAAACGACGTCTTGCCGAGCGGTTCGAGGCGGATGCCAAGGGGCCCGACGGACCCTGCGACGTAGGCGACGCCGGCCTGCTTGTCTGCCAGTTGTACGACGGCCTGACGCGCGATGCGTGCGCCGGCTTCATTGATGGCGTGGACTTTGTCCTGCAGGCCATAGCGTTGCAGCCGGAATGGGTTGGCGCCGAAGGTGTTGGTCTCAATGATCTCCGCGCCGGCCTGCAGATATTCCTCGTGGATGGAGCGGACCATCTCCGGCTGCGACAGGTTCAACTCGTCATAGCAGCGGTTGATGTAGACACCCTTGGCGTAGAGTGCGGTGCCCATGGCGCCATCGCACAGCACGGTGCGCTGCCCGAAGAGTGTTTCCAGTGGCGTGGCGGGATTGCTTTGAGCAGAAGTTTCCGCAGCGTTTGTGCTCATAAGGGGAGTTCTCCCAATGCTATGCCAGCGGTAGGGAAACATCAATCAGCTTTGTTATACTCAGCTTTCCCGTTGCAGGCGCTTTTGCATGCGGTCAGGCAGCGGTGTGTACGTTGAAGGACGAGGTCTAAAGGTTTTGAGCAAAAGAAGTTGGTGGTCGTTGGCGGTTGCGGTCGTTGCAGGGTGTGTTTGCTCTCTTAACCTCGCCGGATGCGGACAAAATCAATATTTCGCGGGCCGGAATCTTCCTCCCAGCGGAATCCTCAACCGCTGCCTGGTCGCCATCCAGAACCCGAGTCCCGCGTCGAAGGGCGCGTTGGAAATCATGGACGCGTACTACGATATCCGCCACGCGTATAACAACATCAATACGACCTATACCATCTCCGGCTTCAGCGGCGCGGACCCGGTTACGATCCAGAATTTCGCAGCGCAACAGACGGGCGTCGTGTACGGTGAGGGCGACGGCAGCCTTTCGCTGATCAACTACGCCACAGAGAAAGAATCCAGCACGGTGACGGGATTTGGCGGGTCCAATGCGTCATCGAGTATCTTTGCCTCGCAAAACCTCGAGTACTACGCTGCGGCAAGCCAGCAGGTGCATGCCTTCACCATTCTCGATCAGACGTTAAACACGGCTTTTCCGCTGAATGTCACGGACATCTACCGGGTCTCGATCAATCCAAGCGGCACGGTGGCGCTGGGTTTTGTGCAGAACAGCAATGCTGTGTACAGCCTGGTGCATCTCACGTCGGCGCAGCAGCAGCAGTTGAAGGGCGGTCCCAGCACCTGGCCGACGCTGCTCAGCAGTATCAATCCAAATGAAACAGTGCAGGATTGCGAGCCCGCCAATCTACCTGTTTACTGCGCCATCAAGCTCTACGACCCCAACCAGGTTTTCGATCGGCCCATCCGCACGATTTTCTCGAGTGACGGATCGACTGCCTACATCGTCAATTGCGGGCCGGAATGCGGCGGCCAGCAGGCCGGCATTGTTTCGATACCGCTGACTGGATCGACAGTGAATCAGAATGTGACGGGGCCAAGCGCCATCAACCTGACGCCGAACGCGACGGTGATCGCAGTTCCGGGCGGTGCAACGGACGCCCTGCAGAATGGGACCACTCTCTATGTGGCAGGCCAGCAATTGCAGACCACCGGCCCCTACGCGGGGTTGTTCGCCGGCAATCTTTCCGTGGTGAATTTGACCACGGGTGCGGTCCAGGGGCCCTTCAGTATCAGCGACGGCACGCATACCAAGATGATCCTGGGGGACGACAATACGCTTTGGATTGGCGCGCAGGGCTGCGAAGAAGGGGTCCGCTACGCAGAGAGCCAGGGCGGTAATTCGTCGGTCGCACTCGGCTGCCTGACGCTGTTCAATACGGCGAGCGTCTCTCAAGGCTCGGTGGCGATCGACACGTACAAAGGCGATCTGACGGGCATCACGAGTATCGCAGGCCTGCACAAGATGTACGTTGCCGAGGGCGGCCAGGTGCACATTTACAACACTCCGGGCGTGGTAACGTCCGGGGTGCTCACGATCACAGAGCGCGACAACACGAACGTCACCGTGACCGGCACTGCTTACGACGTCGCCTACATGGACGCCACCTCCGATGGCGACGACGCGAATTATTAAGTGCCACCATGGCTGAGATGAATCCGGCCGCATCCGTTGTTGACGTGCTGGCCATTGCGGCGCATCGCGACGATGTAGAGCAGACATGTGCGGGTACGCTGCTGCGCATGGAGAGCCTCGGGCTCAGGACGGGTATCCTCGATCTGACGCGCGGGGAAGGCGGCACGCGCGGCACCACCGAAGACCGCGAACGCGAGGCGGCAGAAGCAGCGCGGATCCTCCGCGTCGCCTGGCGGCAGGCGCTCGATATCCCCGACAGCCGCGTTGAAAACTCGTATGAGAACCGGCTGAAGATTGTGCAGGTCCTGCGTGCATTGCGGCCGCGGATTGTGGTCCTGCCGTACTGGCAGGGACGGCATCCGGACCACTACACGGCATCCATTCTCGGCTACGAGGCGTGCTTTCTGTCCGGCCTCAGCAAACTGGAAACGGGCGGGACGCCGTTCCGGCCGTTCAAAATTCTGTATGCGAGTCTCTACGCCGATGTTCGGCCGACCTTTGTCGTCGACATTACAGCGTTTGCCGAGCAGCGCTTCGCGTCGCTGATGGCATATCGCTCGCAATATGCGGACCAATCAAGTGGCAGTGGCCTGTTTGTGCCGGAGCACGAGATACGCGAGCGTACGTTCGCACTGGCGCGCCATTATGGGCTGCTGGCTGGGGTCCGTTACGCCGAACCGTTTGTCCAGAAAGAAGTAGGCCTGGTCGACGACCTGATGCTGATTCCTGTCGCTTCGATCTGAATCAGTATGGAGTCAGTCGTTCGTCGCTGGAACAGCCTGGTTGGGCGAGATGCAGGTCCCTCCACTGCGCTGCGCTCCGGTCGGGATGACAAGTGTGGGTGCGCTGCGCTTCGGTCGGGATGACAAGTGTGGGTGGGGTGCGCTCCGGTCGGGATGACAATTTGTACGCTGCGCTCCGGTTGGCTTGACACGCAATGCTCCGGTGGAGCGATTCTCTTTATACGCTGACGGGCTGTTTGACCTCGGGGTCGTCGGGCACCGCGGACGCTGCTAAGGATGCGGTACTGAGGTTGCCGTCGAACTTCTCCGGCAGATAGATACGGACGCATGCTCCGCCCATGCGCCGGTCCTCAGAATTGCGGATATCCATGGTCCCGCCGTGCTTCTGGACGATGCCCAGGCTTACCCACAGGCCCAGGCCGGTTCCTTTTTCGCCCTTGGTGGTGAAGAACGGCTGAAAGAGTTTTTTGCGAATCGCAGGATCGACGCCGGGGCCGGTATCTTCGACTTCGACGACGGTGCCGGGCTCGCCATCCTCGCTGGAAGAGTTGCGGATGGTCACGCAGATATTGCCTTTGCCGCCGGACGCTTCAATGGCATTCGCGATGACATTGGTGATGACCTGCCGGATCTCGCCGGGAAAAGCTGCAATGATGCCAGGGCTGCGGTAACGGCGCTCGACCGCGATCTCAGCGTCTTTCATCTTGCGCTCATGGAGCAACAGGACACTGTCAATAAGCTCCGGCATGCGGACTTCCACCGGCGCCTGCGATTCGCGATAGAGGCTGAGCATCGCGCGGCTGATTTGCAGTGTGCGGCTGAGTTCCTGCTGGGCCATTGCGAGGTATTCGTCGCGCTTCGCCGCGTCCTGTTCGGTCTTCAACAGGTAATGCAGCGTGGCGACAGAATCGAGCGGGTTATGGATTTCATGCGCGATACTGGCGGCCAGTCGTCCGGTGACTGCTACCTTTTCGCTGGCGACCAGGGCCTGCTCGGATTTACGGGCTTCGGTGATATCGCGGAAGACGACCACAATGCCAAGGGCGCGACCGCTGGCATCGCGGATCGGCGCGGCGCTGCGGGAGATCGTAATTTCCCGGCCATCCCTGGCCAGCAGCAGGGCAGATTCTTCAAAGTGAGGAGTTTGTTCGTCCAGGTCCGGTCGGACGGACGGGCGCTTTTCGTGGGTCAATTGATCGAGCGGCGCGCGGGTGCGCTCGTGGACAGTCCGGAAGACGTCGGCCACAGGCTGCTCCAGTGCTTCCTGCATGGTCCATCCAGTGAGCTGCTGGGCGACGGCATTCATAAAGCGGACGCGACCGATGGTGTCGCAGGCGATGACGCCTTCGCCGATGGACTCAAGGGTGGTCATGTACGACTGGCGGCTTTCGTAGAGCTCGTCGGCACGGGTTTGCAGTTGCTGCAGTGTTTCTTCGTAGGCATGCGAGACGCGGTGCAGACGGCTGCTGGTGAATGCGCCGATCAGGACGCCAACCGCCAGGCCCGCCACGAGCACGATGCGCAGAAAACCGTGAAGGCGCACATGCGCGGCCAGGACCAGGGCATCCCGAGAGCGTTCCTCAGAAGTCGTCAGGTCCGCAAGCCGACTGCGCATCTGGTCCATCTGCGTCCGGGCCTGAAGATCGAGGGCGAGATCGGCAGAAGTGACCGCCTGCTTGCCCTCCTGCGTCGCCGGCAGTGCATACCCGGTCCAGAGAGCATAGTCATCGCGCAGTTCGGCCAGTTGAAGGTGTTGTTCGGGTGAGGAAAGCCGGATGGCCAGTATCTTGAACCGGTCGTCCATTTTCGGCTGTTCACGCTGGAAAGGCTCCAGCATGCGGCGGTCGCCGGTCAATTGATACCCGCGGATACCGGCCTCTTCGTCGATGATGCCGGACTTGAGTTCATACAGCCGCTGGATGATCTCATCCGCCGTGGCGACCTTGATCTGCGCCGCAACGGCTTCCTGGATCTGCCATACGAGCACGCCGGCGAGCAGGCCCAGCAGGATGACTGGCATCAGCAGGGTAATGCGCAGAACGCGGTTAAATGCGAGTAGGTTCAAACGTCCTTACCGTTCCACTCCCAAAAATCATCGCTGTTCTGCACCCCGTGTGCTCGCCAGCAGTTCCTCCACTTTGCGCAGCAGCGTGGGAGCGCCGTCTCCCTTGTTGACGAGCAAGTTGATCCATTGGTTCACTTCTTCGGGCAGACTGAGGTAGGCAGAAAGCAGGAGGATGGGCACATCCGGGCGGATTTCGCGTAGCGCGCGCGCAACCTGGGACCCATCCATGCCGGGCATGGCGTAATCCAGGATGACGGCGTCTACCTCGTTTTGCCGGAACAGGGCGATGGCGGACTTCCCGTCGGAGGCGGTCAGGACCGTATATCCAGCGCGCTCGAAGACGACCCGGCGAATTTCCAGGCCGAGGACCTCGTCATCCACACATAAAACACGCGCACCCATCGATCACAACCACCCAATTCCAGCTTTCAGACCAGCGCCTTGCAGCGAAAAATCCGGCAAGCCCACGGCAAAGTATGACACGCACCGTGATTGAAGGTTACTTCCGCAAACCAAAGAACTGCAACAAAGTAATGTACGAGCGCCCATTCAGATAGATTCGGAGTAAACGGTGGGCTTGCGGGCAGGCAAAACATTTACCTCTTGTTTGCATTTGGGTGAAATAGATGCAGTAGTCTTTATCCTGTTGCTTATAAATCTGTTACTTGCGGGACGCTCCGACCAGTCCAGGGCCCGTATTCTGTACAGGAAAGAAGCCGCTTGACTCAAACAATTTTCGTACTGGAAGACGATTCGGACATTTCCAGACTGATTCAGCACCATCTGGAAGCCGCCGAGTTTTCTACGCGCCTCTATCGGACGCCTGCCAACCTGATTCAGGACGCCGAACACACAGCGCCTGCCCTCTTCCTGCTGGACATCATGGTCCCCGGCGGGGATGGGCTGGATTTATGCCGCCGCCTGCGCCAACATCCGACCCTGAGTACCACGCCGATTATCTTCCTGACAGCGCGGGCGACTGAAAACGATCGCGTTCTCGGGCTCGAACTGGGTGCAGATGACTACATCACCAAACCTTTTGCGACGAGGGAGCTATTGGCCCGGGTGAAGGCAGTCCTGCGCCGCTTTGAGCGGCCAACCGCACCGACCACAGTCGCCTTTGGCGATGTCCTGATCGACGCCGGGGCGATGCAACTGAAAGTTCGCGATCAGGTGGTACCTACCACCGCGACGGAGTTTCGCCTGCTGGACTATCTTGCGCGCCACCCGGGAAGGGTATTCACGCGTGATCACCTCCTGGACGCGGTGTGGGGCGACGCTCGCTTTGTGACACCCCGGTCAGTCGATGTGTATGTTCGGCGGATTCGTGAAAAGATTGAACAGGACGCGGAAGATCCCCAGTTCCTGAAAACAGTGCGCGGCGCGGGCTATCGATTCGAAATTCCCCGTACTGGAGACCGTCCGGCGGACCGCGCGTAGCATAGGACTGTACAGCGCCGCTCACGATTGCGGGGAAACACAATGGTCGGCAGGGTCTCCTTCAAACTCTGGCTCGCGTTCTCGGCGGTCCTTCTCTACTTTGCGATCTGGATCGACGTCCTGCTGCGCTGGCGCATCCATGGCCAGTCGTTCTTTCAGTCGATCGACGTTTCAATGCGGCTCCGCGCCGACCTGGCGCTCGCATTTCTTTTCACCCTGCCGGTGGCCGGATTGCTGAGCCTGCTGATTTCCCGCCGGACCCGCCGGAACCAGCGGGAACTGATCGCCTTTGCCGACCGGCTGGCGAGCGGGGATTTTTCAGCGCGCATCCAGGTGGACGATATCGCGGGTGCGCACGATTCCGCCGACAGTCTGAATGCTGCGGCCGCAGCGCTCGGACGGATGCATCGCGCCCTGGACACAAGCCGCCGCGAACTGACGGCGCTGCTCGACAGTATGGAAGAGGCAGTGATCGCCATCTCTCCGGAAGGCCAGGTGAGCTGGTCGAATGCGGTCATCGAGAAAATTTCGCAGTATCCCGTCCGCCGCGGTCGCGCGCTGGTGCACACGATTCGCGATCCAGATGTGCTGAGCTGTGTGGATGAAGCGCTTCAGCTGCGGGAACCGGTAAAGGGACGTGCGACGACGGTCGCTGCCGGTCGCGTCTTCCAGGTGAACGTTGCGCCCACGCCGGGCGGGGGCGCGGTGGTTGTGTTGCACGACGTCACCAAGATTGAGCAGGCGGAGATCTCGCGACGAGACTTCGTGGCAAATGTTTCGCACGAATTGCGCACGCCGCTCACGTCCATCTCCGGCTACGTGGAAACGTTGATCGAAAGCCATGGCCTGCCGGAAGCAGAGGTAAAGGAATTCCTGTCGATCATTCTTAAGAATGCCTCCCGGATGAATCGGCTGACGGAGGACCTGCTTGCTCTGGCGCGGGTTGAATCGAAGGACTACGCCCTGACGCCCCAGGCGACCCGTGCTTCCGACCTGGTGGTGGATGCGATCGAATCGCTTGCGCCTCTGGCAACGGATGCCGGATTAAGGCTGATCCTGGGAGGCACTGTCGATGACCAGGTGATGGCTGACCCGGATGCCATGCAGCAGGTGTTTGGCAACCTGATCGAGAACGGCTTGAAGTATGGCAAGGAAGGTGGTCGCATCATTGTCGGCTGCAAGCGAGTGGGAGAGAACGTCGAGTTCAGCGTGCAGGACTTCGGGCCTGGAATCGCATCGCACCACCTCTCGCGTATCTTTGAGCGGTTTTACCGCGTGGATACGGCGCGGTCGCGCGAGAGCGGCGGTACCGGCCTTGGCCTTGCCATTGTGAAGCGCGTGCTCGAGGCCCACGGCGGGGATGTCTGGGTCGAGAGTGAAATCGCGCAGGGAACCACGTTTCTGTTTCGGCTGCCTGCGATGCCAATCAACGCCGTTATGCATGAGGATGATCAGGAGTCTGGCGCTGCAAAGGAAGAGTCCTCACCGTCATTCATTGGCAATCGGGAAACGTAGCGAGCGTGATCTCATTTATCGTGTATTCATGCCGGAACGTTACCCTTTAAGTGGTGAAATCCAAGTTTCAGGAAGAAGCGCGTTTGGCAGAACCATCTGACATTTCCGCGCAGATAGGCACGTCACAGGAACCGCAGGAAGCTCGGCAGCAAGTCCCATCCCCCCCATCCGCTATCCGGACATTTCTCAATGGCCGAGGCAATTCCAAGGGCGCGGACAGTGCCTTCCGCGGGACCATGCTTATTTGTGCGCTCAGCATCTTTGCAATTGTCATCCTGATTGCAACTGTGTTGATTCTGCGTGCACATCTTGCGATGTCTACGTTCGGCTTTGGCTTTCTCACCAGCCATCTCTGGAACCCACATCCGCCGGGAACGCCGCAGAATGATTCTCCGGATGGTCAGTTCGGCGCGCTGCCTTTTATCTATGCGACGCTGGTCTCTTCATTCCTTTCGCTGCTTATTGCTGTTCCGCTTGCGGTCGGCACAGCGATCTTTCTGACAGAGATGTGCCCGGGGTTCCTGCGCGGACCGTTGGCATTTCTGACCGAGCTGTTAGCGGCGA
>Ga0116228_10007079_pt1 | contig 10040 bp, 4 predicted proteins | sample S1TSphfallax_2_FD_89694 | JGI IMG/M metagenome (GOLD analysis project Ga0116228, IMG submission 89694) | Host-associated microbial communities from peat moss isolated from Minnesota, USA - S1T2_Fc - Sphagnum fallax MG | ecosystem: Host-associated > Plants > Peat moss > Unclassified | place: USA...
ATTTATTAAATTTGCAAACATGTAAATTCAAATAAGTTACACCTAAATTAGCTCCTATTAACATGATGAGACCTTATTTTAACTTTTTGCATTTAACTTTTTGCCTACATAATTTCAAGTCTTTGAGAGTAGATATTGATATATGGAATCCAATCCTATTTTTTAATCAAGTTCAAAGGTTTTCGAAATTGAAAAAAATTGTTACAACTAAAACCACAAGCTTTAGAAATGTGAATATTTGGGCTAAAACCTTCATTTGAAAAACCTACCACTATTTTTTAAGTGTCAAAATTGAATTAGAAATTATTTTTGAAAGGAAGAACTCGTGAACAGTGGTGTAAAATTATTATCATCATATTTCAAATTTTAAAACATCAAACCAACACAAGCTTATGAAAATCTCTAATAATGTGAGAAATGGTCCAAGGTGTAAAATATTTATTGCAAAATATTCATTTTCTTTAATTGTTATATATTGTTGGAACCCAATATAGTGTGAACCAAATTCTAACTTTTCATGTTTGAAGGATTTATCTTTTAGGAGTGTACTTTGGAGATTAATGTTTAATGTTACAAAATGAATTCACCTCGCAAGAGTATAAGGGAACATGACTAGAAGGGGAGGACAACAAGTAATTCTAATATGAGCAAAAATAGAAGCAAGTTCAAACCCAACCATGTAACACTAGAAAGAAGACAATGACCCATGTTTGCATTATTATTAGAAAAATTAAGTTGATCAAAGCCCATCTTCTCCCCAATGTAAATGTATCAACCTTTCCTTTCAGTTAAATCTAAATTGCATGAACCATGGATGAATAATTTTATAAAAAACACAAAACAATTTTGAGTTTGGTCCCTTTTGCAAATTGGTTAGGTGTTGTGCATTTTTCAACATTGGATTATTTAGTTATAGACTATAAAATGCATGCTCAAAAAATATGTTGTATGGACTAATTTTTTTCAAATAAATGACCCACCTACTTTCAAGGGCCTTGTTTTTGTCATTTTTAATCCAATTTGATCAATCTAAATAGTTGTGGGTGTGCCAACAAGAGCCTTACAAAACAAATTTGAGTTTGAGGAGCAAAGGATGCACATCTAATGATTTCTAGCCCCTTCATGAAAGCTTAAATGTTTACTCAATAACGTATTTACCCTATGACCACATAGGAATCCAAGCCCAAAACATAGGATATGTAACACAAACTCTAGAATGTCACCTTAAGAAAGGTATTGCCATGTGCCATGGTTCATCTTTTTGGTGTTGAATTAAAAATATTAAATACATTTTTTTAAGACTTGGAAAAATCAAATTGTTTTGCTATTTATCAAATTTCCAAACTTGGAATATTTTCAATTGATGAAAACATATGGTGCAACCAACAATATTTAACTTATTGGTGCCTTTAAAACTTTAGTTTATGGTTTTACTACCCACCTTATTAGCAACTTACAAACATTTACTTATGTAGTAACCATTACAAGTTGCATCTAGTTTCCTAGTAACCACCTATTATCCTACCTACCTACATATAGGATGTGTTTTTAATAGGGTAGGTTACTATCAAGAAATTCAACATCAACTTAGTTGGGGTTCATGAGTGTATTAATTCTTTCTATTTAGAACCACAAGTGGCACAAATACAAAGTTATTATTAAGAGTGAATTTATTAGTTAAGTTGATGTGGCATAACACGATTAAACATTTGACGAAAATATTTGTTATAATCATGATTTACAAGCTATTTTTAAAGAAAAATATTATGACTCAAAGGATGTTGCATTATATAATTATAATAATATTATAAAGGCATATTTTTCAAAATATCATGTATAAATATGTCAAGACCTTTTAAAAGTCCATTAAACAATAAAAACACAAATTCTAGACACGTTTTTTGCATTCCATATTTTTGTTGTCATCATTTCTTATAACATAATATTTAATAGAGAGCTCCACATTAAAAAACAACAAGATTTTATCAATTCATCAATTTTGAAGCCAAAACACTTAAAACCTAAACAATGGTTATGATTGAGGTGGCTCTTAAAAGAAATAATGCACACATTTTCATACCAATGGTGGGTGGTTAAACTAAAAATAGGATTAAATTACCCACAATTATCATGGCAATTCTTAAAGTTTAGAACCATGAGGTTAACAAAAAAAAAATTGGTTATAATAAATAATCACATTTTTCAAAATGAAAACATGTGCAAATAACTACCTATAAAACCATGACTCTTTACCAAATCTTTCATTAAAATTGCAAGTTGTTTAAGTTTTCTCTAAATGATAAGAACTAGTGATTCTTTGTGAGTTTTGAAATAACTAGATTTAGTGGTTATTTAATATTGATTATGTTTGAAAACTGAAACCTTGACATTTATTAACAATTTCAAATGTTTGCCCAACATTGGTTCACACTAATGTTGCTAGTTCTAATGTTTTAAAATTCATCCTTGTATATTAATAAGACATATATACATTGTTTAATTAGTGAAAGGATATGCATGCAATTTTTTGAAAAAATTATTTGTCATTTAAGGAAAATTTTGCTCACGTTGACAATTATGTAATTTTTGGTTTTTTAATTCAAACTATTTCTAGATATGCATTCAAATTATGTATACCCAAATTTCGATTTAAAAAAATAATTCTTGCAATTACACATTAGCCTATTACGAGTGCAAAATAAAAACATGAATATCCAAGATCAAGTAATTAAAGAAGGGGAATTGAACCCTAGTTCTTTGAAGAGTTCCACCCACAACATAAACTACTTGCAGACAAAAGCAAAAAAATACCCACCCCAACACTTCAACCCCACACAACTAGAAAAACATGGAAGAAGAAATCAAAAGCTTATTGTGGCTTGATTAACAATATACATCATTAGTGAGCTCCATAAATAAACAAGAAAAAATATACCAACATCAAAATGGATAGAAAATCATTAAAAACAATTTAAGGGAAGGTTAGTTTGAAAGAAAAAATGAAAAGTTTACTGATTAAGGTGCTCTACCTAATTAACTATTATCAACTTTTAGTTCTTTAAAATAATCAACTTTAAAAATAAATTTATAATTTTCTTGAATTAAAAAAAACTTCTAACTTTAGTGTATTGAGCCTTCATGTTTACATTAATTCGTCTTGCAATTCAAGTATGCATCATTAGGTTAAAATTTCACCACATTGAAAATTTCATCAAGATTTTAGATAATTGTAATTTAAAATGTTTCAAAAATCTAAAAACACCAACAAGGCTAAAAATTCTTTCAATCTAAAATTGAGATTTTAGGGTGAGTGTAAAATAAGGTGGACCAAAAAGTAGCACTTCAAGAAAAGACCACCCAAAATCCATTTCCTTTGTATTTTTTTAACCTAAATGGATTAAATATTTTTAAAAAAAAATCCATCAATTCTAAGCAATTTTTTTTTATTGAATTTTAACACCACCTAGAAATAATTGTTTTTGTACATGTGTGCACAAACCCAACATCAAATGAATATTTTTCCACAATGATATGAATTTCTGGAAAAACCATTTTTTTAACACTAACAAAAAAAAAAACCAAAATTCCATTAATAATAATCTAGAGTTGACATGCTTGAAAATTTTCAAAACTTGATTATATTGATATATTATCTAACAAAAATGGAGGACCTAACAATCATCATACCAATTATTGAACCCTTTTGAAATTCATATATGAAATTTATTGTCTAGCATGAAAATCCATGAATCTCATTTGAAAGTTGATACGTATTTTAATTTTGTAAATTATGCACAACAACCACTTACATCATATGCATATTCAAATTAATAATTTAAAATAAAATCTTATATATATATATTTGAAATGTAAAATACAAAGTAACCATTGCATTTACATTCACATCACAAAAATTGCCATTTTGACATGAAAAGTGGTCCATGATAGTTTGCATTGTCCCCCTAAAATTCCAAGAATCCACTTGACAAGGAAGTTAAGATTCAAAAGTTAACCCTAGTGGCTTTACACACATGCATGAAGATTTGTACATGTAAATCCAAGGGGACAGATGACCTATGAAACAAATACAAGTTTCTAGTAACTCTTGTGTGTGTGAAGACTATTATCAATGGATACTCCAACACTAAACATGTTATTATATTCTTCTTGAACATGAACCACTAGTAGGTACATCAAATATTTTTGCATATGCTTAGACAATAAGGTTTAGTTGATCAAAGACCATCATTAAAAGGGGAACGACCTCTTGGATCATATTCAACAACAAGATGAATTACATTTCCATGCCCCACATAATTTTCTACAAGCCATAAGGATTTTGAATCATGGATCTAATATTGAGGTAAACATACTATGAACTTGACATGAGTAAAATATTTCCAAAAACTAGATAAATGTTTTAATCACCTTCACAACTTCATGGGCCACGTGTTTTTGTTCAAGAGGTGGAACTCAATATCAAATTGGTCAAAATTTTCATTCCCATCAACAAAGGGATTTGGTTCAACTCCATAACCATCTAGCTAGGTCAATTACAATAGCAAAGTCATTTGAAAATACTAGCCTTTCAAGTCATTCGTCACACATTGTTGTCATTGGATTCAACCATTGACTGATAGCTTCTACAATGGCCCATGCTTGTGCCTTAAGGACTCCCTATTGTAAAGTTAATATCTTCTACTTCTCATAACATGACAACAATATGACTTGCTTCATTTTATAACCTCTTTAGACTTTATCTCTTTGTTGGCAAACCTTGTTTTAACATAGTTTTTAGCTTTTAATGTTGCATCCCACTATCAATGCATAACCTCTTCTACTCGTGCCTCCCTTTCCTTGATTTTCTTGGACTTGCATAATTAACATTACAAGCTAACTTGAACATCTTTCACACTTATTGGGGTCATATTCAAAGGGAAACTTCTTATCATTCATAACATATTAACACACTTTAAACATCATATGCCCATAGCAAATATCTTCATAAACCTACAAATATTTCTTATCTTCGCAATTAATAATGAACATAATACATTGTAGCCATAATAGTTCCCAAGCTAGCCTTATTTTTCACAAAACAAGAGCACACAACAAATTGATTTTATTTTTCAATAAAAATTTATAGTTGTAAAACCATGCAAACCAATTGTTTCATTATTTCAAATATCTTCATAGTAGCATGCCTAAAGATTCAAGCTTCATCCAAATAGTTAATGATTAACATAAACATGTTCATACCACCACCTCTAAACATCTAGAATTCAAAACTAGCAAAAAATAGTACAAATTCAATTAGATTTGGTAGCACATGCATGTCCACGGTCTTTGTGATCATTGCAAGACACACTTGTTCCACAAGATGAGCAAAAATGAAACACAATGTGAGGGCATTAACACAATACTAACCTACATATAGCCAAAAATGCAAGTTACTTTTGCATAAAACATGAGACCTTTAATAAAATTTTGTTACATTTTATCACAATTGTTGTAAGGGTTCGTTGGCCCCAAAAATGCGGTGATTGTAGAAGCAACCAATCTAACCCTTTTTCTCCCGTGCTACTAATAATGATATGGGTGCTTATGTGTGGTAAAGTAGGAAAAAAAAAAAAATTGACCAAAATTTAATTTAAAAATGAAACAATTTTTGAGATGAACACAAGAAAATAGATTATTCTTCCATTGAGTTTATGGTAAGTTGAACACACAATTTGAAAAACATTAATGTAATAATAATATTAATAAGTTACAACTAAATTTGAAATAAACTTGTTAATATGGTCTTCAAATTTGATTTTGCATTAAAATTTTGATATATCATGATTAAAATATGCATGATTTGACAATGTATAAGAATTTTCTAAGCCTTCATTAATTGGAAAGTAAGAAAAATCAATATTTCATCTACTTGCAACCCATTCTATAAGATTAAAAATCTTGGGCAAATAGTTGATGCAATATTTTAAAATTATTTTAAAATCATCTTCATTTATTATGTTAGGAAAACACCATGAACTTTCAAAATATTTATAATATGGGTATACAAATTAAATGATCTCAATAGACATAATGAAAAGTGAAAAATGTCACGTGGTGGGGAAAGTCATACACATTGCTCATTGATAAAAGAGATAGATTGTTTCAATGGGTCAAATTATAATGTAATGCAACCATGACACAAGATGAAAAAGATTATTGGAAGAAAATTGATAAGATTTCAAAAATGCAATTATGGGAAACATTGATGGGGATCATTTATATTATCTTGCAAGAATTAACTCATCTCAAACTAGTTGGAATCAATTAAATTCCATATTCAATTAAAATTTTAATGTCAAAAATATATGTTATTACACATTTCTATGCTTAAAATTTAAAGAATGTTAAAAAAATGACACTATAAAACATTTCATTTATTTTGTATCACATAGAAAAAAAATCATTTATTAGTAGAACATTGTGAGAAATTGAAGTAGCCATGTCCTTTTGACTACATGTTTCATACACTCATTGCAAGGGAATGTTAACTTGACTATAAACATGGTAGTTAATTCATTTCTCATTCAAGAATCAAGCAAGAAGAGTATAAGTGCACCACAAAAATCATGTTTGTAAAAACCTTATTGCCCTAAAACTGCATGTTCGATGTAATTGATGTTTAACCAGGTTACATTTGTTCCATGAAAGTATAGGTCATTTACAAATAAAACAACACACTTGATATTCATGGAATTCTATCGTACTTGTGTATTAATTGCAAAGGAACCTTATATATGGTTGGCATATGCCCCATACATATGATTTTGGTCAATATCATTTGATTGTATTCACAAGTTACACAAAAGTTATTACAAAAAATAAAGGTGTAATTGATATGCAACTAAAGTTTAATGTCCATTTAATATAACTAAGTTTCAACTACTTGAATAAATTTGAAATTTGTGTGAGATATGTAAGGGCATGTGACACATGGTTATAACTTTTAATAAATCTTGGGATTTACATCAATGGTTATCATGCACTTGTGCTAATGTCGAAGAATTCTCAAAGATGAACAAAAAAAAGATGTTTGTTTTCATTTTAATCTTGTTGGTTTTTTGTGAGGTAGTTGAAAAACATGTTACATAACATTATTTTTGCATTTAAGTCTTTTAGTTTAAAGGATGAAACGTTCAAATTAGGGGGAGAAGATCATTCTCATTTGGATAACATTGAGTGAAAACATGTGATTTACTTGTTGTTCATTTTTTTGTTTGAGTACCTTTTGTTTTTTTATTTTTGTATTGATTACGATTGTTAAAATTTTATTTTTGTGTGAAATTATAAGAGCTTCTAGTTTTGGGATGTAATGCATAAAAATATTTGTTCAACATTTATGTTTGGTGTATTTACAATGTCATTCATTATTTTTGTGCAAAGTAATATCATGTTGTTTTAAATTGTCAGATTTTATACAACTAAAATCCATTATTGATTATGAATTTTGATGCTGTAGGTTTTGATTATCATTATCAATTCTAGTAGGTGCAAAATAATATCATTCATGTAAATGGACATTACTTTCAATATATTTCCATCAACAAATTGATAAGTCACAATTCAAAATTACATTAATTGAATTTAAGTTGTAACATATTTCCATTGGCAAAATCCATTAATAAAAAAAATCAATTGGATACTACATTAGTTGCAAGGTAATTGTAAGTCAAAAGCATGGTTAGTTGACTCATTTTTGACATTTTGAAAACTCCACAACTTACATTAGTTAAAATCCTTGCAATTATAAAAATGATCAAACTATAAATCTTATAATTATCCATGTTATGATTTTGGTCATAAATATTGGTAAGCCACCCTATATATATAGACATGGGATTGGGCAAAAAAATCATGTGAAAACTTGAAGATTTCAATGTGAAATGGAAAAAATGAAAACAATGATGAAAATAATGGCATTAAAAAAAAATTAAATGGAAATTTATTGTACTGGGAAATTTTCAATGCATTTTATTCTTAAATTCCTCATTTGATGGTGGCAAAATTTTTTATTTTGATTTGAACACTATTATGGCATTTTTTTGAGTTCACATTTTTCATTTTGCTTGCATGACAAACATAATGTCATTATTTCAAAAGTCCATTTTGAGTTCATTTTTCTTATAATTCATCCATGATTTCTAATATGATTTCCATTAAAGTCTATCACAACATGGATAATTTAAAAATTAACAATGTTAATGTTGAATACATGGTTATATATTTAAAGTTCATTTCCAATTTAAACAATCCACCTAATTGTGTTTTCACCTTGCAATGAACATGAACGAATTTTGTTTGTCAATGGAAGAATGAAAAGCCACATAAGCATTATATATTTGTTTGTGGGTATTTTGTGTGAGAAACCTATGTGGACACCTTAGCTACATAAAACTAAATGTATTTTGAATAAATTTACATTTCCATATACAACAAGTTGCATAAGATGTAATTGGTGCAACTTGTTTGATAACATTCACATTGTAAAAATACATGAAGGTGCAAATGCTTAGTGTAATTGAAAGATTTAGTTGCAAGCCAAGTTGTAAAACCTTTTATTTTTTCATAATGATGACAAATCACAAACATTGAAAAAGAAATTGATATATGTAAATGCAAATTAAAAGGAATTCAAATGCCACCCTTGTGATACAAATGGCCACTAAGTTTGAAATTGTTGGAGAGAATTGCTAAAGAAGGAAAAACTAAATAAAATTAGCAAAATAACGTTCTTACAACATTTTAGTGAAATTCTTTGAATTCATGAATTTGAATTATATTGTTTCATATTCAAATTCAATTCAAAATCAGTTGAAAAGAAATGGGATGCAAATTGGTGTAAAAGGTATTGCAATATATTTATGACTATGGTGTTGAAATAAACACAATGTGAAGAAACATAAGCTTGAAAAGACACCTTTCTATTCCTCTTTGTTTGGGAATAGACTAAACATATTTTACTTTGGAACTATCAAAAGGATGACTTATGGAACCTAAAGTTTTTTTAACCTAAATTAGTTTTGTTGAATCATCATCATTGGAATTATTTTATTTGAATATTTGATTATCATCATATACATAGAAATCCAACAAGGACATTCCACCCATGTACTTTCAGAACACACACTTCATTTTCATTTTTTGTAAACATGCAAAGAGTAGTAAATCTAATTTTCAAAGACAAACAATGAAAAACAAACTTCAAAAGACCCAAAACCTTGTGCCATATAAAAAAGAAATAATTGAAAAGGAAAAATTAGAAACCTAGTGGAAGCTTTTGCAAAATGTGGAATCATCATGCACAAGATGCGAAAGAACACAAAAGGTTTGTAAACAACGATTCCACAAAAATGAAAGGGAAAAACCCAATGGATGTTACTATAAAATGTGAAATTGTTGTCATACACAAGATGTGATGTCCTTCATTGTTCGCAACTTGCAAAGTTAAAGTTCAAGCACAAAAACTTTGTTCAAATGTAACAATGCACCTTGTAAGACAATCTTGAACATGACTTCATGTCTATCCGGCTACTATGCGTGTTGATACCCAGCTACAAACACATATCCAGCCAACACTAGTTCATACCCTTCTCATCTTCGCGTCCTACTACCCCTCTCCATGATGCCACACCCCAATCATACTCTCAATCAAAGAATGCCACTGCTGAGCCTGGTGTTGTACACCAATATATGGCATGATAAATGCAAGATAGATCACTAACAAGAGAGAGAGAGAGAGAGAGAGAGAGAGAGAGAGAGCCTGTATAGAATTGTACTCTTGCTGTGTGTAAAAGTATGTATCTGGTTGTCTATTATGGAATGTCCAAAGAGTTAAGGTACATAAGAGGAGAGAGAGAGAGAGAGAGAGAGTAAGTTCGTTCCAGAAAGTAGTTGGTTTGAATTCCTTCAGAGACTGTAGTTTCTTTGCTGTGTGTTATTGTACACTCATGGTGGGAGGAGGCGTTGAAGAAGGATTTAAGGAG
>Ga0116228_10007080_pt1 | contig 10040 bp, 11 predicted proteins | sample S1TSphfallax_2_FD_89694 | JGI IMG/M metagenome (GOLD analysis project Ga0116228, IMG submission 89694) | Host-associated microbial communities from peat moss isolated from Minnesota, USA - S1T2_Fc - Sphagnum fallax MG | ecosystem: Host-associated > Plants > Peat moss > Unclassified | place...
AACCCGACATAGAAGGCGACCGACGCCACGGTGACGTAGGCCACTTCGCCCTGGCTGCCGAGCGTAAATCCCGCGGACAAAACAAGCAGCATCGCGATCATGCCGGCGAGCCCCGCGAGCAGCAGAATACGGCGGCCGGCGCGGTCCATCAGGCGCATGGCCACCACAGTCATGATCACGTTCACCAACCCCACCCCGGCGGTGGCCAGGATGGAGACGGAGGCCGAGGACATGCCGGCGCTCTGAAAAATGGTTGGCGCATAATAGATCACCGTGTTGATGCCGGTAATCTGCTGGAACACCGCCAACGATACGCCAAGGATCAGCGGCAAGCGGCCGTGTGCCGAAAACAGCGCGGACCATGGGGCGATCCGCCCACCCTCCCGCACCAGATCGGTGCGCAAATCGGCAAGTTCCGCGCCCACCTCCCCCGCCTTATGCATGCGCAACAGCGCGGCGCGGGCTTCATCCATGCGGCCGAGACCCGCGAGCCAGCGGGGGGATTCCGGCAAGGTCAGCATGCCGACGAACAGGGCTGTGCCGGGCACCACACCCAGGCCCAGCATCCAGCGCCAGTTATCCGCGGCGCCGGCCAAGGCATAGTCGGCGAGATAAGAAACCAGGATGCCGCAGGTGATGCAAAACTGGTTGAGGGAGACGATGGCGCCGCGCTGATTTTTAGGCGCAATCTCGGCAAGATAGAGCGGCGTGAGCATGGAGGCCACGCCGATGGCAACACCCACCACCGCACGCGCTGCCAACAGGATGGTGAGATTGGGTGCGAGGGCCGACCCCAGCGCGCCCGCCACGAAGAGCAGCGCCACCACCAGGATGGCGCGCTTACGCCCGAACCTGTCCGAAACCACACCGGCACAGGCGGCGCCCAACGTGGCGCCCACCAGCACGGCTGAGGTCGCCACGCCCTGCATGGTTGGGTTCAGCAAAAACTCTTTTTTGATGAAGGGCAGGGCACCGGAAATCACGCCCGTATCGTAGCCGAACAGCAATCCGCCCAAGGAAGCGATCGCCGCAACCAGATAAAACTTCACCAAACCCCCCGCCTATCCGCACTTGCTTCAAACCATGGAAAGACGACAGACCACAAAGGTTTTTTGCCAGGGAATTCGGGTGAAGGAAGAAAGCCGTTCTTTTTTGAAAAAAAGAACCAAAAAACTTTTGCTTATGGGGCGCGCGCCTGCGGCCAGAGCGAGGGAGTAAAAGTTTTTTGCTTCTTTTTTTCAAAAAAGAAGACTTTTCTTTTTCTGAACAAAATGAAATTGGTAGCCCCGCATCGCGCTTGGGCGATGCGGGGCCGGGCATCAAAATCGCCGGGGCGTCAGGTCCTACTCCACGCCTTCCGGGGCACCCAGCAGGGCGTGTTCCTGCTCGTGCAGCTGCTCCATCTGCGCGTGCAGGGTGGCGGCCTTGGAAATCTGGTCGGCCGTCAGCACGCCGCGAACCTGCAGCATGGTGTTCAGATGCGCCGCCTCGATCTGCGTGCGCACCGACTCTTCCTGCGCCTTGATCGACGAGAACTGGTCGGCCGTCACGGCGCCGGCGGCGAGGAACTGGCTCACTTCCTGCTCACGCAAGGTGCGCTCCTGCTGCATCAGCGGCTTCAACGTCGTCCAGCCGGCCTTTTCGATCTGGTGAATCTGGGTCTTTTGGGCGTCGGTCAGGCTCACGCCGTGCAAAAGAAATCCAATCCCACCCTGCTCCGGGCCGCCGTGGTGCGGCTGAGCCAAGGCAACCCCGCCGACCGCCAGCACGCCGGCCAGCGCTGCGCCCATTACGACATTCCTGGTCTTCATCTCAAAAAATCCCCTGTGACCGGCACGGTGCCGTGCCTGAACTGAACATAGGCGGCGCCGCGACGGGAGGGGTGACACCACGCCGCGAAAATGTGACAAAACTTTGCGCAGGAGGGGTTTTTGGGTGCGGCAGACCGAAATTCTGATCCTGGGGGCGGGTGCTGCCGGCCTGATGTGCGCCATCACCGCCGCACGCCGTGGCCGAAAAGTGCTGGTGCTGGACCACGCAGGCCAGGCCGGCGAAAAAATCCTTATTTCCGGGGGCGGACGCTGCAATTTTACCAATCTGCGCTGCTCCGCCGAAAATTTTACCTCCGACAATCCGCATTTCTGCCGCTCGGCGCTGGCCCGCTACACTCCGCAAAATTTTTTGGCGCTGGTGGAGCGGCACCGCATCGCCTGGCACGAAAAAACGCTCGGCCAGCTCTTTTGCGACGGGTCGGCACGGGCCATCGTTGCCATGCTGCTCGCCGAATGCGAAGCGGCCGGCGCCACCATCGCCCTCAACACGCAGATCGGCGAGGTTTTTCGGAATGACCGGTTTCACGTTGTTACCAGCGCAGGCGAAATTGAGGCAGAGTCGCTGGTGCTGGCCACGGGCGGTCTTTCCATCCCCAAATTGGGTGCCACCGGCCTCTCCCACCGCGTGGCCGAAAAATTCGGATTAAAACTCACGGCGACGCGCCCGGCCCTGGTGCCGCTGACGCTGGCGCCAGCCGATCTGGCCCGCACCCAGACTCTCGCCGGCGTCGCCCTGCACGTGGTGGCGCGCAACGCGCGGGCGGCCTTCGCGGAAGCCATGCTTTTCACCCATCGCGGCCTCTCCGGCCCCGCCATCCTGCAGATATCGACCGCGTGGCGGGAGGGCGAGGCGATCGAGCTTGATCTGGCGCCGAGCGAAAGCCCCGGCTTTCTCATCGCCCGCAAGCGCAGCCGCCCGAAGGCCACCTTAAAAACGCTGCTGGCCGAAATTTTAGCGCAGCGTCTCGCGGAGGTTTTTGTGCCGGCCGATCTGGCTGGCAAGCCGGCGGCCGACATCCCGGACCGCGTGCTGGCGGGCGTCGAAGCGCCGATAAAAACGTGGGAAGTGAGGCCGGCTGGTACCGAAGGCTATGCGAAGGCCGAAGTGACTGCTGGGGGCATCGACACGGCCGGCCTCGCGCAGCGCACGCTGGCGGCCAAAACCGTGCCGGGGCTGTTTGCCATTGGAGAAGCGGTTGATGTTACTGGCTGGCTGGGCGGCTATAATTTTCAGTGGGCGTGGGCAAGCGGCTTCTGCGCCGGGGAGGTGGCTTGAGCCAGGCAGCGGAAGCGGACCGTCGATTGGCCGACCTGATGAAACGCGCGCAGGCGGGCGACCGCGCCGCGTATCAGGCGGTTCTGCGTGCCTGCGTTCCGCTTGCCGCGGCCGCGGCAAGGCGCGCCGGCGTGCCGCCTTCCGCCGTGGATGACGTGGTGCAGGACGTGTTGCTCACCATCCACCGCGCGCTGCCCACCTACGATCCGGCGCGCCCCTTCATGCCCTGGCTGCGCGCGATCGCCGCGCGCCGTGCCATCGATTCGCTGCGCAGCCAGGGGCGGCGCGGCGCCCGCGAAGTGCATGACGAGGCGGCCTATTTGAACCACCCCGAGGAAGACGTAGATTTCATCGAACAGGCCGCGCGCCAGGGCGATGCCGCGCGGCTGCGCGAGGCCATCGCCACGCTGCCGCCGCGCCAGCGCGAGGCCGTCGAAATTCTGGGGTTGCGCGAACAAACCCTGGAGCAGGCGGCCGAGGCGACCGGCCATAGCAAGGTTGCGCTAAAAGTGAATTTTTTCCGGGCCATACGCTCGTTACGCTCCCGTCTTGGGGGCAATGCGGATGTCTGACAGCACGGCGCAAGAGGGGCTTATCGGCCGTCTGGCGGAAAATCTGCGCCCCGTCACGCCGCTGCCCGCCCCATGGAAGCGCACCGTGTTTTGGTTTGCCGCGGTGGTGGTGCTGGCCGCGCTGCTGGCGACGCAGGCCGATCTGCCGGCGCTTCTCGTGCGGCTGAGAGCGGCGCCGGATATGTGGCTGAGCCAGGCGGGTGCCCTGCTCACCGCATTTTTGGCCGCCTGGGCGGCGTTCCAAACCAGTGTTCCGGGCCGCTCCACCTGGTGGGCGGCGCTACCTCTGCCGGCCTTCCTGCTCTGGGTAGGGGCGAGCACGGCGGGGTGCCTGCGCCTATCGCCGCTGCCCGGCACGGAGCATGAGCCGGCCATGCATCCCGTTGTGTGTCTGGAATTTTTAGTGATCGTCTCCGCCCCGTTGGCCGGGCTGCTGACCTGGCGGCTGATGCGCGCGTGCCCGTTGCGCCCTGGCCTCACCGCCCTGCTGGCGGGGCTTGCCAGCAGCGGGGCCGCGGCAAGCCTGCTCGCGTTCCTGCATCCCTTCGATGCCACGGCGGACGATCTGCTGGTGCATTTTGTGGCGGTTCTGGGGGTGGTGGGTCTGTGCCGGGTGTTTGGGAAACGGGTTCTTGATCAATAGGTTAGGCAAGAAAGGTCGGCTTTTTTGAAAAACGGCGGAGCCCGCCCTGCGGGAAGCAAAAAACTTTTGCATCGTAGGGCGGATTTTTTATCCGCCTTGTGGTTCATCGCCGAAATGGCGGATAAAAAATCCGTCCTACGTACAAGTCCGCGACAGCGAACAAAAGTTTTTTGCTTCTTTTTTTCAAAAAAGAAGGCCTTTCTTTCTGCGCTCACGGGATAGACATACGCGCATGAACGCCATCACCTCTCCCGCATGGACACAGGCCGCAATAGCGGGCCTGCTCGCCCTGCCCTTCCCCGACCTGGTGTTTCGTGCCGCCACCGTGCATCGCGCGCATCACGACCCGGCAAAAGTGCAGATTGCCACGCTGCTCTCCATCAAGACGGGCGGCTGCCCCGAGGATTGCGCTTACTGCCCGCAAAGTGCCGCCTATGAGGCCGGCGTGCCGGCGGCCAAGCTGATGCAGGTGGAGGCGGTGCTGGAAGAGGCCCGCGCCGCCCGGCAGGCCGGCGCCACCCGCTTCTGCATGGGCGCTGCCTGGCGGTCGCCCAAGGATCGCGACCTCGATGCGGTGTGCGCCATGGTGGAGGGCGTGCGCGCGCTGGGCCTGGAAAGCTGCGTGACCCTGGGAATGCTCACGGCGCCGCAGGCATCTCGCCTGGCGTCGGCCGGCCTCGATTACTATAACCACAACCTCGATACGTCACCGGAATTTTATGGCAACATTATATCGACACGCACCTATCAGGAACGCCTCGATACGCTGGCGCATGTGCGCGATGCCGGCATCAACGTGTGTTGCGGCGGCATTTTGGGCATGGGCGAGAGTGTTGACGATCGGGCGGGGCTGATTGCCGCGCTCGCAAACCTGCCGAAACCGCCGGAAAGCGTTCCGATCAATGCGCTGGTGCGGGTGGAGGGCACGCCCCTCGCCCGCGCGGAAAAGATCGACGCGATCGATTTTGTGCGGGTGATTGCCGCCGCCCGAATCACCATGCCCACATCCTATGTGCGACTTTCCGCAGGCCGCGAGACGATGACGGACGAGGCGCAGGCCCTGTGTTTTCTCGCCGGCGCCAACTCCATCTTTTACGGCGAACGGCTGCTCACCACGGCCAATCCGGCGGCCGAGCGCGACCGCACCCTGTTGCGGCGGCTGGGAATGGGCGTTCAAGGCGAAGCGGTTTTCACATCATGACAGCCCTTCGCAAGCCAGATGCCATGACCGTTGCCGAATTTTGGGAATGGGAACCCGAGCACGACGCGGATCGGCGCTGGCAATTGGTGGATGGCACGCCGGTATGCAGGGCGCCTGCCAGCGACAACCATGGAAGGATTCTAGCGGAGGCAGCATTTTTACTCGCCGCGCATCTGCGGTCGAACCGCCCTGGCTGCAACGTGGTTGTGGCACCCGGCAAGACCTCGAGCACTTTGGGTGGACGCTAGGCAGTTCAGGGCAGAAAGGCCATGCGCCGTAAGATATATCAGTCCGCTTTGATATGCACACTCACGAAATTCGCAGGGTGGGCTTCAGCCCACCAACTTGCGTGGTCCACCGCGAAGGATGGTGGGCTGAAGTCCACCCTACGAGGGCACCACTCAGAGCAGGCGTGTGCATAAATCATCGCAGGTTTGTATTACACGGGTGCAGCGGCAAGGTTATGACACAATTTCATCAGACGCGGCTTTCTCGCGGAGCCGAAGGCGGATTTTTTCCAGCCGGGCGCGCCGACGCTGGGTACCGCTTTTGTCCGCACAGGGGGAGCCTGGATGGCCCTCGCCGAGCGCGGCCACCGCGTTTGTCTCGCGGGCTGCCATTGTACTATCAAGGGCAGCGAACGGATCGCCCAACGGCAAGTAGTCCTTTTTCTCCTTCAGGCAAATCAACGCGATGCTGCCATTAATGATGCCGACAAGTTTACTCGCACGAATGGGCAGGGGAATTTTTTCTTGCCGGCAGAAATGGATCAATGCTGTCCCGATCTCAGCCTGACCAACTTGCACGTTTTCCAGCATACCATTGCTGCAAGCAACGTTCATGCTGAACCTGATGTTCCCGCTCGCTTCATCCCGCTCGATGACCGAACCGACAATCTCACCTGCAGGTGAGGGCCGGCCGCAGCGGCGCCGCAGATTCAGCACGGCGCTGCAAACCTCGGAAAGGTCAAAGCAGATATAGCGGGTTTCCGTTGGCAATACCGTCTTTCCTACCCAGGGACCGTCGGGATATGGTCCTGCCAGACCTTGAAGTTGTAGCCGCCTTTTGCAGTTGTATCTGGGCCTCCGCCGCCAACAGGCGACACGCGGCAAAACCCTGCTCTCCGGCGATTGCCGAAACTACATCTTTCTCGTAAAAATTATTTGAAGAGGTTATAGCGTTCCTGGTTTCGCGGCGGCGGATTTTTTCGCCGCGCCATCCGCCACATCATTGATTAACCATTGCGCGATATCATGCTGGCGCTCACCCTGGGGATCGCCGATCTATCGAGCGGGTGAACGGCTTTGTGACGTCTCGAACTGAAGCAGTCGCCGAGCAGACCCAGGCGACCAGCAAAATATCCGACAGCATGCATCAGGGCGCGGAAACATCGGCCTCACTCTGGGCGGCCTAGTCATTCTCAGGGCGCAAGCGGAGGCGGCGGCAAATCTTTCTCCTCGAGGAATTTCGCAAGCTCGCCATCAGATACAGGCAGGCGCTCAGCAAACATACTCACCGCTTTACTTATGTCGGCCGGAGTTGGGTGCGGAGCCAACCGGCCAACTTGACCAACAAACTGATCAAGTAGCCGCTTCGTATCAGGTTGCATCTTATGTCCTGTGGCTGTCATCCGTTTATGCTTCCTTGCTTGAGAACTTTCGTTATGTTGCGCGCCCGTTCTTCGCCTAATACCGTTCTAATAACCGAGGCAAGGTCCTGGTCGGCCTGGCTGAAGGCAGTCTCGATTATATCAAATACCTCGTGCTGCCCATCGGACAGCTTCGCGTATAATTCTCCCTTGATAAGCTGGTCTCTCAAATTTATAATATCTGATAGGTTATTTTTATAGCGATGCGAGTAGGCGAACCATACTCCGTACATGCCTGTTGCTGAGGCGATCGCTCCTGAAACAATGGCTATCCAGTAGAAGGACGTCATCTATATCTCCGCCAAGGCTACGCAGGCAGAGGAGGTAAAAAACGCCGAAACAAATAGTATTATTGACGCCCACACAGTGAAAGATGTATGAGCCTCGCTTGCCACACCCGTGCTTGCATATCTTACAATAACAAATAAGGCCAAGCTGATCACCAGTACAATGCTGTTCACTCCAGCAAACACTAGCGTGGGAATCCTGAGCTTGCTGCCATCAGGAAAAAGCTCTCCGAGGCCGCCTATCGCCAGAATCCACGATATTAGCAGCAGTTCGCCATCTCCAATGATATCGCCAATCCCATGTGGCCTGGATGAATAGACGAGAACCAAAAATAGAATACCCAAAGGTACTATTGAGAATACAGCGGTAAAAATAGCCCATCGTATGAGCTTGAGGGTTAGCGCATCCGTCATCTGGCCAATGGCTTTCAATATCGTTCGGGTGCCCGCTTGGTATCCATTTTCTCCTCCCAACTTAGCGGGTTGGCTCGGCGGCGACCATAGCCTCTCGGCCATGCGCCCCAGGGGTGCACGCCGGCGTCGAGGGCTGGCATAAGGTCTGACGCCAACGCTGCGCAGGTCCATCCACATGCTCGTCCTCACCAATGCCCGACTTATTTTGCCAGAGGAGGTGGTGGCCGGAACCATCGTGGTGGAGGGAGATCGCATCACAGAGGTCGCGCACGGCCGCTCGGCGCTGCCCGGCGCGATCGACCTGGAGGGCGACACCCTGATCCCCGGCGCCATCGACCTGCACACCGACAATCTGGAGCGGCAGATCGAGCCGCGCGCCGGCGCCCGCTGGCCCAGCACCGCCGCCTTCCTCGCCCACGATGCCCAATGCGCCGCCAGCGGCATCACCACGGTGCTGGATAGCCTCTGCCTCGGCGATCTCGGGTTTGACGAACAAAGGCAGCGCACGTGCCGCGACGGCATTGCCGACCTCGACGCGCTGGCCCCAACGGGCCTGCTGAAATGCGACCACCGCCTGCATCTGCGCTGCGAACTGCCCGCCATCGGCACGCCCGAGCTGCTGGACCGCCTGGCCGATCACCCGCTTCTCGCCATGGTGAGCCTGATGGACCACACACCCGGCATCGGCCAGTACGGAGACCTGGATCGCTACCGAAAAATGCGTTTGCGGGACGGCGAACCGGAAGCCGAAACCGAGCGCCGCATCGCCGCCCTCACGGAGCAGCGTGCCCACCTTCGCCCGCAAAACCGCGCAAAACTGCTCGACCGCCTGAAATCAACAACCGTTGCCGTGGCCAGCCACGATGACCGCACCGTGGAAGACATCGCCGAAAACCTGGCCGACGGCATAAGCATCAGCGAATTCCCGGTGGCGCGGGAGGCTGCGCAGGCCGCCCGCGATGGCGGCATGACCATTATAGGCGGCGCCCCCAACGTGGTGCGCGGCCTCAGCCACACCGGCAATGTTTCTGTGATGGATTTGCTGCATGCCGGCCTGGTGGATGCGCTGGCCTCCGATTACGTGCCTTCCAGCCTGATCCACGCGGCGTTCATCGCCGCGGCCGCGGGGCGGCTGAGCCTGCCCCAGTCCGTACGATTGATCACGGAGGCCCCCGCGCGCATGATCGGGTTTGCCGATCGCGGCCGCATCGCACCCGGCCTGTTGGCCGATCTCGTGCGCGTGCGCATGCATGATGGCATTCCAGTCATCATCCAAACGTTTAGGGCGGGCGTCAGGGTGATCTAATGCACGCCCCCTCTTTTCGCACGGCCCTCTACTGGGCGCCGTCGCTGCAAGACCCGCTTTGGCAGGCCGGCAATGCCTGGCTGGGCCGCGACCCCGAACTTGGCATTTTCGTAAAGCAGCCTGATATTGCTGGCATCTTCGAGGCAACGGAGGCGGCACGCCTCTACGGTTTGCATGCCACGCTACGCCCGCCCATGCGGCTCGCCACGGGTTGGGACGATTTTTACGAAGAGGCTGAGAGACTCGCCCGGCGGGTTGCCCCGTTCGATCTTCCCAGGCTGGAGTTGGCAGAGATATCGGGTTTTCTGGCACTGCGCGAATCCGCCCCCTGCCCCGCATTGCACAACCTGGCCGATGAATGCGTGCGCGCCACCAACCCGCACCGGCTGCCGCCCTCGCCCGCGGAAATTTTGCGGCGCCGGGCAAGCGGACTATCCCCTGAGCACGAACACCTATTGGCGCAATGGGGCTACCCGTACGTGCTACAAAAATGGTTTTTCCATATCACCCTCACGCGCCGCCTCACCCGCTCGGAGATGGCGCATTTCCGCCCCGCCGCGGAAACGCATTTCGCGGAGGCGCTCGCAGTGCCACGCCGCGTGACCGACATCGCGATTTTCACCCAGGCGACGCAAACACCGCCCGCCCCGTTCCTGATCGCAGAGCGCCTGAACCTGGGGGGCGTGCCCTAGCTGCGGCGGTAGAGAATATCCTTGTCCACGATCGTCATTCCGATCGGCATCAGGCTGATCCCGGCCAGTTTCAGGTGTTGAACGGCGAATGGAATGCCGATGATCGTAACAGCGCAGGCGATTGCCGAAATCACGTGGCCGATTGCCAGCCACACGCCCAAAACCACCA
>Ga0116228_10007081_pt1 | contig 10040 bp, 4 predicted proteins | sample S1TSphfallax_2_FD_89694 | JGI IMG/M metagenome (GOLD analysis project Ga0116228, IMG submission 89694) | Host-associated microbial communities from peat moss isolated from Minnesota, USA - S1T2_Fc - Sphagnum fallax MG | ecosystem: Host-associated > Plants > Peat moss > Unclassified | place: USA...
CATTCTTTACCCGTGAATGTTTACCAAATTACATTGTTTACCAATTAAAATTCTATAAAATTCTTTAAAATTCTTGCTTCTTTGGGCTTCCATAACATTCTCGCACCAAGAATGTCATAACTATGCATCAAGGCATTATTAGCAAGATCAACTAATAGGTATAAGATTCAATAAAAAATGAAAAATTACATTAGGGCATTCAATTAAAAGGACCCACTATAGCCATGGAGACAACGTCTAATGGTTTTCATAAACATAGAAATGTGTTATGTTTCATAGTTGCATTGATAATGACCATGGTTTGGGTTACCTTTGAAGGACCTTCCTAACTACTCCTTCCTCTTCATTAACATCCTATATTCACCTTTGCGTTGCCCCCAAGTTTTCCATGTATTTTGTGCATAAACCTAGGGCTTCATAAGAAATGTAACCCTTTGCCATGTTACCCTCTGGTCAACACATTTCAAACATATCCCTTGAGGTCTTTCATGGCTCGTTCAATTGGGTACATCCAATAAGCATGGACAGGTCCACAAATGTGTAGTTCATCAATTAAATGAATAACCAAATGTGTCATCAAATTCACATGATGGCAGCCTGAGGTTCTCTAGCCATTTGATGAAGCATACACAATGGAATAATTGATTAGAACAAAACGTGGTAGTCATAGGATTTCATCCTTGCAAGCCTACACTTACCAAACTATTATTTAAACCATGAGGTGTATCAAGTGGGAACTTGAATTGGCCATGGTGTTCAAGAAAGCTAGTTGATTTTCTTTTCATATCACCCAAGGGGGCTATCAGCATAATGCATTATAGTCTCACCAAGCTTTGTAGGGTGAAGTTTCAACCAAAAAAATCACAAACACTTGCAATTTGAAAATCTAGTCACACCTTTTTGTTGTCTTTCTCACCAAGGATCATCTTCAAGACAATGACAATGAAGTTTTCGGAGCAATGCATTACATCAAAGGTGTGTTGAATCAACAAGTCCTAACAACATGCACCACCAACAACTAGTGGGTTAGAGGCCAAGGCCCTTAATTTTTACAACCTAGATATAACCATTACAAGGGTAGGGTTTAAGGTATAGATTTACATTAATAGCTATGAAATTTTGTTGGAACAATCGTAGTTTAAATATGCTTGGAATCACTCAATTCAAATTAGATTTGTGTTGGACTATGAATAGTTGAATAATTGAATGGTTGAACAATTGGTTGTTAAGTTCAAGAATGTTGTCATTTGCTTATTGTGTACAAACACATTACTTCTAATCAAATTAATCCCAATTCGTAGCAATATTGATGTTGGGTTATGGATTTGCTCCCATGTCCCCACTCAAATCAAGTTCCGTTACCTTGTACATAGTAGCAAGTTCATTCCATCTCCAATCCTAGTTATGGAAGGTATCTTGACCAACAAATATAGCTATCAAACATATGATTCATATGAGAATTATAATAGAAGCCCATACTTACTAGGTGTTAAGCCATAGTTTTCACAAAGAGAGTAGTTTGAACTTATGGCACAAAAAGTACATTAGAATGCCATGTAATGTTAATCATACAATGGAATGGTCATTACAACCAAATTAAGGGAGTAGTCCCACACACACTTTTTTTTTGTATGGCTCAAGCTAATATGTTTGTCAAAGCCAAATTTGGCCCATCTTAAAATCTAAACACATTTGAAATGTTACCTTTGAAATCCAATTCCGTAGCTCATAACTCCTAAATATGGTGATATGAAAATGAAGGCTAGAAGAAGAATATTGGGTTAGAACAACAATAATATTCTACATTTACTACAAATCTTGAAAGGGTCCATCCAAAATGGTGGGCAAATTCTAAACATTGAAAAGAAACATAATGGTTAATTAGATACAAATGCACTAGGACGCTAAAATTCCAAAATGATTATCAATCAAAGCCTATAGAACAATATCATTCTATTAAGATGATGGAAAGCACAAGGTGGATATTGCAAGTTTATAGAGAGGTCCATATTAGCTAATACAAAACATTGATGGAAAAAACTAGAGTCATAAGCATAGGGCAATTTGTTGTTGCAAGATTGAAAGCTCTTTGAATGCATAAATGGGATAGGGTCTTAACTAACTAAGTTTATTTTCCAATATGGTAAGTTAAACAAAGAACTCCTTTGTTTGATTCATGTTTTTACAGTGGGATAGTCCTCCTTTCTCCCACCATTAACCTTCCAAGAACCATACATTTCACAATGTTCCAAGATGTCAACTCTAGTCATAATTAGTTGGGCTTGCTTCTTTCATATTTTCCATTGAAATCATGAGTGTTGGATTGATATGGGTGGTTAGGTCATAACCACCTATGATGAGATTCATAAACCATTTTCCCCAAATTTCAAGAATGGCAATAAAAGGTATTTAGTCTACAAGTTGGACAACCTTTATAGCCCTTGGTGATTTGGCCAACCAACAACCCATATGCTGGCAAATCATGGACTGACCACATCAAAAGAACATGCATTGTAAACCTATGATCCCCAATGGGTTTAGTCACATCCCAAGCATGGACCCCCTTCCAAAACTCCAATAGCTCATCCAATAATGATGCCATGTAAACATCAATATTCTTATTTTTTATTAATTCTTTTCATGGAATCAACAACATTCCAAGCATCAGAAAAAACCTTTTAGTTGTGAGTTAGGGAGGTAGGTTGTAATTTAAGACAAAAATCAGTTGTTACAACCACCTAATGAATCCCCAAATGTTTTTGGGTATTAAGATTAAAAATTAATACAAACTTGAACGCCTCAAATATGTTAATGTTTAGTGACAAATAGTCATTAAAAAATAGGTGGCAAACAATTAGGCAAATAGCCTACCACTTTTTCTTAAGAAAAATAAATAAATAACAATAAACAATTTTGCAACATCTCCAAAGTTGGCAATTAAAACAACAAGTATGAAAGATAACTTCAACACACTTTTTAAAGCAAAAACTTGAGCAAAAACAAAACTCACTTCATTTGAAAAGTTTCAAAATGAAAAAAATACATTACAATCATATCCCAAACACAAATTAGAAAAAAAACCTTCAAGCTTCCTTAAGAGAAAACTCCAAGCCCATAAGAAATTGGTGGGGGTCCTAAAAAAAAATCCCTATAAATCTTCCTAAATTCCAAATTATCTAGCCTTATCCTACATCTAGATTTTGGAATTAAAGTCAAAGGTGATAACTTATTTTTTGGTTATATCAATAACAAAATTTCAAAATTGGTAGTAACTTAAAATTGGTAGTAATGTAAAAGTAGTTCTAACCTAAAATCAATAGTAATGTAAAATGAGTAGAAACATAGAATCAGTTTATATTTCAAAATTGATAAAATTTGATTTCCGATACACAATTACAACTCCTCAAAATTTGGTTCAAAAAACTTTCTAGCTTTAACACCGGCCATGTGGACCAAATGTGACGCACCCTCAAGTTCCTTGTTAGACCCAAAAAGGGTCCAACTATGTTACAGAGCAGAAGTAGTTGGAACTGGTGCCGCTCCCAACTTCTAGCACTAAAGGGGGGTGAGAGGGGCGTGCTGAAAGCCCTGGGATTAGACTAGGAAGAAGGACAACTTATTTAGTTACTTGGTCCTGCATCAAAACCAACCAACAAGTTGGTTAGTTCACATTCGAAATCACTCTTGGTGTTGGGACAAGCCACAGGCAACACGAACTCACTTGACTCACCATGGCCCGAACTCGGGGGAAGCCACCACCGTCCCCCATATAGTATTCTCTGTGTTGCTCCACGGCACTCGCATCCAAATGGCTTTTAGTCCCGGGACTCCCAAGGAGGAGTCCCGAAAATTGTCCTGGTTTGGACTCCCGGGACTTTGAGAGCTCATAACTCCCAACTCAGACCTCTAATTGGGATGAGGTATGAAGCAAACTTGTAGCTCTCCTCAAGAGCTTTTCAACGGTGTGTTGCATTCCACCTGCGCACACCGGGGTCGGGTTGATTCCTGACTGTTAGTGGTCGGAAATCAAACTGCCAGTTTGACTCCCAGCCCTTTTTTCGACCATAACTTTGACTTCAGATGTTTGAATGGCTCATGCGAGGCCATTTTCGACATCTACATTTCAAGAACTTTCCAACATTATAAAGAACACCTCGAGGCGAGGTGTTTTGACCCCTACAATCGAGCTCTGAAGTTTTGGGAGTCTCGGAGGACTCCAAGTTCTCACTTTTGGGAGTGCGAATCTCATCCTCACACTTGCCTCAAAGTGGGTTGCGACAAAATGGATGATTGGTTGCCCAAAGGGTTAACTCCATTTAACACAAGCCCCAATTGTAAGTTGCACAAGTTAGTTGTAAATTTAGGCCAATTATCATCAATATGCTTCCATGTTTTTGAATCAACTATGCATTTAACCAATCTATCTTAGTTTTTGTTATTGTGATGCCACTTCGTTAATTCAAAGAGGTTGGGATTTTTGAACATTTGTTTCAATTTTGGAATTAACAAAAAGTGCCTAAGCACAATTTTGGGACCTAAATTTCATCTAGGAACAAATCAAGATAATCCACAAACATGGCAATTTTTTACTACACTATGCTCTTTGTGAAACAAAATGGACCATTTTCACATGAATGGATGGAAATGTACCTTAAACCCAAGTTTCAAATTAGGTTTTTTGCCTCATAATGTGACTTAAGCAAATTGTTTAGCTTAGGAAGTATGGAATTATGTAATAAAGACAACAATTCATTGACAAACCCATTAGTGCATTAATGAGTAGTAGAGGTGTTCAATATCACAAGGGCGCTTGTTAACCTACTAATCTTACCACTACCTTCAAACAACTGAATTTTTTACTTTGAAATTAATTTCAAAAGTTGAAAATCATCTAAAATAAGGTCATCCATGGGTGTAAGTACAATTGGGTGGTACCATTAGGAACGTCATACTTTCATTTTTTAAGACCCATCAAACTTTGGAAAAATATAATAAACACATAAAAAAATGGTAATTTTTTTTGTTGAATACATTAACTAGGTTGTATAAATTTTGAAACTTTAACAATCTAAAAAACATTTTGAATTTTGATGTTCCTATCACTAGAAGAAAAACATGTATTTTCGACTAATCTTTGCGACTAAATTTTAGTCGCAAGAGACATTTTGCAACTAAAATCCCTTTAGTCGCCTAATACAAGTTGCATGTGATAAATTAATTGCAAATGACAAAGGGTATTGTATGAAAGAAAAAGTCAATAAATACATTTCATCCTTTGACTCCATTGTATACGTATTGTCACATGCGACTAAAATGCAACTATTTTGGTCACAATTATACGCAAATGATGTGTTGCCACGTGTCTTAATATTTATATTTATTATTATTATTATTATTATTATTATGAAATAATTTAGGACGTTCAATTCAAATACTTGGATGATCTTATATTATGACACGTGTCTTAATGTAAGTATGCCAAGTGACATTAAAAACATTAATTTAATAAAAATAAAAATATTAAATTGGTAACTACTTAGGTAGGTTCATAAATAGGTGTTTACAAACCTAGGCTACATACCAACCTACCTACTTAGGTAAAAAAATAGGTAAGTAGGTTCTACTTTCCTAGGTTAAATACTTATTCATATAGGTAGGTAGGTACATAGATCAACCTAGGTGGGTAGGTCAAAGTAGATACCTACATAACTAGGTAGATAAGTAGGTTGGGAAGGTAAGTCCTTTAAAATGTGCATAATTTTTTTTTTGTTTTGGGTTGAAACCTTTGATTATCTCTTCCCATGTGCACAAATTTTTTAATGTGAAATTGGATGACCATACCCCTTTTTTTATATAGTGTTCAAAATAGAAATGAAGAACAAATAACATGGGATAAATTTTGAAGTTGCAACTTCTTCAGAAACTAAATTTTAATTCCAAAACTTTTTTCATGCCTTACTTTCTTAATTTTTAGATTTCTAAACGATTTAGGTATTAGAAAATTAAATAATCATTTAATTAATATTGATTACATTTACATATATTTAAATTATAAATTATACACTAAAAATATTTAATGTTCATTATCAATTACTTAAATAAGCAATGAATTTTTAATATTTAACAAACTAACTATCTAGATACTCACAAGTTATTAATACATAACTCATAAATAATTAAATAACTAAAATATTTAAAGATATTTTATTAGTTTTTAGAATCTGATCATATTATATATAATATAATTAGTGTAAAATTAAATTAATGACTATATTTTCAAATTTAACTATTCTAAATATTTATGTTAAAATTATAAGTAATGAATTAACAATTGCTATTACAAAGTAAAATTTTACACGAATTTTTAAAATAATATTACTCAACTAATTACATTACTTATTGTATAGTTACATTTATTGTTGTAAAAATATTATAGGTCAACTAATTTTTTTGTCTTGGTAATTATTAACTATAAATACAATAATTTGTTAAACATAACATTAATTTTCATAATTACTGTAAAATTACTATAAAATACTTATCATAGATTATTAATCATAGAATTTTATTATATAATAATTCGTGAAATAAAAATCAGTAAAATTATTATTTTAGGGTCCTTATATTTTTGCAAATTTTAATTCAATTTTGAAGTTATAAACTACATAGTGTGAATAATTATGTGCAATTAGAAAATAATTATGCACATACTAATTAATTTTTATATGAGGTAATTACAATGATTTTAAAGTGATGTCAGATTAATTACATTAATTAATTTCTTCTCATACAAGAATATAAATTATATAATATACAAATTTATGTTATAACAATAATTATTTACTGTAATTTAGATTTAATGAAAATAATAATTTATAAAAGTTATTTATTATGGATAACACTAGTAAAAAAAGCCTTTAAAACTCAAGCAATATTTTTTTGAATTAAAATATAAATTTAAGATTCCAAAATAGTAATTCAGAATTTGAATATCAATTTTTAGATGAAATAAGTTTTTTGAAGTTAAATAAAAAATTTCAGAATTGAAATGTCAATTTTCAGATTCAAATAATAATATTCAAAATAAAAGTTTCCATTTTAAGACTCAATTAATAATTTTCTGAATTGAAATATTAATTTTGAAACTCTAAAAGAATAATTTGGAATTCAAATTTCAACTTTCAAGTCAAATAATTTCTTAAAATTTAAATTTAAAACTTCAAAGTTCAAATATCAAATTTCAAGTTCAAATACAAATATTTAAAATGAAAATATTGAATTTTAGACTCAATAACGATTTTTGAATTGAGATACTAATTTTTAGATTTGAAAATAATAATTTAAAACTCAAATATCAATTTTTAAATCAAATATATTTTTTGAATTTAACTAACAATGTCCAAAATTGAAATGTCAATTTTCAGATTAAAATAACAATATTCAAAATTGAAATGTCCAATTTTAGACTCAATTAATATTTTCAAAGTAGAAGTATTAATGTGGAGAATCCAAAATAATAATTTAGAATTGAAATATCAATTTTCAGATTTGAATAAAAAATTCAAAATTCAAATATTAATGTTGAGATTCATTATATGAACAATATACATATGTATGCTTATATATATATATATATTACATGCATTAAAATACACTCATATATCATTGTAGAATACCTTTAGGATGCAATTAATTTGGTGATTACTATGACTAATGGGACATATGAACTGATTAATGGATGAAAATAAATGTAAAATCAATTCAACCAATACGATGAAATTTTTAATAGTTGCATCATAGTTGTGAAAATGACCAAAATAGTTGAAATTTGGTCTTGTAGTTGCAAATATTCCCAAATTTAGTCGCAAACCACTACAAGTCACATGTAGTCGTAAATGGAGTGGTTATATTTTGGTTGATTTCTATTAGTGTATTCATTACGTTCACACAAAGTTTTAGGAATGTCACAATGGTTATTTTCCTTGAACTTTTTAATAAGGAACATTTTCCAAACAAGGTTTGGGGTTTTCTTTTGTCAATATAAAATTTTAAGGTATTTAAAATTATATTATATTTGAGACTTTTATTGGGTAATTATTTGAATAGGTATAATTTAGTTATGAATTTCCAAAGTTTAGGAACTTGATTCTTGAAAGGGCCAGATCAATAAGGAATATAAATATGTAACAATTTTCACCTTTTTTGTTATTGTAATGAAAACATCAAGTCATATACTTTGCATGCAATAAACAAACACAAAACTTATTTATTTTGATTGCAAAAATATTTTTAAAAAAAGGCCCAAGAATATTGTTTGGCCAATTTTTGTTCCTTAACCATTCCTTGAGGTGTGACACCACCCAATTGTACTTACACCCCCATACCTTGTCCTTATTCATATAATCCTATCTTAGTAGCATCTTGTTTCATATCATCAAAAATGTCAAAAAGATCTTGCTTGTGTACATTCCATGTTTCCTGCTTGGATTGACTAGCTACTGCACATCGCATGTTTTCCATGCATCAACAAGTGTTCTTGCCATCTAATTGCCTAACATAATTCATAGGTCCAAATCTAGTGTTACGTAAGGTTAAGTTGCGTCCATATATAAATATTAAGGTGTTGTCATATTACATTTTTAGTCCAATACCTCCCTCCATGGCAGATGTTCCAATTGCAAGCCATTCTTGCTAAGTTCTTTGATATAGGGCATAGGCCTCTTCCCTTTGCCAAAGCAATGTATCTTTTAGATTAAAAAAATCATCCATTTGCTCTTACAAACCTTTAGTACTTGTAGGTTGGTAGCCACAAATGAGTATTTTTGTGTTTACAACATCAACATGTATAACCAAACTTGGAGCAAGAAGCTTTTTTCAAAAAGTTACAACTACATACATATGAAACAATTGCAACATCCACATTGTGGGAACAATTTTTGGAATTATCATCCAAAGATATTGAAAAACTTTGTCTTAGCCACAAGATAAAATGTTTGGGCTCCTTTGCTAGCGAATTCTGAACATCTTATTCTTATAACATTTGATCATCCAAATAGGCGACAATTTACGACAATTTTCCACAAAACCCTTGGACTATGATAGATGTCACAATATAACATGGAAATAAAATATTATGCCAATTGATGTGGTTTTAGAGATAATGAAGTTAAACCAACTTGAACATGCCACACCTCAGTTCATGTGAGAATGAAAGGCAAGTTGGATTGTCTTAAACATACCCACCCAACTCCAACCATGAGTAATATTGCAATCCCAACAATTACAAAATTCAAACATTGAGATTTGTCAAAGGCCATGGAGAAGAAATAGGTTTTGACAAGAATTTTTGTTGCAATAAGAATGATTTAAATGGAGTTTTAACCACAAACCTAATCATTTACCTTCAATGAGATGAAACCAAGATGCACAACCCATAATGAATTGTAATACAATTGTTATGCAATTTGGGGCATCTGTTTGAATGAAAGCTTACATCCATCCACAATTTCCCTTAGCCTTTGATGAAGCCCTTATGCGAGAACCCCAACACCTTACAATTTCAAAATAAATTTAGTGTAAGAAAATGTTGGAATAATAACATTATATCTAAGTTTCAATTATCTAATTTGCAACACCAAGGGTAAAAAATTGGACATTATATTTTATTATATCCAATGTATACTAGTCCTAGTAAGTTCTAGGTGATAAAACACTATGGTAGATCATGTGATTTACAAAAAAGAAAGGTGTGTGGGTTTCCATTGAAGTGAATTTTGTTTCACATTTATATGAATTTCATGGAAATGTGTCATAAAGGTTTAATTGACACAATGTAAATTGCCATAACCTTAGAATAACAAATCATAAATTATGCAAGTAGACCACTAGAGGCTCCATCAAGCATGTAGATTCAATAATTTTCCAATAAATACTTTACAACAATTAACTTTGGGACATAGAATGAACAATCACCTAAAATACTAATGGTTAAAAAAAATGCACATGGTGAGGATTTTGGGTTGATTAGTCCAAATCTTCCG
>Ga0116228_10007082_pt1 | contig 10038 bp, 8 predicted proteins | sample S1TSphfallax_2_FD_89694 | JGI IMG/M metagenome (GOLD analysis project Ga0116228, IMG submission 89694) | Host-associated microbial communities from peat moss isolated from Minnesota, USA - S1T2_Fc - Sphagnum fallax MG | ecosystem: Host-associated > Plants > Peat moss > Unclassified | place: USA...
ACAGAAAGAGGACTACTGAACTCATATGTGAGATGATCTCACAGAATAATATTTTAAAAACTTGGCAACCTTTGTTAAATGCATACTATTGTTTATGTCACTAACTTAAATGTACAACCCAAAGGACCCATGAATCAGATTATTGTCATGTATACACAAGGTCATGAATAGATATATATACCTATGTCATAAATAGGACAAATGAAAGAGTCATTCCTAATGGGCAAACACTAAATAGTAGGAACAAGTTAAATGCGGCACTAGGTTTGATGCATTTGTAATACCATTCTTAACATGAAAAAAAAATAGATTTTTTTTACTATACTCACACAATGATTAATCTTATAAATATTTTTCTTACGCAATAGTTTTAAAGAAAAGACATGTGATGCAATAGTTAGAATTGTCCTTTCAACCCGAAGGTCTAAAGTTCAATCCTTTTCCCAAATTTGTTTTGTTAACAAGAAAGGGATGAAAAAATACATAAAACATTTAAATAATTTTTAAAATTTAGTTGCCCAGGAAATAATTTCCTTGAAAAATAGAGACTAAATGCTAGTCCCAAGCAAGTTGCCCTAAAGAATAATGTAAGTTTCCCATGAAGGAAAATGAAGTTGCAAAGGAACAAAAAAAATTCCTTAAGGAACAAATGAAATACCCTGAAAAATAACTTCCAGAATGAATAAGAAAAAACTCCCATGGTAAAAGGCAACTTTCCCAATAAATAATGAACTTTTATTAAGGAAGGGCCAAGTTCCCTAAGGAAACATGTGCTCTAAATTGTTTTGCAACCATAATCATCTCATGTTTTTTTATATATAGACTTGTGACCTCTCATTAGAAAGGCCTCAAGGAAAGTTACAATTTTGTAGTTGGAAACACTTCAATTGGAATTCATATGAAAATGTTACAATCACATAAAATGTTGGATGCATTTGCTCCTCGGGGAACATGGTTGCTCCCCAAGGCAATTTAAACAACTTTGTCCCTAGGGGAGCAATGGCTTAATTGCTTGAGAGAACAAACATGTTCCCCATGGAACAAATGTGTTTGAAACTTTGTGTGATCATAAACTTTTCATATGAATTTTGATTGAAGTGTTTCCAACTACAAAGTTGTATGTCTCTTTGAGACGTTTCCAACGACAAGTTGCAAGCTTATATAAAAATGAACATGAAATGATTGTGATTGCAAAAATATTTGAAAAAATTGTTTCAACAGGGAACTTGAGCCTTTCCCGAAGGAAGTTGCCCTTTTCCTAGGGAACTTTTCCTACTCATGAAAATTGTTTTCTTGGGAACTTTTTTTATTCATTGGGGAAGTTAATCCCATGTTCCCCTAGGCACATGGTTACCCTTAAAGAACAACCATGTTGTTTAGGGGAATAAATGGTTTAAATCGCTTCAAAAAATAATCATGTCTTCTTGGAGAAGGAGTTTAAGTTGCCTTAGGTAGCAACCATATTCTCGAGGGAAAAGGGGGCTTAAGTTGTTCCCCAAGGAACAACTTAAACCCTTGCTCCACTAGAAACATGGTTCATGGAGAACATGGTTCTTTTCAAAACAATTGTTCTTGGGCATCTAACTTTAAAAATTTACCCAAAGATAATTTATTTTCATCCATTTCATTTGTAGACAAAAAAGATAATTCAAAAAAATGTTCAAACATGAGACCTTTGGGTCATAAGGGGGATTGTAACCATTGCATTAGTTTTTTTCCTTTGAAAATAATGTAAGAAAAAAAAAATCAAGCATTACTCATTGTGTAGGTATAATTTTTAAATTTTTGATTTATTTTCATGTTGAGCATTTTACTATATTAGATTATAATTGTGTCAAACCCAATGCCACATTTACCTCGTTGTTATTGGTTAGTGTTTGCTCTCTCAATGAAGTATAGTCCTTTCATTTGGTCAATTGTTGTGCAACAATCGTAACTTTTAAATTGTAAAGTGGGTGGGAGAGGCACAAGGTGGTTTAGATTAGATGATTCATTTAAAAACTCTTGTGTGTGTACATGATGAAAACATATGAAGCTTTATACTAAGAACTAATACATCCAAAAGAAAGAAAATCAATTAAATGGGGAAATCAAAATATGAAAAAACCTTAAATTATAATGGTTTTGTGATTGTTCAAGTAATGTGGAGATTTTTTTAATGTACAAAATAAGGTAAGTTTGCCTTTTTTCATGGTTAATATTTTTATCAATAACATTGGGGTTCGTTGTTTACCCCCCAATTTGTTGTTTAAAATGACATTCCCCATCTTGCTGAATATGTAGAAATGTTGCTTGGGTTTAAAATGCTACTAGACCATATTTGTATTCTTCAAAAAATTGTTTAGCATGGTTTGAAGTTCAAACTTGTTTTGTGCACATATTAGGAATTTTTAATACATTGTTATTGATAATTATGTTTCATTACATTACACAATACCATTTGCTAACGTTGTCACTATAGATAACATTCATTCACATCCAACATTTTTTCTTTGGAAATTTTTTGCATTGTGAACAAAAAAAAATGGAAATTTTTTTTCAATTTTTTTTTTTTCAATGTGAATTCAAAAACAAATTGTTAAAATTTGGGAAAATGTTTTCAACACCACAAAAATGAAAAAAAAAACCATGTTCACCTTACATCATTTTTTTGCTTGCAAGTGAATAGGATTTATTGTTTTGGATGAACTATATATATATATAAGTTTTTATTTGCCCACACATTAAAGCTATCCATAAAAAAGTCATAACTTGTAATGTTGTAACCTAGTGCCAAATGGGGAAATTCAAGCAAATGATGTTACAATGGACATGTTGTCATAATGTCATTAAAGATCTCTTGTTAATAGAACAATTATTAAGAATGTTAATTACATTTTAAACAATTGGTTATTAGTAGATTTATCCACTAATTGAAAATCAACAAATTTTGAACTCAACTTTTGCATATTTTCAAATTGCACATAATTTTTATCTAAACATAATCCACACTTCATCACGAAATCAATTTATCCACAACATGAATTTGTAATTCTAAACTTGTTTCAATGTTTATAATTAGACTTTATTAATAACATTCATATTTACTTATTTTTAATGTTGCACATCATTTGGTCCTTGTTTTAAATCACATAAATCAAATAATATCTAATTTTCAAAATCAACAATATTTGAATGATGGATCATCAAAAGGTTCTTACTAATCATTAATTGTTTTTCCTTGGTTTGTTTAAATTATGCAAGTTATATATTTTTATGTGTATATTGGCAACATTTCATATTTCCCAAATCAATCTTTGTAATATACTAGATGTTGTCCAAATTAAAAAATTAGCAAAGTAATTATTAGAGTTAATTATTTCTTTGTGTTGATTAAAAAATTTCAAAACTTCCATGCATGTCAATTAGAATTATTTGCAAAGTTAATAAAACCTTGAAGTAGAACCTTGGGTTTCACTAGAACTAAAGTATGATAATCAAAATGCAAGATGGGAATATGTTAACGGAAAATAACATGAGAAAAATGATGTGATTTTTTAAAAAAAAAAAAATAATCTTGTGTTTTATCTATGTCTACGTGTGGGCTTACCTAGGTTATTGGATACCTAAAGGTTAGGTAAAGGATTACACAAAGCCTACCTAAAAGGTTATCTAAGGATTCCTATGTTCAAGGGTATTTAGGGGTTACTTAGGGGACTATTTAAGGTTGACTCATAGTGCAAGAACCTACTACATAGGGGGTTAATTAAGATAAGGGCCATCAAAAGCCTACATAAGGGGCTACATAAAACCTACCTTGAGGACTCATTAGTTTGATTACCTAGGGAGACATTTAGAGGCCTACCTAGGTTATGGAATACCTCAAGGTTATTTAAGGATTACATGTAAAGCCTATTTATGGGATTAGTTAGGGTTTTTCAAGGTTAAAGGATACCTTGGGGTTATTTAAGGCTACTTGGGGTTGATTCATGATGCAAGAATTGATCACATAGTGCTTACATAGGAAGTTACCTAGGGATGACATAAAAGGTTAATTACCCAAGGGATTACCTAAGAGCTTCCTAGGGGCCTACCTAAAGGTCACCTAGGGCTATAAACTAATAGCCCCCTACATAGACCTTATGTAGCCCCTTAAGTATTCATTATATATCCCTTATGTAACACCCTAAGTAATCATTGTGTAACCCCCTATGTAGGCTTTTGACAACCCTTATTTTAAATAGCCCCTAGGTAGGCCATTACCAACCCTTGACATAAGTAGTCCCCTTAATAGTTCCATAGATAATCCCTAGGTATGTCTTAACCTAGATAGCCCCCTAATCTATGTTACAATAACCTAGATAGACTATAGTGTGGTTAAAATAGAAACTATGGTGATGACCACTTGGGGGTGTTCATCATTAGTTTTGAGGAATGATCCTCACTTTGGTGGGTTTTATGAATAGCTCACAAGGAAGGATGAATGCGTATAATGAAGCCCAAAATGATGATTATTTCATGGATAACTTTAATTTTTCATGAATTTGATGGGTTAGTCAACTTTTGATTTCATTAGAAGTCACAACCAATTTCAAGATTTTTTCATCCTTTTTACAAGTCAAAAGGTCAATTTCATGAAAATAATCAATTTGTTTCATGATAAAGTACATCATGTGTATATGTTTCATGTAATCACTTTCCTTGGTGAATTCTACCATATCATTTTTTCAAGATCATTTCTTCAAACATGGGCTTTGATGTGTCCAAAGCCCCATTCTTTGATAAATGAACTTTATAATGATAGACTAATGTTAATGTGGCAAGTTCCTTCAAATTCTTGTTTCACCTCACAAGAATTATGTTATTACAACACGAAATGAAACATTGTGCAACAATTAATGCAATATTGAACTTCATTGAAAATAGAATATATGATCTTCAAGTGAAGTCCTTGAGCAGTAGCATTTATATTTTTTTCCTTCACCTTGTCTAACTCCTCCCAATCTATGGCATTTTTCTTTTGATAATCACCTTTATGCATCTTGGCTTTTAGTCAAGCTTCTTGGGTTGAAAAATTTCATCATCTAAATTTGAAGATCTGGAAAAACATTATATAATTTGAGGATCTTTAAATGGCTTCATTGATCATCATGAAATAAATTATTATAAGTGTTGTGAGAGAATGCAAAAGCAAACCAAAGTTTTATACATAATGAATCTTGCCAACATCGATGGTTTCAATGGTCATTTTTTGTTGTTGTTCCACATCCATATTTGCCATAACACACACACTCACTTCCATTTCATTATTGCATCAACCCTAGAACTACAACCAACAATTTATTTGTCCTCTTCATATTTAGCTAAAACTTTCTTATGGAAAATTCAAATTTAAACCATAGCTTCCAATATTGAACACACACAAACAAGACAAAAAAGGGAAATAAAAAGGGGAGGAGGGATACAACAACTTGAAAGCAAAACTTCAAGAAGAAAAACCATACTTGTTCCTAAATGGAAACAATATTCTCTAATATTCTTAAAATGTTTCCATCTCCTTTCCTTTCTTACTTGCATAATTAGGCATTATGACATTGAAAAACACAAGAAGAGCAAGAAGAATGGGAACAAAGGTCCTAGAGAAGGTAATCCATCACAAGCACTTGTTATTATTATGACTCTTTTGAAAACAAAGCTCTCAAGCACGAGAAATTCATAACAATAAGGACAAGGAGAGAAAAAACTTTGATACTTGGAATACATTTTCTTCTTCATTTGAGCAAACCAATTTATGACATACAAATATCAACCAAATGCAAACATGCGCATGCATAAGCCAACCATGTAGCAACAAAGATTAAAAATTGAAAGTAAAAAATAAATATTGAACCTACTATTGAAATGTTATTTTATTTTGGTTGCCTATTTAAGGAGCTCTAACTAGTAAGGTTTTTTTTTTTTGTTGATGCCCCAACACCACCAAATAACCATAAAAAGGGTGTTTGGGGTATTGAGATGGAAATGTTCTCAAGAAAGTTCATGACATTAATGGATTGTTCTAATGAAATAAACATGAAAAAGGACTAACTCAATATTGGCAACCAATAACATTAAATTTTCTTTAGGGTAAAAACACACTAGGGTGGACTAATTAAAGTGGCATGTCATGTAATCCCTTTTGAAAGTCCATTTCCCTTGTATTTTAAGTCTAGTGAATTGGTTTGATTATCAAATTCAAATGAATGTATTAAAGTTAACATTTTTTCCATTTCCAAGTTTGCCCTCCCTACATAATATATTAAATAGAAGAACTTTGATTAAGACAATTCAAACAAATTTTGATTTTTTCACATTGAATTTTAGGACTTATGGATTTAAACATTTTACCTTTTAAAAAGTACCTAAAAATATACTCCCACTTGCAATGACATCTTCAATAGGAATTTTGGTTTCCATTTTTATCATATAACTTGTGTTAGAATACACTAAATTTTTCATGTAATATTTTGAAATTTATGAGTCCATATACATTATCATAAAAAATTGTGTTGTAGGATGAAATCTATGTTTGAAATTTTCCCATAAATTCAAAAATGGTCATATAGTTTTTCTTTAAATATGATCTTCCACAACTAGTGTAAATTATTAATTTTAGTTTTATTTTACACATTTCATTAACAATTGGATTTTGGAGTTTTGGATTTTTGGATGGCTTTGGGCATTTATCATGTACCATTCATACACTATAAGAAGGAGAGTGACAACTTTTTCCAACTTTAGGCTATGGTGAGACATGTGAATGTGTCTCTTACATCTTTGTCCATTTTGGTTCCAATTTGCATTAATCACCCTCCTTTTGGTTTGTGTAGATTGATTTCATCTTGAATTAAACTCCATGAACTCATCTTAGTCCCATCATGGAATTTCACATCTTTTTTGTGGGAGTTAGGGAACACACCTTGAGTTTGCATCATGCATGTTACAAAACTTGTTGCAAAACTAAGAATTGACAAGTTCTTTTCTCCCAATACCACTTCACAAAACTAGGAATGTCATTGAAGTTATTTTTAAAAATCCAACTTGATGGAATTGGAGGGGATTTCAAGCTACAACTTTTGATACAATGAAATCTAAGAAATGTGAATTTTCCATTGTCAAAATGTCAAACTAATGTCATCTTGTGGTTTTAATGTAAATTAGATGCAACAATAAATAAACACATATTATGCATTATATTGAACAAAACCACCAAGGTTACCTCACATGTGTAATGAGTCATAGCCTATTATGTGTGAATAACAACATTTTGTCGTAATATAAACACAAATATAATTTTCACATTATTGAGAATTTGACATCATTTGGGTTCTTTGTTGAAGCTAACAAAATTTAGGTAGGTAGAATGCATTCATATGAATGTGGTGGAATAAAAAGGCCATTTGGACTTGAAATGAAGGAAAGATCAATGGTTGAAGATGCACATGCAATGACATTTGCACACAAACATACAAACACAAGTATTTTTAGTGCATTTAAACACCTTGTATATTGTGCCCAACACTTTCCAACATTCCTTTGCATTCCCAATGGTTGTATAGGTGTTCCCACATAAAGTCAACATATCAACGATTTACTTAAGAACTTTTAAAACTTTTTTCCAGGTTAAAAACAATAGCAATTTTTTGGTTGAGATTAGAAGTATGACTTCATTTGGATTTTTTCACAAATGATCATGTTAATGCATAATCCAACTTAATGATCAAAAATTTAATGTTACTTATGGGGTTCAATTTTTTTCATGGCATTATTGAAAATTGATTTCATGAATAGTCTTTCCACAATGATCTTTGCCAAATTGTTTGAATTTGCAATACAAGTCCTTGTGTAGGAGCCTTGTTGCCACAATAAGAATGACATTTTCAATCTTGTTTTGGTTTCATGCAAAAACATGCCAATCAATTATGCGTGACAATGTTTTTATATGTTGGCAATGGTCAATGAAAGTTAGGCAACAAATTTATTATTGCCTCTATCATGATCCAAGTGTGCATGTGGGAAACTCCAAACTAGTTAGTTGTATGAATCATGTGTGCATAAGAGGTAGTAAAGTTATATTGACTTGGATTGAAATAATCCAAGCATACATTGGACAATTTGTTTTACATGAAATAATCATGCTAGTTATCCATATTGCAATAGTGGAAACATTACCAACCCCTCTTGAAACAAAAAGTGCCACAATAATGTTAGTTGCTAGAATAATAATGGAAACACCAAACAAACTCACAACTCCATTAGCTCTTAAACTACAATAAACATGACTACTCATGTAGTTGGCATAATCACAACTACACCAACTAAGATTGATGAAACACATGGGACAAGGGGATTGGACCATTTCATTTTATGGTGTGTTTAGGGGTTAAAGCCAAAATAGTCAAATGCACATATATGTTGTGTATTCATGTGATGTAAAATTAACAAATCAACATATGTTCTTTTTGTCTTATTTTTGGATAATATTAATTCCACATCTATTGGAGATTGTAACATGTCCATGCATAATATGAGTTTTTCTCTATACACTAAACAATATATTTGCTTGAATGTTTGAACCAATTTTGATTGGGTAGTTAATGATTTTCTTTACATATTAAAGTTATCCTTAAAATTTTGCCTTGTTTGGTTGGGTGTTTATACCTCATTTTTTTTGGTCTCATGCCTATTTTGTGGTCATCCATAAAGCCCCCCAAGTTGGGGTGAACACCCCAAACAAAGGAATGAACCCACACAATAAAAACCATGGCACTAACTTGGTTATTGCTTGGGTTAAAGTCCTCCAATTTGGTTAAAAATGTGACTTCTATTGTTCCAAAATCTTGCTAGAATAACCTTGTGGAAATGTGACTTCATTTGCCTTGAAATCCAACTTTGCTTATTGGAAATTGTAAAGAATCGCAACTTGCATGGGGAGTAGAAACAAAAAAACAAAAACCATTGTTCTCCATAGGCCTAATTGTTTCCATTAAAAACACAAGCAAAAACTTGTTTTGAAATTCAACCTTGTTTACCGAATCTTGATTAGACCAAAAAAAATTCAATGTGTAGTCAATTATCTAGCATTCACATGTAAGCATAAAAAAAAATTAAAATATCTTTTTATTACAATACTAAACATTCCAAGTTGATTTATTAACATCATAAAAAGGTGGATCTAAAGTTTGATGAACAATTGTCATGTAAAATTGCATAAAAATACATTTGAATAAATTTATGAAATCCACATTAAAAACTACTTCCATTCCAAAAGTCAATAAATAATTCACCAATTATATGTTTTCACAAAGTCTATGCTATATTTAATGCCTCTCATTTAAAAATATATATTTTGAAATTTATTTCAATCTACTTGCCATTGCTCTTATAAAAAATGGCATTGTAGAAATAGAATCTAAACCTATTTCCATTTCATAAAAACCTACTTGATTGTTTATTAAATAATTTTAAAAAGTATTTATTACATTATATAAAGAACCATATAGTTCCAATCTTTTAGTTCAATAAAATTAGATGTTTCACAATGTTCATTACATTTTGTGGTACTTGTCATTTGAACCTAAAAATATATAATCATTTGTGTATTGAATTGGGCATGGACTTTTGTTGGAAATTGCAAAGAATTGCAAAACAATTGAGAAGTAAAAACAAAAAACAAAAGATGTCACTCTCCACAAACCTAATCACTCACATACAAAATTGTGCTAGAAGAACCTTGCTAAAGATGCAACATTGCTTGTTCAAGAAATGCATATTGCAAAGAATTACAAAACCTCTAACCCTGGTGGAAGAAACAAACAAATATGCTTGCACTTGCTCTTAAAACCTTTAGTAATGACTTCCACACAATTCAACACTCCCAATAATGTAAAGAAACACAAGGTGAAACTCATTTGAACCTTGGTTTGGGTGAAAAATTGAGTTTCATTTTGTTCTTTTCTTCCTTTGTAAGACCCCAATTGTACATTGTTGTGCTTGTGTTTTGTTTTTTCTTGACATCGG
>Ga0116228_10007084_pt1 | contig 10038 bp, 14 predicted proteins | sample S1TSphfallax_2_FD_89694 | JGI IMG/M metagenome (GOLD analysis project Ga0116228, IMG submission 89694) | Host-associated microbial communities from peat moss isolated from Minnesota, USA - S1T2_Fc - Sphagnum fallax MG | ecosystem: Host-associated > Plants > Peat moss > Unclassified | place...
AATTATTATTTATTATATATATATATATATATATATATATATATAATAAATAATAATTTTTTTGGTTGAAAATTTCAACTTTTTTGAAAATAATATAATAATTAGTGTCAGATTGGGCAAGGTACTAAGGTACTAAAGGTACTGCATTGCTCCAGCTATGTTAGCTATGGAGACAAGGTAGATGACCAGCTACAAACCATAGTTAAAGCAATCAAGGAGTGGGTTTCATGATGGGTAAACTGGTGGGTAGGTAGGTAGGTAGGTAGGTAGTTAATGGGTCTTCTAGAAAGTTCTTTTTGAGTGGGACCCCCAAAGGAAAAAAAATTTGTGCAGAAGAAAGACCCAAGTAAGTAGTAGGCTAGGTAGGTAGGGTATACAATAGTAATGTCATTTTTATTTTTATTTTAAACCCTTGGAAATTTATTGAAAACTAGGGTAAGTAAAAACCCAATAACATAGCTTCTCAAATCTAGCTCCACTAATAACTAGGTCACACAAGTCACAACAACACAAGCTTGCTCTCACTAAACTCTTTTATTGGGATCAACCCTTTTGCTTCCCTCTACAAATTTGAACTATTGTTTCTTTTGTAGCATTCACGAAGAAGAAGAAGAAGAAGAAGAGGAGGAGGAGGACTAGGACTAGGACTAGGAGGAGGAAAAGAGGAGGAGGAGGAATTCAATAAGAAAGATCTTGTAAGAAAACATAAAAAGCTAAGCACCCATAAATTCCAAACTAGATTGTGGTTGTATGTGATATATGTATTTAGGGGGTTTGTTTCTTCCCTCCCAACTTTTCACAACTTTGATTTTCTAATTTTGAAGGTTGTCAAATTCAATTTTGGATTGTTGCACATTTTGAAGGAAAACTTTGTTTGGGTTTGTGCATTTTGTGAAGGTGTTTGTATGTATGCTTAGGGTTTTGGTGCTTTTTTGAAGGCAAGCAAACTCTAGTTGGGTTTGTGCATTTTGGTGTGTGTGTGAGTTTGTGAAGGTGTTTGTGTGCGTAGGGTTTTGGTGCTCCTTTTGAAGGAAAACGCACTTTGGGTTTGTTCATTTTTGTGTGTTTGCGAATGTGTTTTATCTGTTTTAGGGTTTTGGTGTCCTTTAACAGGGAAACTCTATTTGGGTTGTACATTTTGTATGTGTTTGTGAAGGTGTTTTGCATGTTCAGGTTTTTTTTGCGCTGTTTGAAGGAAAACTTTTTTTGGGTTTGTTCATTTTGGTGTGTTTGTGAAGCTGTTTGTATGTTTTAGGGTTTTGGTGCTCGTTGAAAGGAAAGCTCTATTTGGGTTTGTGCATTTTATACGTGCCTATGAAGGTGTTTTAATGTTTTAGGGGTTTTTTTTTTTTGGTTTGATTTTGTTGTTGTCATGGTAGTTTTTAGCTTGTGAGATTCAGAGTTTTCAAGACTCTTTTGTTGTCACTTGATTTTCAGTTTTACGATTGTTGGGTTGTAGCTAGCAGCAAGTGTCTTCAAAAGAATTGAGTGAGTTTGTGGCTTGTGCCTGAGTTTTTCTTGTGCAGTTTGTTTGTTATGAAACAAGGAATCCAACATGGATAGTTTGTTGCATTTTTCTAGATTTAAAGAAATGTGCATTTGGTGAGAACTGGGTGATTTTGTGACATAGTTTAAGAGCAGAGGATAGTTTGGATTGCAATTTGGGCCTCACAGAGATCTGAATCTTTACATCTGTGTTTTGGTTGTTGTGCAGTCCAGTTGCTAGAAGCATATGCACAGGGATGAGACAAGAAGCGACAGGCTGAGAACAAGACTGTGAGGTAGTGCATGACACAATTTTGCAAGGTTTTTTAGGGTACAAGCAAGATGGGAGCTGGTAGGCGCAGCCAGACCATTGCTGTCACAGCCTCTAGTGGCAGTGGCAGTGGTGGTGGAAACCTGGGTCCTCCTCGACAAAGAAACCTTGCAAAAGGCGAGCTCGGTGCTGTCATCTTTGGATGCACCAATTCCACGATGGGCGAGTGCTTGAACCAAAACCTTTTTGGTAAAGTGTTCTGCATGCCTTTCTGTGTTGCTGGCTTTTCAATTGTTTCTCAGAATTTCATTTTTTTGGGGGAAAAATGTTGCAGAGGTGTAAGAATCTCTTGCTTAGATGAGCACTGAATATCCCAGTTTCAGCATCCAGCTCAAAGAAGAAGAACATTTGTTTTGGGTGCTCCTTTGAGAGGGAGTTTGAACAGGTTTGCCATCACAGCATTTCAGATACGTGAAGCACATAGAAGCAGGCATGCCACTTTTTCTCTTCAATTATGGTGGGCGCACGATGCATGGAATCTTTGAGGCTACATGTGACGGTGCTCTCAACATAAATCCAAATGCATGGCAGGCAGACAAAACATCCCGAACCCCATTTCCTGCACAGGTATTATTGATCTTCTTCATTTGTTTGTGGTGTCCATCTGGTTGTCTTCATTGCTTCATGCATCCCACAATTAGCATGGGAAAGTCATCACAAGGTAGAACTTTCACTGCATTTTTTGATGTGAATCATGGTAGTTTAGGGTTTAGGGCTTAGGGACTACAAAATATTTTTCTGTCTGCAGGATGTTTCTGCTGGATATTTATTTGTTCAACTCTTTTTCCTGTCCGCAGGTGAAGTTTAGCGTTCGACAGAAATGTAGCCCTCTTATAGAGGCAGTCTTCAAGGAGGCGATCAGCGACAACTACTTCTCCACCACCCACTTTATGTTTGAGCTGACTCACACCCAAAAGGATCACCTGCTTTCTCTTTTTCTGCAAAACATGCAGACTCCTCTTACAAAATCCCCAGCCCCAAAATCCACTACCAACTCATCAAAACTCGGAACTCAAAAAGCTGTGAAGAAATCTGTAGAAGTGGACAATGACTGGCCACAGCCCACAACTACTACAACAGACCTAAGTAGTGAATGGCGGATAAAGACGCCTCCAAAGTTAGAAAGGGGTGTTACATCTACTACAGCAGAAGAGGAATTGGAAAATTTTCAGCAGTTGGGTACAGAGGATGAAATAGTCTCTGCTGATGGCTTTGACAAGTATTCACAAAAATACAATGTGTTGGATTTGTACATAACAGGTAGTTCTAAAGATAGTGCAGCAACAAACGAGCCAAGTTTATATTCGACCATAGAGTTGGATAAAAACGAGCAATCCCATGCAATTAATGGAGTTGGAAAAATGTCTAACAAAGACTTGGACAAAGCTGCGCGTCAACGCAGTATTTTAGAGAAGCTGCAGCGTCTTGACCCATCTCGAGCAGATATTTCTCAGGAGTCCCAAAATATTAGTGCTCTAGAGAAGAAGCAACCTCAGGTTCTTAATGTATCATCTCAAGGGGATGCGCAGCAGCTGCTGCCACCTTGGCAAACAGAGCTATCCAAAAATAGGAATGAGAACAGTCAAGTGAAAAATCTGGGCGCTCTTTCTGGTTTGTCAGATGTTAGTGATGGGGTTGCTGTTGCTGTCACACCTATGAAGATGGTTGCTGACTGGGAGAGGCTCACAAGAGATAAGACATTAAGGGAGCAAGCACTTCTGAAAGAAGATCGTGAAAAGATTTGGGTTACTGTCAGTGCTTTTGATATGAATGTTGCCACTGCTTTGAAAAGGAACTTGGAGGTTTCAGCTGCAGCAATTGCACAGGTTCAGAAATACTTTCTCTTCTGGTTATTACGGTGGTCTTAAGATACATATTGCTGACATACTTGTAGGCCCAAGATATGAAACTGATTCGATGACCCATTTTCTCCAGTAACTTGGATACACAGATTTCCCATTCATCTCCTCATCTTCTGAACAAAAGATTAAAGCTGGATCGAAGGTTTATGAGTAGTTGTCTCAAGGATGCGGGATTTGGGGGTGGCTGGGTTTTTTTTTGTCAAATGAAGATTCGGCAAGATGGTATGGATTTGCATCGACTCATGGCTGAAGTCCGGGCAATCATAGAGAAGCAAGTTGAACAGCAGAAGACATTTGAGAAGATGGTGATTGCCAATGGAATTTTAGAGAGCACTCAGGTATGAGAGCAGCAGCATCTCTGCTGACTTATGGATCTTGGGTTTTTACTCTACCTAGTATTACTTCAGATATATTTCTATTCCTTTCTTGCCTTTCACAAATCAGGGGATATGTTGCTTCTGATAATGGATCCACATGTGAAGTTTAAGGATTCCATGAAGATCATTTGTTGCTGTAATCACAGAGATATTAATGAGAGATGTTTTTGGATCGGTCATAAGTTCATGGGTTGGTTTTATCACTCCAATTCTAAAGCTTGTCCATTTTTGAGAATGACTCACCTTTAGGTATCTCAGTACTTGAGAGAGTGGTTGAAGGGGGGTGGTTGTTGTTTTGATCTCTTAAGTGCTTGATTGGGTCTTGGTGCAGATCAACATGGCTACAGAAATCACAGCCTTGAAACAGGAAATTAATAACTTACGACTCCACAATGAAAGAGGGCCAGCTTCTCAAACAGGAAATGGAACCTTGGAGACATCATCAATTGAAGTATCCTCTAGAACACATCTGTTGGGGGGATCAGTGCAAAAGAGCACCACTTTTCTCCAACGTGAGATTTACATCCTGGGTGGCTTGGCTGATACCTGGCTTGAATCAGTGTTAGTGTTTTCACCAGCAACCAATCAAATGAGAGGTGCTGCACCTATGCTGGCACCTCGCTCTTATGCAGCTGCAAGCCTACTGGACAGTAACATTTATCTATATGGTGGAGGGGATGGATCATCTTGGTCTGATAGTGGTATGTGTGCTTGTTCAACAGTCTTGACTTGTGTTTCTGGATCATCTTGTGGTCCATCAGTGTTGTGTCTCTTTTTCTCATAATGGGTATTTTCTCTGTTGACAAACTTCTTTGGGATTGAAGGCATGGTGAGTGAGTTGGTAAAAATTATTGCAATTTTGTGTTAATTTTTGATCTGTTTGGGCAGCTGAGTGCTACAGTATTACTACTGGTAGATGGGAGGTGTGTGCACCAATGCGTTTGAAGCGTGGGAGTTTAGGAGGAGCAACTGTGGGGAACTGCATCTATGCTATGGGTGGGGGTAATGGGCTTCTTCACTTTAACGAAGTGGAGTGCTATGAGCCAGTTCTTGGCACTTGGATTCCATCAACAAAAATGCTTGAGAAAGTATGTCATGAAATTTCATGCCTTGTTCTTATGCAGCTATGTGTGCGTGCATACACAAAGGTGATTGAATGTGGATGCCAAGTTTAGGGTTTTCCTTTTTGGGAGGTGTCAGAATGGTGCATATTCATGCTGACAGTTGCTGCCCTGGTGCCTATGCTCCCAGCGCTTTTGTGTTGCAGCAACAGAGCTCAATGGAGCAATATATGCCTTGGGGGGGTTTAATGGAGAAGATTATCTCAGGTATATTCCGTTCTTGGTTCATCATTGTTACTTTTCTCCCCCGACATTCTCCTGTTTGCATTATTTGTGGATCCACAGACCCTGATTATGAAGTCCTTGAGTGGATGAGGGGGTTATGTCTTCCCTTTAGGGGTTGCAATGGGTTTCCTTCCACGGTTTGGTTGGACCCAAGTACTTATATAGAAGGATTGTGTCTTTGTTTCAGGAGTGTGGAGCGGTTTGATCCACGTGAAGGCCTCTGGACCCAAATCCCTGCAATGGGAAGTAAACGAGGAAGTCTGTCAGCAACTGTCCTCAATGGGAAATTGTGAGAGAAACTTATATTTCAATTTCATGTCCTCATCTTTTGTTATTTCCACAGGGTTTGGTTTGTTGAATTCCTCACTGGCAAATTCTAGGACCAAAGGTTTTTTCTTTTTTATTTTTTTCTTCTTTGTGAATAGGTGGAATTGCATCTTCCAAAGTGTTTCAATATACTGATTGAAAAAAATTGTTGATGGCAGGTATGCTCTTGGTGGGTTTGATGGCACAAATTTTCTAAATACTGTAGAGATCTTTGATCCACGAGGACATGCCTGGATGCCAGTAGGATTCTATGTTCCTATCTTGTTGGCAAAATGAAATTGCAGGTTTTGAGTGCTTATGGACTGCAATGTTCTCACTTCCATTGAGCGAAGATTGCAAGATTGATTGGTTTGATCAAGCTTTAACTAATATCCAAAGTCCAAATGTTTCCAATTTGAACTTCTGGCAATAGACCAAATTTTACTCAATTCAGATGCTGCTTGATGATGCAGGGCCTGTCCATGACAAGTAAACGTGCTTATGGAGCAGCAGTTGTCTTGGATGATGCTTTGTATGTGTTGGGTGGCATGGAGGATATGTCACAATCCTTCAAGACAAGTACCCTGAAGGTCAGTAGGCACTGGTTTCTTTTCTACATTATAAATAACAAAAGGGGTCCCAAATGTTGTGTGCTGCTAAATTTGTCTATTGAATGTTTGTTGTTGTCAATCTTTTGACAGACAAACAAAATGGTGGATTGTGCAGATTGAGCGCTTTGTGGAATCTACAGGATGGGAAGACGTGGCACATGATGCTGTCAAGAACCGAAGCTTTGTTGCAGCTGCAGTCTTATGACATGAAAATGCTCAAGATTTGGTTTTTTTCTAGCTTGCATTCTCTAGTAACTTGGACAAAGTTGCAGTTGTATTTTGCTTGGCATTTCACCTCATATAGGCAAAAAAACCTACACACTATATAAGCCACTCCTGACAAACTGTGGTATTATTAATTTCAAGTAATCGCATTCAAACATAGACATCTGGCAATCAGTGTTTTTTTTTTCTGGCTAATTTTTGCACCCTGGTGAGTCAGTGGTGATCAGAAAAACTCCAGTGCAATTCATACAAAGGATTTTTGTGAAAAAAAATGTGTCAAAAGAATTGAAAATGTGTGAAGGATTGAAATCACCATATTCTAGACAAAAGGTTCCAGCAGGTTGGCAAAATATAATAGGACATTTAATTTCCTTAATTATTCTTGTGGATAATTGCCGATGTGACAGTCTGTTTAGGGTTTAGGGTTTGTATCCTATGACTTAAATCCAAAACAAAGCAAAACAAAAATCACAGTAAACCTCAGCTGTGATACAATTTTGAAGCACCTGAAATGAAAATTAGCAAAACGCATTTTGATGAAATCAATTCTTCAAAAATTAATTTCACGTACACAATCTACAATGTGAACACACTTGTAATTAAAGTTCACAATAGGAGCAAGCAAGTGACATGGTAAAATTTAGGTATTGTTTTGTAGCCTGAGATGAAAGTTGGCACATGGTACAATCTCACTCCACAAACTTGAATTGCATCTCAGCTCCAATTATCCATTATGACGCAAGATGAAAGGCAACACTTGGGATAATCTCCTACTCCACAAACTAGAATCACATTTCAGCTCCACAGTATCCAACATTGGGTTTCTCAACACAAATTTACAATCCCTCCAAAGTTCACATATGCTCATTGTGAAGTTACAAATTCACAAAACTGCTGTCTAAGGCAAGTGCTTTTTCATGTTAATGCTTTTGTTTTGTTTCTGTGACTGGTTATATTCAGCTAAAAGCTTCACTCAGACCATGGGAGGGTAAAACTGTAATGACAAAGTTCTGAGCAAATGGGCAGAGATCTTTGTGTCCTAATACTCTTTGGCATTCATAACCAAAGGCCTGCAACTATGTAAACCAAATTAAACCAAAATGACTCAACCTGGATAACCCAGTTGCTGTGAGGACGATTGTTCTTCTATGCATGAGGAGGCCCAGGTTGGTGAGGATGTGGAGGTACACCCATATTCATAGCTATCGGGACATTCATGTTCATGCCCATACTCATGCTGTGCGCTCGCATGTCTATCATATTTGGTGCCACAAGCCCCTGAAACAAATGCCCAAAAAAGAAAAATATGTGGATCTCCAGATATCTAAGAAAACAATACTCACAATTAAGAAAAGCCAGAACAAGGTTAACACTTTTCCTTGAAGTCAATGAAAGAAAAGATCTAAGAAAACATGTACATTAAACAGCAATAAACCCTGGATACAGTGTTGAGATCCTCTACCTGATACGGGTGTTGCCCAGGAACCATTGTTCCAGGCATAGCCATGTATGGCCCTGGTGCACCACCCATGCTAGGTGGCCGGGGCCTGAACCCTCCAGGTTGCATGTAATCACGCATTGGTGGTGGCCCCATTGGTGGAGTGGGACCCATAGGCGGTGGCCGCAGCTGAGGTGGACCTTGTGAGCCTAATGGGCTGTGCATGATTTGGCCTGGCATCATCATCCCACCTCCGGGCAGAGCTAATTGCTGGGCAGCACGAGGTGGCGGCCCAGGTGGTGGTTGTGGGGGTGGAACAGGTCTCGGTGGCAGAGGTTGCTGCTGCTGTTGGTGCTGCTGCTGCTGCTGATGCTGTTGCTGTTGCTGCTGTTGCTGTTGCTGCTGCTGCTGCTGCTGCTGTTGCTGCTGTTGTTGCTGCTGCTGCTGATATGTGGCAGTTGGGTAGGGTGTAGTAGGAGGATGGGGCCCCCGCAAAATAGGGGGGTTTGGAGTTGGCACCACATTTTGCACCACTGACCTGTTCCCACCAGCTGGATCCAATGACAATGCCATGCCTACACCAGGAATAGCACCCTCACCACGTACTGGACCACCTCCAGCAAATGGACCTGGTGTAGTGGGCCCCGCTGCCTGAGAGTCACTTGCGTTTCCTAATTCCACTCATCCACAACCCATGACCCATGTCAAATTTATAAAGGTGTACACTGTACCAGAAGTCAGGATCCCCATATTTCAGCAATACAAAATTCGACAACAAAATTAGTAGACAGACCTCAAGAAGAACCAGTTACTCCATGCAACACAAGACACAGCTGAACATCAGAAAGAGAAAACTTGCTCAAATACCTTGTGAATGTGCATTGTTATGCCTGTTGTCTCGGAGAGTCTCGCCAGGTCGATTTCTGCACCAGAACTTGGTTGTGTGGTCGTTGCTCCCACTGTACAAGGCATTCACATCAACTGCCTATCAGCCCATCATACTTTATGCTGAGACACACAAATCATCATGAGACAACCTACCAAACAGAGTAAATATACCCAAAATTACCTGCAGAGAATGTGCCCCATGGGATGCCAGGCCAGATCCCACACACTGCTTTCATGTGCATTTGCAACTTCTGCTTGTGGACCTTCATGCCTGTTCCCAATCCAGTTTAAAAGCAAACCCCTTTTTCTCACTGCCTCATGTCCTCATTGTAGCAGTACAAAAAGCGCCCAAAATCACAACCTCCCATACATATGTCCTTTCCAGCTTACACAAGAAAAAGTCTCCTAACTAACAAATGAGACAAGGGAGCTTACCCAACCAGCCAGTGAATTATGCTGCCATCATAACTTCCACTCACAAACAGCTCCTCATGAAATGGATGCCAGGTCAGTGCTGTGAGCAGGAAAGAAACTGCACAGCTTAGTACATGACTGTTCAAGTTGAGCACTCATCTTTCCTGCTTGGTTTCTCTTCCACTGCAGATGTTCATCTCTCTGTTGCAACACTGTTATGCAAATTCAAAACCTCAGCAACAAAAGTGGTAGCAGCAAAATGTGTCAAAGGAAACAAAGTAAACCTGTGACTTCCTTTCGGTGCCCACGGTAAGTCTCCAGTTCCTTCAACATTCTGACATCATAGAGCTGCCAGTTCACACCATAACATCAAACTCATCCACAAAAATACCAACATAACAAAGGTAGCAAATACTTCAATAACTCTGTAAGCATGTAGTGTAGCAAAGTACTACCTTGATTGTTTGATCCCGAGAGGCAGTTAGCACCCAGTTGCCATTGCTGTTCCACTTCACTGAAAGCACAGTATTTTTGTGGCCATGCCTGCAACAGATAATGAACTTGATTAACCCCATGCCCATCATAGGCAGAAAGGACAACCCCAACATGGCAGCTTTATAAACAGAGAAAGGTGAAGAAGGTCATACAGGGTGCACAGCTCTCGACCAGTCTTGGCATCCCAAAGCTTCACCAGATTATCTTTTGCTCCTGCACACACTCACCCATTGTTCTTGTTTGGTCCTCTTGTTCAAAGG
>Ga0116228_10007091_pt1 | contig 10035 bp, 13 predicted proteins | sample S1TSphfallax_2_FD_89694 | JGI IMG/M metagenome (GOLD analysis project Ga0116228, IMG submission 89694) | Host-associated microbial communities from peat moss isolated from Minnesota, USA - S1T2_Fc - Sphagnum fallax MG | ecosystem: Host-associated > Plants > Peat moss > Unclassified | place...
ACCAAGACTTGGTGTTGTGAAAAAGATGGGGGGTGAAAAAACTCAAATAATGCTGCCATTGCGCAAGCTTTACACCAATCCGCAATGGCATCCAACAAGATACCCAGGTGTTGATCTGGTAACATCTGCACTAGAGGGGTTCCAAAGTGATCGAAGCTTTTGTGAACACTGTGAGCAAAAATTGGGCTTCTTGATTTGGACCCCATGTAGTTGGAACAATTGTGTACCCCTTTGGATCAGGCTCAAGCACCATTTCACAAGACATTTCCCTTGAATTAACATAGTCTGTCCCTGATACTGCTTCATGCATATAGATATTTCGAGCTGATCTTTTGCCCTTGGTTTTAATAATGCGCATGCCAATAAAAAAGCGTGAGGTTTCCCCTACAGATTGATAATTGCCAAAGCTGGTCCTGCACCGTGAGGAGACATGCACACCCTGTACCAATATACCTCACACTTGTTAATAACACTCAATATGATCAACTATAGTTCTGAAGAAGTAACAAATCATGGAAAACACTGTCCACAAGCTTTACAAAACCGATGACCTGAGAAAAGGAGAGAGAGCATACCTGAGTAAGGGTGACAAACACATGAATAGGAATACGGGCATCTGGACCAACAGCCTTGAGATGGAACTGTGGGTTTAAGTGCCAGGTGTCAAAGTCCTGGCACCCACCGGCAGTTGGACCCCGCCACTGACCACGAACAGAGTAACGCATCTCTGGTGGATAAATTCGGCACACATAAAGGGATCGGAAGTGAAGTTGGAAGTCTTGCCATGACATCCAGAATACACCATCTGCAGCCTGGTAACAATAATAGGAATCAGTCAGGAGACATCTCAGGAGGGCCAGTTGAGATGTGGTTGCAAAATTGGTTGAGCACCAACATGAAATGAAGCCTTCAGCAATTCTACTGAGTTCTACTAAGTAACCCTACTGAGTTCACAAAGCTGATGAGTTCAAGGGACATCCACATTGAGTAACATGCCATATGTGCCTTTAGTAATAGTACCTGAGGTGTATACTTCAGCTTGTGCTTCATCCGCTCAGTCCACTCTGGAGACAAATCTGACCAAGGGCCATTCCACTCAACCTCATTGGCCCACGGGTTGCGAATTTGAACAAGCTTGTGTCCATCTACCTCCCGGACCTGGAATAAGAGGAATGAAGGTCAGTACACACCTCATAGACAGTCCACATACACACCTATAAAGATAAGAATTCAATGGTTGCATAAACAGAATGAAGAGGACGGAACACAACAAGTCTTGTGGAGCAATACAAGGTCTGCAATGGCAGAAGTGGATACAAACAAACTATTCTAACCTGCAACAAGGAGTATCCATGGCCTTGCACAATTCCACTTGATGAAACATGCACATCAGAGCCTGAAGGACTGCCAGCCCCAAGCAAAAACCCTTCCTGCTTGAATCTCTGCAGCTGGAACCATAGACGCCCACTCACAAGATCCAGCTGTGAGGATTCGTGAAACATGTCAATCTCTTCTCCTGCACCTCCTGTCAAGTCAACAAGTGCATCCTGTACAACACCCCCTTCCAAAGCCTCATAGGAACCATGCAGTTTCGCATAAGCTTTCTCCAAGATTGAAACCCATAGCTCATTCCCCTTGCGACTGGTTGCAAAAGCCGGCTTACCCTGGCCTTCACAAGGAATCCAATCATCCACAACCACTGGAACCCACTCTCCCTGCAATACAAATTTTATTTGGATAAGAGAATAGGTTCAGATATTTGTAAATATTTACTAGAGTCCACCATTTAGTGACTGCAAATTTTCTCACGATCTTGAAGGTCAGACAAATTTAATTTTTACAACATGACTTGATCACCTCAGAATGAAACAGGAAGAAATGTATAATGATGTATGAAAATTATTTTTGAAACTAACTTCTCAAGTTAGAACCCATGTTACATTTGCATTACCAGCTGGAGATCTCAACCACGGATTGATGATTGACATACTGGTTTTCAACCATGTTGGTCTTTATTGTTTGTAGGTTCTTCTCTTGCAGAGGACCAACATTGAATTCAAGAACAAATAAGAGCTTAAAAGGTGTTTACTTGAATACAAAAACGGACAGTGTAGATCCCTTCCTCATTGAATTCAGGAGTAACCATGATATCTGATATGCGTGATGCCTCTGTTAGAACAGCAACTGCACTCAGAAACCAGCAATCCCCTAGCCGACCCTGTCATGACAAAAACCAAAAAACAGTGAGAAGAATCCACAGGATACCATATAGCCATGGCACCTAGAATCCATCCAACAAGGACCATAGGATGGCAGGTATGGTGGACAGAAACATGACATCAATCTTTCATAACAGTGCTCCAGAGCTTTTTTCAGTTAGGAACAAACCTGACAGACATCTGAGGGATTTGCAGGGCCTGCAAACAAGTGCGGTCGCAAATCAAGGCCCTGTTCCCTAGCCACCTCTTCTGGGCGCAACCAGCTGTTAACAACCTGCAATCCACAGAATGTGTCGAAACATGAATCCAACAGTTTAAACCAGCAGAAAAAACTGAAATGCTGTGGCATACTGCCTTAGATAAGAAGTGTACCTGAAGCTTTGCAGGGGGATGATCAGGATCCACAAATAGAGATGCATTTGTTGGTGGAAACTCTTGATCTGTAAAACGTGTTTCTCCTCTTGCTGCCAATGCTTCTTTTACAGCCAACTCAACAGCCTGCATCCGCTGAGTCACCTCCTCTTGAGTTTCTATTTTTGGACGCCGAAGCTTCCTGGAAATATAGTCCATGTCCAGTGTAACATTATCCTTTTCAAGTGCCTTTCTCTTCCCTCCAGGAGCAGGTTGCTCATCCCAAAATATTTCATCTCGGTCATGTAAGCTTAGGTCAGGGTCATATCTCCAATCTTCAAACTGTGACCAAAAAGGAAGCCACAATGGAAAGAAGACAAGAACATATTAGCATCTACCTCTCAAAAAAGTCTATTGCATGGAGCCCACCTAGAAGAATCACTGAATGAAAACCTAAGATACTACCAATGTTGGCAAGACCTAACACTAACCATAACACAGGAATACCTAAGCTCACAACACATAAGGCCACCAACATTTACCCTCATTGGAGTTTCCATCGGAGATCCTTCACAATCATAGTCTGGAACATCAACATCATGGTAGTCTTCAGCACTGCACTTGTTGTGCACCATCATGATTTCCTCTTCAGACAGGCAGCGACTCCACATAAAAACGTCCATGGCATGCATTCTTGACTCTGCTCCTTCACTGTCTGACCGTCCAAAGGCATCAAGGTCCATAGGAGGCCTGATGCCAACCCATAATTCCATTCCTTCCTGCCAGATACCACCCTCTGCAGGTAATGGCAAGTCAAGTCTCAAATCTCCATCAAACACACCATCTAAGAATGCTGCTGCCTCTCCTGTATCAGCATCAACAGTAACAGCAACTGTGTGCCATCTGCAATAGCATTCCAAACAGCCTTTATCAGCTCTGAAACAAAGGTGTAGGAAAAAAATTTAAACTGGGTAGTACAGTGAAGAAAGAGCTAGTGACAAAGAACATGCAAGCCTTAAAGTACCCTCACCTTCCATCTGCAATACAAGTAGTCCCAATAAACCATTCTCTGTTGAACATTGTCTGGCCTGCACCCTTTACTACCAGGCGAAGTCCAACTTGGCCTGCTTCTAAACCTTGCTCAGCACCTGCAATTAAGAATTCCCAGCACTTCTGTTGGTGTGCTTCTGAACCCAAGACACAAACTGGTCCAGAATCTGCCTGAACCATAACTGCTGCAGAGAATGTCACTTTTTGGCTGCCACAGACAGCTGGATCAATGGGCCCACAAGGGCGCCCAACCCATCGAGGTTCATCATCAATGACACACACTGTGCCTTGCACTCCAGTCTGCAACCACACCAAATCACTGTCACCACCTATGGGCATCCACTTGCTAACTCTTCAATATCATTTTAATGTAAACAATGCAACTTTGTATTTTATGAACCTGCTGAGCACGTTGAGCCCTTTGAGCTATCAATATACGACGAGCCAGGCTTGAAACTTGATCCCCAGCACAGCTCTCATCAAGCAGAGCATCCCCTCCCATTGCCCGCATGGCTGCAGCCATCGCTGCAGCTTCCTTTGTGCCAACATCAGGAACAGCAGAGATAACAGAGGCCTCAGTTTCATGACGCCGCCTTTCCTCTTTTTCCAGTAGTGCCTTTCGCCTCTCCTTCCCCTTTCCTTCCTCCTCACGACGTTGTTGCATTAGTTCTTCTTCTGATTCCTTCTCCTGCATGTAACTGCATATGATCAAGAATGCATTTTGATATAATTAGTAACAGAAGAGCTACTACAACCTCCCAGATAAACGAGTCACATCATGGCCAAAATAACTCTTGCTCTGATTTGCATAAATCATCACAAAGTAGACCAGAAGTAACATCCAACTCAATATCTTCTGCAAATGCCATCAGAACTTATCTTCAGCACAAAACCATTCAAGACATTTAATTTAACGCCTAAGTGCCAACATTGCAGACTGAAGTTGAACTGTATGTTGTCACTAATACTGAAACACCCATTCAAATAAAGATAGTCACAGTTTAATCCACCCAGTGCACATCCTGGAACTCTATAAAAACCAAAGTTTTGTGCACATAGAGGAATAGTTTCAAAAGCTTAAGTGGAACCAGGTTAAGGATTAATCATAGCTAGCCTCATCCCAAATTTGACTTGAGACAAAGACGACTCTATTCCAACAGAATCACACCACGACTGTGACTGCACCTACAAGCAAAATGAGTCTCAATGATTTGTCTATCATGATAACCACAGAGCTTGGAACTTACTTCTCTTGCACCAGCTCAAATCGTTTCCTATCCTCTGGCGTCCATTTTTTTATCTTCTTAGCACTAAGATTTGAGAATCCAATACTATCGAGAAACAGCCGAAGTCTGACATCATCCTGTAACAGAAAAAAAACTTCAGAGATACCTTCGCATTGTCAAACAGCTGTGCAGATAAATGTATCAAGGTTTGAAGCCAACAACTATTTTGAAAGCAGCTATTCATACCTGCACTCTCTCCGCCCTTGTGGCATGACCAAGGACCAAGAGGAGATAGCCACCAAACTTATCCCACATATAAACCCACTCTGTGTCAATTGCCTCCTCTAAGGCTAATATTCGTGCATGAGCACACAACTTCCTTCTATAGCCCATGTCAGCTGTGGAGTCAAAACGGGACACAAAAGCTGAGCGTGAGGGCCACCAACAAAGACCCGCTGCTTGTTCCTCATTCCTAAGACGTTCTCGGAGCTTCAGTACATCTGCACGAGGTAGAACAAAGTTCCCTGCCCTGTCGCGTGTGATAGCTGCATCACCCACAAGGAGAGCTGCTGAACTTGCAGACCTCTGAGGTGCAGAATAGGTCCCAGACATGGCATTCCTAGTCTGCAAACATTTGATTACACATCAACATTAAAAGAATCCTATGGATCATGTTCTACTGAAAACACAACCCATAATCTATACAAGTGCTATGACCTAGCACAAAGCAACCACTTGCAAAAGGTCCATATACATCTCTTCTCTGTGACTCCATGAAAGAGTGCACACACATGGAATGCCCATACACGTGGCACAAAAAATTACAAACAACACTGAAACGAGCGTTTGCCACACAAACATCCTTCCTGTTTCATAACTTGCCTTTGTAGAAGAACGAGTGATGGCTTGGACAATGGTTTCCTTCCTCAAAAAGTTAAGTGCATCCTCTGTCATCTGCATCCAGAGAACCATTAAAATTACACAGCATGGACACTCACTTGCATAGTCCATTTAAGTTTACCAACATCTTCAATGGCACATACAACATTAGTCACAGAAACGGGATCACTTCAATTGTTTCCACCACTACAAAGCTGCATAGTGTTCTTACTTTTGACCAAAGATTTGCATATGCAAGGACCCAACTCTGGACAACACTAATTTACACTCATACCTTCAGAGTTAGCTGTGGCCGTGAGATAGCAAAGCCATAGGCCACTACTAGACTAATGGCCGACACTGCTGCCCCAGCAAAGGGAGGGTAAATCTCCAAGCTGGCAACCACTCCCCACCCTGCAGTGGCTAGAGCTATCCCATAGAGAACCAGAAAGGAACCACTGGAAATTATACCACAATGAGATGTCAATGGATGACTAAGTGGGCCACTTGGTCAGGGACTCAAACAAAAAAGTATGATAGATTCCACAGACAAAGAGAATAAATGTGTAAATATTGACGATGAAAAAAAAGTCAATTGTGTGTTACTTCCCATGCTTTTTTATATTTCATGCTTACAGTGCACTTGTAAGTATATGCTACTATCAGGAAGCTCTATGACCCAGCACTACTATTCAACAGGAGGCCATGACCTTGCCTGACATTCTTGGCAGAATCAGCATGGGCATCGTAAACATAGACAGGTAGGACTCGAGGAGAATACACCACCACTGCAGGTGACAAGAGGACCTGTCAACAATCCACACAAGCACAAAAGTTATAGCATATCATAATGGTGTCCTCACAATGTTCCATCAAAAGGGTTCCTTGTCATGACACCACATTTGTTCTGGTGGCATCAAACTATCTTGCATTCACAAGGCTGGGGAAATGGTGAGATGGAAAATTGAACACTACCTGCTACCTATCTATCAGCATTGTTTTTCACCACAAAAATTAGCACAGGTCCTATCACTGTCACATGTCCACTATTAGGACAAGACTTACTGTGAGGGACCGACCAGCCAGCAGGGCTAAAAAGGCAAAGTATCCAACTGAAGCTCCCACAAATGGTTCACCTGCAACAGCGACTCAAAGGAAGGCAATATGTAATCTTTGCAGACTGCCCTGAATACATGAAGAAAGTAATTACACCCTAGTGATCAAAGGTGCTGTGAAAAAAAGCTGTCTCCAGAACAAGGTGACCAATTTCAATCTTGTCTAGCTGCAGTCAACTCTCACCAGCTCACTGCTTTCAGGAGCCAACAGCCTCATGTATCATTGTTCAGCAATACGACATGTTGAGACATGAAACTCAAAGAGTACCTCATAAGCAGGACCCTAGAAGGGAAGAGAATTATTCACACCTGCCAATAGGCCAACAAGGAATGCAGCCAATGCAAGAACAAATGCTGCCAAGCAGACCAAAAACACCTCGATACGAGTCAAGTAGAAGTTGTGAGAGGCCCAGTGATGGATAACTCCAATTGCAAGCACAACTAGTAGCAAAAAGAGCAGAAAGGCAACTCCCACCTGCCAACAATGCAGACATATGTTGCTTTTTTTCAGCTGGCTACACAACTTCACTTGTTGAGATCTATACAACTACACATACATGACAATAAAAATGAAGTTAACAGCATCACACTTACCATCCATGGATTGATGGTGGCAATAACTGTAGAGATTGCACCCAGCAAAAGAACAAGCCCAAAGACAACAAACAGCTTGAGACCTCTTGTAAGTTGCCACCCATCATCCTTCCTGGCAGTTCAAGCATCCTACCTATCATCAGCACAAAGATATCCTCCGAATAGAAAGTCACAACCAATTTAACAGGCCAAGCACAAAGCCTGACAATTGACAAGAACACAATCTGGTAGATGCCTGAATATAAGCAAGAAAGAAATATGATAAAAACTCACCATTTATAGAGACCACAAGCGAGTGAGAAAAAAGCTGGAATACAGACTAGTGGCAACAAAGCAGCCAGAAAATCCACCTCAACAGGCATTTTGCCAATACGACTTTGAACAACTCCCACATAGGATCCACCACAGAAGGTTATCAATACCACTGCAAACACCAAAAATGAGCTTCTTAGATAGGAGAGTAAATATCTGTATTGGAGTCATTGTCATTTTATCACAGAAACCCAATTGTACTTCTAGATTCCATACTACATGAAGAAAAAATTCTTCAGAGTGGAGAGACCTAGTCCCATTATGAGTTGGATGGCCAGTTGCTCTCTCCAAACATGGTCTCTAAATTTCGTGCAGAAACAAGACAAGCTAGACTCCATTTAACAGGAGTCATCTGTAGAGATGCTTGATGGATTACCAATAAAAACAGCAATACATGCTGCTGAAGACAGAGACAAGCGGTACGTGGCAAACCAAGAGACCGCAGGTAATACTCCTGAAAGGATGAGTGCGAAGACTGTTGAAATCGCCCAACCCAAATAGATAGACGACATGTAAGGAGAAGTAAAACTTGCATCATTGCTGCTCCAGCCATGGTAATTCAAATCATCCAATGGGCTCAGAGATATTATGACCCCTAGTGCAATTATACACGTGATGCACACGATGATGGCAACTGTCATCACTTTATCCTGCAAGTGTAAAATTAGATCATTAGTCCCTCATAACAACTAGGTCTGAAAACTACAACCTCAGTCACATTACCATGACACATCAGATACTGATCAAGACCTCTTGTCCTCCCTCACACATCCCTAATAATAATCTGAGCACGTGGATAGCAGGCCCAGCTCTTGCAACACTAATGGAAACTTGATATGTGGAAAACCCAATCATCACTAATATTCAGTGAACCAATTATCGTGGCAACTACCACATAAGGGCAATAACTCATTTATACGAATATGGGTACTACAGTGAACCTCTAGTCTAAACAGAATGCATGCTGACATATTAAGGAAGTCATGATGCCACAAAAGATGCCTCCAAACCTCTTCCTACTATCTGTAACACACCTTTTTAGATCTACCACGCCTTGCTTGTGTTTCACCATTTGTTGAATGCTCCCATGCAGAAGGTATATAGAAACGGTAGCCATTGCGCACCCAGATAGGAAGTGCAACTGAAAGTGAAGCCATAATCATAGGTACAGTGATGGCAAGGCCAAGAACGATTGATGACTTACTGTACACAAAAACAAGCAACATAGTTACAGGCCTGTCTCAGTACCAGAGTGAGTGCAAATAGAGCGCAGCAAAAGAATGTAGGCCCAACAGCTAAAGAATCTTCCCTGATTATGATAGTATGCTCCTGAGTCCTTTGCCCATCATGACAACTACTAGCCTTGAAGATGCATGATTCAAGAAGACAAATGAAAGGTTTTGGCTAAGCGATTATCCAGACCTGAGAAAGGCAAGAAAAAGCCCCACAACTGTGCTCAACAGCCAAGCCACCAGACCAAACTGAAACAAAAACAGAACAAGAACTTCATTCAGCCACATAACACACCCAGTGAACCTACATTGGTCGAACACAACTGGAACCAGAGGACAATGCAATATTTGTTAACAGGATAGCCTGCTTTCTACAGCATGTCAGGAAGAACTTGTGAATAGATCCAAAGAACAAATGTACAGATTCCAAAAGCTAGAGATGAAGAGCAGTGCTTGTTGCAGAAGCATTAGCAAAAGTTATACCTTGCACACTCTCTTTGTGAACACCATTTCCTCTGCTCCCAGTGCACACAAGAAGGCCAGAATAGAGCTGAAAACTGGGGGAAGTAGTAATGCTGCAACCCCAAATTCAAACTGCATGCAAAGGAAAACTCCACAATAAGGCTTGGCATTCTACATGGTATGTAAGTCCATGTGTACTACATCCAACACTAAAGAAAATTAGATGGTGAGCTACCACAACCACCTCTTTGGTACCATATCTATTCCATTTCTGCCTAAGCTAAGCATGTCTCATGTCAGAGAGCTCAGGTAAGTCCAGAGAAGTAGTCCTCTCACTTCTGTCACAGGAGGACCAGAAATTGCAAGGGAAACTAACCTGCTCATGAGTTGCATTGATGACTGTCACTGTTGATGGTCGAAACACGGCCACAAAAACACTCTCCACAACAAATATGACACTGGACAGAATCCAAACACGCTCTGGTGTACCTGCAATAAGCTGAATGAACCAATGCATCTGCTGTACCCACTTGCTCCACTGATGCCTTCGTAACTCCTCTGACAAAGAAATAGGTTCCTCTAAAACTACAATCTG
>Ga0116228_10007092_pt1 | contig 10034 bp, 11 predicted proteins | sample S1TSphfallax_2_FD_89694 | JGI IMG/M metagenome (GOLD analysis project Ga0116228, IMG submission 89694) | Host-associated microbial communities from peat moss isolated from Minnesota, USA - S1T2_Fc - Sphagnum fallax MG | ecosystem: Host-associated > Plants > Peat moss > Unclassified | place...
ACAATTGTGGGATTCATTTAGCCAATGCTCCATTTGAATTCAAAAAATGTGAGTATTGAAAACTCGAGCAATGTCCACTACTGTGATTTCCCTTGTTGGTCTAATTTCATTTTGGCCTAATTAAATGCATATTGTATAAATGGGGGTTCCAAGTAAGGTTTATTTAACTTAAGCCCCCAAATGTGTACCTAAGCCTGGCCCTTTGGGTTTGTTAATTTTTTGTTGCACTAAATATCTGGGGCACTTCAATTCAAATAGAATATGGAACAAAAAATATTTAGGTAGGATTTTATTTTATAATAAACCCTTCACCTCCACATCTATGGATCAAGTTCATTTCATTTTTTTTCTTTTCAAGGAAAACCAAACCCATTTTAAACTTAGAAGAGGTATGAATAATATCCTCTCCTTGGCCTTTGACAATTTTTAATTATAATATTGTAGCCTAGGGATATTTTCATATAGACAAAACGAATAATTTTTTTTAAAAATTCGCTTTTAAATTTGAAATTATTGAATTTTTTCATGATTTGTTATGATATTTTCATGTAAATATTCAAATTATTTAAAGTGTAGCCTATGATAATTATGGTGATTTTCAACATTTCAACTTCTTATTTTCACAAAAATTCATGTCACTATTTTGATGATTATTTAATGATGAATCTAACCTTAAGGTAACATATTTGTATTTTTTCATTGTTTTTGCCCAATGAATTAATTATATGTTTATTGTATATTTATTTATGAATTTATTTTATTATAGTGTATTTTTCCATTGGCATTTGTTTATTTATGTTTTTCATCACATTTATTTATTTAAGGTTGAGGGTTTTAGGTGTATAATCCAAAGAGACACAAGCTTAGCCGACTATCCTAAAACAATGCCATACTTCACATAATAGGTACCATTAAAACTTATTATACATCTTTTTCATATGTTTTATTCCAATAGGATTTCTTTTGTGAATGCAAAATTGCATGACCAAAAAGATGTTTTTTCTATAGGGTTTAAAAGTTGAACATTAGGCACCATGGTATTAGAGGTTTTAATTGTGTGATGCATGTATAGAAAACCCTAAACCCCATGATTGTGATAATGAGGATATTGCAATTTATAATATAATGGCTGTCATAAAAACAACTCAGATTAGGGATTTTTTTTTCATCGTTCATTTATTTAATGATGACCATGTATATACCATGCATTCAACCTTTTTCATGTTTATTGTTGGCATAGAATATTGAAGGCATTTCTAGGAAGGTCAAAGACATGGGTTGAGCTCCCAAGGCCCAATATACAAGTTCAAATCCTAACCAAGTCACCATTTTCCAATGTAGACTTGGTGTGGGTTAAGGGCAAACACCATAGGTGCTCAAACATGAAATCCATTGATGTGGCATATATCCCATATGCATGTGTCCAAAACTTCTTGGAGGGCGAATGAGTCAACCTATGTACCCTAGTGGAATGGAACATCCACAAGAACATGCTTGCACAAAAAGATGTCAAAAACCCCACAATTTGGCACCACCTCAAGCATACTTGGTATGTATCACATGAGGGTATTGCCTTCATTTGCTTGTTATTTACTAGAATTGTAGTACACAAAATTGGAATGCAACCTTTCCTTAATTGATTGAATGCAATGTAAATATGAACGTAGGTATGGTCTAGAGATCATTGTGGTGACTTGGATCATACTATTTCCACCAAATATGGTTGTTTGGTGGCATTCTCGGTCAAGTGATTATATGTACAACTAAGGTAGTTGAGATATACTTTTATCATCGTGCCCATACTCGCACTAAAGGTGAGCCCGCACATGGCCAAGATGATCTTGAATTTGTAGTTTAGATGTCATTATATGTTCCCTAAATGTCTCAAGTTTTTAAAAACCACATTTGGAGTCAATTGAGCTTGAAGCATGTGGTGAAATAAATATACGACAAACACAAGGCAATTTGGTGGGCATGGGTCAACGTGGGGGAGCCCATGATGAAAGATGATTTCATTCGACAAAATGACATCACTTATATCAATCGGAAGCACAAGGAGGAAGTTGGCAATTGCCTACCAACCCCACCATTCAAACCTAGGCATATAATCATTAAGATGATGTTTCTTTTTTCTAGGAAATGACAAATATTGGTGGGGTTCAAGTGTCATTCACCATTGGGATCCAAACATTTGCCCAATTGGAATTAATGTTCACATGGGGGCACCACAATGAGGCAATTTGAATGGAGGTAATTTTTGGCATTAATGATGTGAAGTTCCACCTCTTCATTTTAATGGTGTTTGATTCACATTGGATTAGGATCACAGTTGCATGCATTGTCATTTCTTGGCAAACATGAAATGATTTAATAGAATGGTTAGCCCCATTAAGAATTAAACTCTTTTCAAGGATGCATGGTTGGAAGCTTGTGTGTTTTATTGTTGATGACACCCCAGAAGAATTGGTGGCATTGTGATGAATACCAACACATTTCCTAATTACATTCCAAATACACCTTCATGACTATTATTGTTACTCATGATGTATGACTTGTAACCATGAGATTTTGCCAATACATGTGTTGTTGGGTTGTATAAAGTTGTTTGGAGCTAGGAGATGGTACCAATTTAACTATGTGCATGGCATGTTTTAAAGGCATGGCAGGTGTATGCATTAGAGGATTAAAGATGCGGTAATGTGTTAAGCAATCTTGGATGACCGCCATGTTATTTTGTATGCAATGATTAACCTTGGCAAAAACATTAAAGAACTTGAAGGCACGTGGAAAGAGAAGGTCATGACCAATTTTGAATAACATAAGTCGGGAGATGCTTAAACATGATATTTTTGGGCTATTATCCCATCCTTGGTAAGTGTTCATCATGTACTTAGTTATCCATGTCATTATTTTTTGTTGTTCATAGTTGAGTCCATAGTGTTCTAAGTTTATTTACCTAAATATTGTCAACGGTGCTTTGGTTTTAAATTTGTGGATGGTTAGACTTTCACAAGTGCTACATTCCAACCAAGACACACAAGCATTGATTGAATCCTACCACAATGCATTGAAGCGATGTTTTTCCCTTGAGACAAAAAGGCTTAAAGGTCAATGTATTGACCATTTGGAATGGCAACTAACAACCATTGTGGCTTGGCATTATATGCACACATCCAAAATGAAGAAACTTGGGTTCATAAAAAACAAAGTTTTGGAGTGCATCACAAAGGTAAGTGTGGAAAAAGCATTGTTGATTCTAATTGTCGATGTGAAATGGTCGTCATTCGAAACCAGGGGTGCTTGGATCGTGATGAACCAAGGCATTCCCAACCACATGTATGAAGTTAAACATCCATTTACAAAGTATGCCAATTGCACATGGAATAGGCATTGTGTGGAAATTTATGTAAACACCAAATTGCAATTATTTTGGTGTACACATATGTCATTGTAGAGATCATCCTTGACTATTGTGGGACATGGTATGGCACTAATCGAAGAGAATTTAAGGCCATGTTCACAAACCTTCATTTGTTGGACAACAATTCCAATGCATCTGATGACAATGAAAAGTCAAATTGAATTATTGATGGGGAGGGGGTTGTTGATATTGGTGGGTTTATTTTTCCAAGTGATGACATCTTAGGCTTTGATGATGTGAGGGTGCTTCGAGCCCAAGTGTCAAATGCTCCTATGGAACAAACAATGGACCAATTAAAGGAAACCATGTGAAACATCACAAACGATGGTACAAAAGGTGGGGTTGCACTTTGCGTTCATGTAACATCACTCCTCAAAGTGGTATGTGCTAATATTCGCACAAATCATTTGATGAAGGGTAATGAATCCTTGCATTTGGGCAATATTTTCAACTTGGTGGAAGACAACATGGGTTGTTTTGTCAAATGGAGGAAAGATTGGGTTTGAATGGATTGAATGGATGGTTGCACACAAGTTTGCTTGTACATCGAGAGTTCTTGATGTTTAGTGATATTGCATGTATGCATTTTAATGCACTTTTTAGTGGAAAAACCACAAAAAATATATACATAATTTTTGAATGTGTGAAAAGTGGGATTGGAAGTTCAATGGTCATAAGGTTTTGCATCATAACAAGCCATTACCTTTAGTTCACTCTCACAAAAATTTGTGAATATGTGCCATGAAGGATGACTCTAGGGGAGTTGCTTTATAGTTTTTAAGGTTTGACAATTTTCATTTCAACAATTGAGGATTTCCTAACAATGCTTAATGTGAGTATTGACAAATAACAACACTTGCATTACCAATGAGCAAGATATTATAATTTGGATTCACTTTTATACCATGGGGGCATTGCAAAGCTTTTATGATGCAATGATATTTGCATAATACCCACACCGAACTTGGCATTGGGCTTCATGTTTGTATTTAGGGTATTGCTTACACACCAATGTGGTCTAATGACATTGTAATACCCCAATGATGTGTGAACTAGTAGGTTATCATTTGACCTAAGGTATCGCATTTGATTTATGTGGTTAAGTCCTAATACTTCCATTATCAAAAGCTAAAAGTTTTCTAAAACAAAATGAAGCATTTGGGAAAACCTGAAGGTGTTGCTAGTGCATTAGGGGTGTCCAATCCCATTGTAATACCTACATTTGTGTTTGGGTTGCAAGCTTGGGTGCATTATGCCAAAGCATGGGGGTATTGCATGAAAAAAATTGGCCAAAATGAGCCCCACCTTCCTTTTTCCATGAAGGAAGGTGGGGTGGGGGGTTTTTTAACATTAGTGTTAACCAAATTGGTCACTTTGAAAAGTGACAAAAAATCAAAAGTAAGTGAGGTGAGAAATTGCAATGTCGATTAATGTTAGCCAAATTAATTGGTGACTTCTAGCAACTTGACCTTCAACCACCATAGTTAGTGGTTTGATTGTTGCACCCACAATAGCTCCTTCAACTTCTGCACTTTGAAGATCTTCACCTTTAGCCACTAATCTTGAAAAATCAATTGATGCATCAAGGAGACACTACCTCATTTGGAGTATCTTGACCTTCAACCACCATAATTAATAAAGTTGTTGAATCATCGACCTTGTTGTTATCATCAATGGCTAAAGGTTTGATACATGGAACTTTCATCCTTTTTAACCTCGCGAAAGGGGCCATCTTCAACTAAACAACCTAATGCACAACCCAAAAAAGTAAACAACATAAGGAGGTAGAATACAACACAAGGAGAGAGGTGAAGACAAAAAAAAGGGGTAGACAAAAGTAGTAGGAGAAAGTGTTGCCAAGAGGGTTTTAGGGTTTAGGGTGATGGAAAAACTAGGAGAAATGGAAGGCAATGGCAACAAGACCAAGAAAGAGGGAGGTGTTGTTAATAGGGTGATGGCAACATCAAAAGAGGGAGGGAAATGCTAATAAAACTAGGAGAAGGTGGGGCAATAGCAAAACAAGGAGAGAGGGGGTGGGGGGGTGTGTGATGGCAACAAAACTAGAAGAGAGTGGTGGTCATGGTAGAACAAGGAGAGAGGGGGGGCGATGGTAGAATTAGGAGCACCATGAGTGAAAGCCAAGAGCAAGGAGCAAGGAATGATAGATAAGAACATTAAGAACGAGAGCGAAAGTGAAAAACACCAAGAGCAAGAGTGAGAGTGAAGAATAACAAAAGTAAGAGCACCATGAATAAAAGCGAGCATGGATCTGGAGAGAAAAGTGTAATAAGATTAGGAATAGCAAGAATGAAAGTGAAGAGCAATAGGAGTAGGAGCACTAGGAGCATCAAGAGTGAAAGCAAAAAACAACAAAATTAGCATCGGGAACCAAAGTGAAAAACAATAATATTTTCCTTTCACCATGTTCGGTGTTAAATGTTAGTAAAAAGTTGTGGAAGTCATAACATAAATAAGTTTGCATCACCCCTTTAGAAAGAGGATACCTTTTCAAGTTTAAACTCTAGTGCAAATAAAAACTAAGATTTCAATAGATAGGTATGGGACATATGTTTTTGTTGTAGGAAATGCAAAAGGATTTTCAACATTAAATTATGAAGTCTCCCAGAAGGATGTGTGGGATTGGGAGAGGAAAAACATTGTTTTGGGAATAATGCAAATGGATGGAGGAATTGACAACAAAACATTTTGAAAGCAAAGCAAAGTCTAAAAGAATGAAACCACTTTGGCATAAAATGATGTTGGCTTAGTCAACTTGAGTTATCCAAACCATCTTGTATATTTTTAACATTCTCTTTCTGAACATAGTTCATGTCTTCCTTTGCACATCCTTAAATTGAGTCTTAATATGTATCAATCATTCACATGTGCATAATATTGAAAAAATGACACATTTTTTAAATGAAGAAATTAAATTATAAAATATTTTGAAATTTTCACACCATTGAAATTGTCCAAAAAATCATATGATTTAAAAGAATAATCATGTTTATATAGACGTGGTTTTTGAAAATAAACCATAAATATTATTTAGGCATTGAAATTGTATAATAAAATGTTTTGAAATTGTCACACCATTGAAATAGTCCAAAAAATCATATGATTTGAAAGAATAATCATGTTTATATAGATGTGGTTTTTGATAATAAAATATGACTTAAAATAAACCTTTAATAAAAAGATGATGTTTCATTTGTTGGAATAACTTAAAATATACCTCAAAATTATGTTGGAATAACTTAAAATATACATCCATTGTTTTTAATCTTATTTTAACATAATTTTTTAACCTTAGGAATCTGGTGAATCAAAGTTGATTACAAAGTAATTATTGGCAACTCCATAATTGTGTGTTGTATTTCAATTGTCATCTAGTTTGATTGTTTAGTGTTTTTACCCTAAAATTCAATTGATATTATATTTCAATGTTTTAACATTGCACTTCACTCACTTTTGTCTGTAATATTTCAATATGAGTCTAATGAATCACTAGGTTTGTATTATTTATTACACTTTTTTTTTAATGGGACCATCGGCATTGTGTATTTTTCACTTTATTATTCTATTGTTGATAAAATGTTTGTTGAAAATGTATGAACATAATAAAAAATAGTTTTTTGGCTTATTAATTCCATGATTATGGTGATGAAAAGATTACTAGTATGTGTTTTTTACCATATTTCTCATGACACAAATACAAAAATTTACCTTCCAAAGAGTCTTAAAATTTAGGAGTTGGAGCACTAGAAGCAAGAGCAAAAAACAAGAGTAGTAGTAGGAAGAATGAGAGCCAAAAACAATAGGAATGAAAATGATGAACACCAAGGATGAAAGCAAATAGCACTAGAAGTAGGAGTGAGAGGTAAAAACAACATAAATAGGAGCATCAAGAGTGAGGAATGAAAACGCACTAATGATCGTGATGATGCAATGGAGGAGGCAAAAGTGCGGGAATGGGGACAAGGAATGGGGGTAGGTAGGAAGGAGGTAGGTAGGTGGATATGGGAAGGTAGGTAGGTAGGTTGGAGGAAGGGGCTAAAAGAATTTTTCTTTAGAAAAAAACCTCTCAGGCGCAGGAAGAGGGGGAAGGAGAAAAATCCTTAACTTACCCCAAACTCCCCCACCGTCAGGTTCCCATCAAAAAATCCAAAACAGGATTTTTGGGATGGTGCGTTCGTGGGTACTGGGTCACTCAAGCCAAAGCCTACCTGCAGAGGTCTGTTCTTGTTTTTAATAACTGTCATTAGATCTTGTGATTTGCATGCAGGCGACATTAGAAGGGCCATGAGTGAGATAGCTTCCTACCATGAGAGGGACTAGCTTTCTCCTTTTTCTTGGTTCCTGGGGGTTGTTTGTCTTCTGACCTTTCTTTGGCCTTCCCTTTTCGTTTGTCTCCCCTGTGTGATTGTTCTGGTTGTTGATCTTTTATTGCATTTTTGTGGTGGTTTCAAGGATTAGACCTTTGCTGGGTCTCCATGACTAGTCTTCACATGTAGTGCTAGTCTCCTTTTTCTTGGTTCCTGGGGGCTGTCTGTCTTCTGACCTTTCTTTGGCCTTCCCTTTTCGTTTGTCTCCCATGTGTGATTGTTCTGGTTGTTGATCTTTTATTGCATTTTTGTGGTGGTTTCAAGGATTAGACCTTTGCTGGGTCTCCATGACTAGTCTTCGCATGTACTGCTAGTCTCCTTTTTCTTGGTTCCTGGGGGCTGTTTGTCTTCTGACCTTTCTTTGGCCTTCCCTTTTCGTTTGTCTCCCCTGTGTGATTCTTCTGATTGTTGATCTTTTATTGCATTTTTGTGGTGGTTTCAAGGATTAGACCTTTGCTGGGTCTCCATGACTAGTCTTCACATGTACTGCTAGTCTCCTTTTTCTTGGTTCCTGCGGGCTGTTTGTCTTTTGGCCTTTCCTTTTTCTCTCCCCTGTGTGATTGTTCCAGTCGTTGATCATTTATTGCATTTTTGTGGTAGTTTCAAGGATTAGACCTTGCTCGGTCTCCATGACTAGTCTTCACATGTACTTTCGGCCACATGACTTTTTTTCAGGCTGAACTCAATCTTGTATAATCTTGAACTTTCGGCCACATGACTTATTTTGAGGCTGAAGTCAATCTTGTGTAATCTTGAGCATCATATTTTTGTCAGTATAAAATTATGAAAGTCGTCTGCTACAGTTGCAGCATAACTCCAGTCTGATGCGTACTTGATGCAGCACACTGGAACTGAGCAATTCAATGCTGCATCAGCCTCAGGGATTTTCTCACCCCTGCCCCCCAGAACGGGATTATTTGGGATGGTGTGTTCGTGGGTGCTGGTTCACTCAAGCCGGAGCCTACCCGATAACGATCAGAGGTCTGTTCTTGTTTCTAAAAAACCGCCGACTCTACTAGATTAGAGCTTGCTGGTTCCCATGACTAGTCTTCACATGTACTTTTGGCGACATGACTTATTTCCAGACTCATCTCAATCTTGTGTAATCTTGAGCATCATATTTTTGTCAGTATAAACCTATGTAAGTCGTCTGCTACAGTTGCAGCATAACTCCAGTCTGATGCGTACTTGATGCACCGCTCTGGAACCGAGCTGCATCAGCCTTAGGCACTCGCTACCCCCCTCCCCCCCCTCTCACGGCCCCTAGGACACATCTTTTAAACCTAGCCCTCCCACTATTTGCCTTCACGCCTACGGTACTAATATAACCGCTGATCTACCTAAACGTCTAGCACGTTCCCCAGGGAGAAAGAGATTGCCTTGGAAAAAAAAGGGACTTGGAGGTTGGGGTTGTCTTAGGAACAAGTTTCTAAAAAAGAAAGAGACAAATTGACAACTCCAACCAAGTTAGCAAGGGAGCCGACTTTCTGGACCAAAGTTTTATTTGTGCAAGGCCATTTGCTTGGTCCTAGACAAGCTTCAAATTGCGCTAGTGTAAACCCAAATTGACCACGCTTCTTGCTTTGGACCAATGAGAGATTTAAATTTTTGTGGTCCCAAGCTCAAGTAGTCTAATGTAAACCACCCCTAACAATTGTATGCTCAATGCCACTGCCACCCCACCCAACCCCCAATTTCATTATTCAGAAAAAGAATAGCTGAATTTTTTTCTCACACTGAGGACATGTTTAACGTCCCTAATCAAAATTTTAATAAAAAAACATAATTTTTCTAGACAATGAAAAACGAAAACGTATATAAACCCAGTATTGGGGTTAGTTCTAGGTCGAATTCTAGCTGGAGATTAGTTCCCAGTTCTGATTCCCATTATAAAGTCAATTGGAGTTCCAATTAAAGTTGTAGATTTTTTTTCCAAGATGTACTGGGGAATCAGCCCCTACACTAGAACCAAACAACACCGGTTTGAACCAGTGTTGTGCGGGTATTACGGTCTACTACAAATACCTACCGATTAACAACCCGGGTATACACATTTACCCAGTGGGGGTGAAAAAAATCAAAAGACCTGTTTTGGTATAGAACTTTGGTTCTCAATTTTTTTGAAAATTAAAATAAAAATGCTTTTCTAACTGATGATTCTTTGCCAGTTCTTTCATGAAAGCTGCTGGTTCTTTCATGTTTCTGAAGTACCCCAAAACCAACAGTTC
>Ga0116228_10007093_pt1 | contig 10034 bp, 3 predicted proteins | sample S1TSphfallax_2_FD_89694 | JGI IMG/M metagenome (GOLD analysis project Ga0116228, IMG submission 89694) | Host-associated microbial communities from peat moss isolated from Minnesota, USA - S1T2_Fc - Sphagnum fallax MG | ecosystem: Host-associated > Plants > Peat moss > Unclassified | place: USA...
TCCTTTCCTCCCTTTTTTTTTTTTTTTTTTTTTTGGGGAAAATTGGCCAACACACCAAAACACACAAATTTGGAAAAAAAAACCAAAAAAAAAAAAAAAAAAAAACATTAATTCCCTTGAAATATGTATTTAAAAAAATCTTCTTGAAAAGTTGTCATCACAAGTAGAAGTTCTATAACCAAAAGAACGGGCCTATGTGGCTTGATGACAATAAAAGTTATTCGTAAAGTTCAATGAACATAGCATCGGAAGCTCATGTTTGGTGGATTCATGGGTTGTAACCAATGTTATATGCAAATATTTGATTTTGAAGAGAACAACCGGGCTTGGGTATCAACATATTTTATATTACCTTTTTGGGGTAAGGTTTTGAGTTATTTTTTAACATACTTCAAAATCCTCGAGTAAAATTAATTTTATTTTTCCCAACTTGTGACAAATATTGGGAATAGGGTTCAAAGTTATTGAGGTGAATGCGATTAGATTTTAGGGTTTAAATTTTTTCAAGTTGTTTGATTGAAATTGACGAATGATTCCATCATTTAGCTCTCTAACACATCATACATTCTCACAATTTTTTTATATAAAAAAAGCAACAAAATGGTATTAAAGTGCATATAACATATGTGCATAATGCATATTATGTTTGTAACGAGAAAATGATACAAAAACTTTTATCTATAAGCTTAAAGTACTAACATCCTATGATCATCCTCAGAGATGAATTTTTTTTTTCAACGTTCTAATTGAATCCATCTTCAAGTTTGCAAAAAACTATCCTCACAAAGGCCTTTTGGGCATAATAGACCATGGACATACACTAATGAATTAGGGATGGACAATAATGGATCACAATTAAATAGTAATTAGCCACAAAATAGATAGTAATTGACCATACATTTGAATAAATTGGAGAGAAATAAGAATGTTTTCTCTCCAATTTATTCAAATGTATGGTCAATTACTATCTATAAGAATGGATAGAAAAATGACAAAATATATGAAAATGGACATAGACATGGATAAAATTGGACAAAAATGACAGATTTCACAATCAATCTACAATAAACATAAACAATTTCAAACTCATGGGGGTGATAAAATAAAAGAATTGAAACTTTCAAAAATTGAAGTTGGTGTCAACATAAATCCCATGGGAAAAAATAAGACCTTGCATTGCCCAACCATGGTTGAAGTGTGAAGACCATCAAGGTTCTTCAGAACCATGTCCATCTCATCATTGGATTATTGCAAAAATCGAGAAATAGTTGTTTTTCAATGCAAGTGAGTAGCGGCTAAATGTCAGTGAATTTGCACCAACAACAATTTGCACCTATACCATATTTGCATATTTAAACCCACTATCAAAAACATTTTGAAGATCAACAACATGCACATCTAATAAAAAAATAGAAAAGATTAAAAAATGGAATATTTGTAAAAAATCAATAGTCAAAATCAACGTCCTTTTCAAAAAGACCTTGCTCCCAATGAGCTTATTATTTTTTAAAATTATATTAGACTCTGAAATTTAAAATCAATCATATACATAGGCTTGGAAACCACATCATGTGCAACACAAGCACCATCAAGCCAATATTTGATAACTAAAATTAGGTGATAAAAGTTTTCAATCCCCAAGTGTGATCTTCGAAGATTTGTGATGACACCAACAACACAAAATTTTTATTGTATCCCAATTTATGACCCCACAAATGCTAGCACATGATGGGCTTTAGAAAAAAAGTGAAAATTGCATTGCATGTTGCACCCATTAAACCAAAAAGGTTATCATGATTTGTTGATCGCATAGGTAACCAATGAAATAATTAAAGCTCATTTTTCAAAGTTGAAAGGATCACATCATTAGTTGACACAACTTGCCCAAAAAAGAATTAGATTTTTTTTCAGTTGTCACTAGTTTTGTTGCTACTCTAATAGGATTTAAGTGATTCTACATTTGTAACCAAAATTTTTAAAAAAAAATCTTAGTGTCATATTCAACAACAATTTTAGCAATAACAAAGTTTCCCACAAAATTTCAAATACACTTCATGTTTTTATAACATGGGTCAAACATGTTACCAACATGTTGTGGGCTTTAAAATGGTTGTAAGCCATTGAAAAACCCAATAATTGGTTCAATATTTCCAAAATTTGCACCATCATCCTTTGTTGAAATTCATGTAGCTCTAAATCAAAATCACCATAGATTAGTGGCTAATTCAAATATTCAATATTAGCCACACTAGTTTTCATAGCATTGCACAATTTGAAAATAGAAATAAAAACATACGATATTAACCAATACCTTGAAGTTTGGTTTAAAACACATTATTTAGCAATTCGAAACAATGTATTTGTAATTGTTTAAACCATGGCTTAAGTTTGGACCATTGGCATTCTTAAAAACAAGTGTAAAGCTTGTTATCATACATAACATATGGAAATTACATTTTGGTATTCAAGAGTTTCTTGAAACAAAATAACTTTTGAAGCAAATTGCATCTTCACATGAGCCTTGAGCATCCTCGCCGACAACCTTGTAATGATATAAACATCTTTCCATTATTGTCTTTCCTTCCTTGATTTTTAGGTCCAAGTAATAGTTTTTTGCGATAATGTTTAAGCAAACTTCAAACTGACTTCTAAAAACCTTAATAAACTTCAACATCATCAATGGTATATACTAAGCTACTTTTGACATTACATAGCCAAAACATGATCCTATAAATGGGGTAAGGAGTTGAAAGGGATAATATGAAACTATAGACTTTAAAGCATTAATCAATGTGTTCAAATTGGAGCCTTCGTTTTTAACATAAGCAATGATTTTGTCAAGCAAACCAAATGAGTCTAGTAGAATTTTTACTTGGTATTCTGTGGATTCGCAAATTATATAACATGTCATACTTAATGTGTGATCCAAAGATGAAAAAAGACTATGCATGTAATATAAGAAACATGAGTTGGGAAAACATATTTCTCCCTAGTTTTTGTCACAATATTTCGAAGGACTTCATTCACCAATTGCCATCAAAATAGAATTGAACTCACTCACATTGATGAATAATTAAACATTTTAGCCATGGATTTTCAACATATGACAAAAGGCAATATCCTTTAGCAATGTATAACATCAAGTCTTCCAAAAAATCTGCTTGTGTTGGGTTTGATTTTGCATTTAACATTTATGACTACTAAAGAAATCTATAATTTGAAGAAGAAGAATTTTCCCTTTTTTGTAACTTGTCTCTCACTAATAGTTTCCAGCATAGTTTCGGCCATTGTTTGTAGCAAATAAACCCCCACTTCCTATACACCTCGAGATGTTCATTACAAGCACGTTTTTTCAATGAGCTTGTACCATGGTTTTTATTATAATTTAGACCCTTTATGCTTCTCTTGGGATAGATTCCCAACAGCAACTTGCACTATAAAAATGTGACATACAACACATCATAATAATTGTGGATGACACAAATTTATTGCAACAAGCCCGTTAATAACAAAAAAAACCCCAATAATCAAAAGTGTGATGGAAAGGGTACCATAATTTTTTATTAATTTGGAATTGTGGAATGAGAAGTTGCCAAATTGCCTCCATATCAAGATTAGATGCCTTTTTTTAACCAATAGGGGGCAACATTACATGATGACATGAATTCATCATGTTCATTACACATTTCAACTGTCACACTTGGTGATGCCATCCTTATAATTGCATACATAATCCATAAAAAACTATGAAATGTAGCCAACAAAAAATAACAACTGTAATATTTCTTGGAGCAACAACTTCAAGAACAACTGCAATAGTAGTAGCAACAAGTCCAACAATAATTGTAATAGTAGCAACAATACTAATAATAATAACAACAATATTAAAAGCAACATCAATTACAATAGTAACAACAACTACAACAACATTTACAATAGTAGTAGTAGTTGGAATAGAAGTAACAACAACAAAAGTTGAAGCAATAGCAACAGTAAAAGTAGCAATAGCAATAGAAGTAGCAACAAGAACACCCACAATAGCAAAAGCAATAGCAGCACTAGAAGTAACAACAATAGTAGATACACCAGCAACAACAAAAGTGGTAGCAACAACAAAACGACATTAGTAGAAACAATAGCAACATGAAAACAATAATAGCAATAAAACAACAACGTTAAAATCAGTAACAATAGAAGCAATAGGAGTAGAAGTAGAAGCAATAACAAAAACACTTGTAGTAGCAACAACACTAATAGAAGCACATGCAATAGCAAAAGCAACAACAATAATAGAAGTAGTAATTACAATAGAAGCACCTGTAAAAGCAAAAGCATTCGCAATAGCAAAAGCACCAATCATGCAATAGTAGAAATACCAATAGTAACAAACGCATTTATAGTAGTAGAAGCACCAACAACAATAATAAAAACAACAACAAAAAAAACATTTGTAGTTGTAAAAGCAATAGTAGTAAAAGTTACAACAAAAGCACTGGCAATAGCGGAAGCAACAATAGAAATAGCAATAGTAAAAGCACCCACAACAATAGAAGTAGCAACAACAATAGAAGCAATAGTAATAAACTATAAACTTAATTTCTATTCTACATTACAAAGATAGTAAGAATTGGCTCTATGTTGTTACCATCTTTGTACAATTAAAAATTGATCTAATCAATGTAAAAAAAACGAAAAAAAACACTAGATGGAGAAAACATACATGATGAAGTTGTGAACCTCCTGGCACAAACCACATATACAATGATGTTGCCACCAAAGCAAAAACAGTGAATAACCGTTGCCAAATTAGTGGAAATCTAACGTCCTACAAAGCTACAACTAGAGCAAAACTTTTGATTAATACATCACCACCAAAATAAAAACTATAAACTACTGCAAAGCTACGACTCAAGCAAAGCTCTTAAAAGAAAATGAGGAAACATCAAGCCACTGGATTAGTTGTTGCAAAATGCAAAAGAAGCAAAGCTCATCAAAGGAAAGTGATGGGGGTGAGAAACAAAGAACCCCCAAAACCCTAATAAAACATAGAAAGCTAAAAGCTAAAACCGGAGGACCCGTCTTAAACTGGTCCCAAGGGTTTAATGTTTATTGAAAATATGTGGGTAGTAAGTTCTGGGTTCTACCCGGTTCTACTATGAATGACGGTTTGCAAGTAAGGGTCCTATATTGGGTTTAAAAAAAACACATTTGGTTAGGTTCTAAAGACCCGGAATTGAAATTGTTGGTTTTGACACTTGGATCTGGGTACCCACACAACACTGGTGTATATTAGTACTTGTCCTCAAGCATAGGGTTCATGGGGTTTTGGGGTTCTAGTGCTGAGGTTTTGGGGTAGTATAATTTGTGAGTTTTGAGTTATATAGAAGTTTTGCTTGAGGTCTTGTACCTTAAGAAAATTGAGCACAAAAGCTTTTGAAGTTTAAGGGAATAAAAAAGAAAGCTAAAACTCAAAAAAAACTAAGCAATGCACCTTGTTTGTAAAGAGCTACTAGTGTGTGGCTTATGTGTTATGCAATTAATTTCTCCTTCCAAAATCACTTTTTTAAAAAATTGAGTTGAATTTTCATTGACAAAAAATTAAAATCAAAATTCAAAATCTCCCACGACTTGGGCCAAAAAATTAGGAAGTAACCTTCATAAAATTGTACTCATTGAGGGCTTTCCATCAATATCAAGAACGGGCTCCAATTTCCCTAATAAAAATTTCTAGTATTGATTTTATCGAATTGTCTTTGACAAAATTATTTGATCCATTCAATAACTTTACACCTTGTGTTTAGACATTACAAAACCACCTTGGTGCATTGCTAGCTATGTTGAAAGCTAGCTATGACAAGTGTGATGGGGGGTATCATGGTTTGGGAGATCTCAACACCACAAACAAAACAAAGAACCACAACATTATGAATGATGGCATTTCCCACCATTGATCCGTATCACAAGTGGAACTGGCAGAATCCAAAGTGGAACCCGCAGAATCTGAAGTGGAACCAAACATCTCGTGGCCCCCAAAAAAGAAAATGACAAAAAAGGCAAAAAAGAAGTTGGGTAATAGTCAAATAAATAAATAAAATAAAAATAAAAATTATATATACATATATATAATTAAATTTATGAATTTATGCAATGGGATATGTGCAACTGAAAATTTTAATATCAGCATAATTGGTAAAATAGAAGTAGTATAAGTTTATTACAAAAGTTGCTTCAGTTCAAACTAATTTCAAGTTTCAACACAAGCCAAAATATCATCTTTCATAAATCCTCATATAAAAGTAGACCTACTACCTAGGGGCCAAAATCCCTTAAGCTATGATACTCTCTATAATGAATCTAAACACAATGAATATCCTTGCCTTGGTAGTTGAGGCCAATAAATTCCCCCTTCCCCCCTCCCTTCAACTTGCAAGTATAAATATGTGTAACACAACTCATCACCTTCCATTTGACCCACACAATTTTTGAAATACAAGTTTACTTTCCTCATGTTCTTTCGCTTATTTCTATGCAATAAACTTCATATTATACAAACTTTGTCATTCCATGTGACAACATTTTATCTTGTGCTCTACCAATGTTGATTGGGTATTGAAAAATGACATGGGTAATCGATCAAATCTAAGGCAAGGTACTTAAAACCCACTTGTTAGGTTGTTGTGCTCGTTTCTACTCAAAAGTAGTGACCCTACCTCCATGGTGTTAACATATTAATGTAACAAGTACTCGTCTCGAGACTCATTTGGTTTAATATCACAATGAAAAAAAAATTGGTACCATACCTATACCTACTTAGGCATGTACCCATGTTTTTATCCAAGTTGATTTTCCTTAAACTCTAAACCCCTTCAATTGAAAACTTGATCAACATGTCATCAAAGCCCTAAAAAATTCTCCATTTCACCAAAACCCAAAAAAATAGATTTAATTAAGACCAATATGGACCCATTGTGATGACAAGAATCCAATAGAGCTAAAAGTCATGGTCACAAAATTTTACTTAAAAATTCAAAAACCAACCTCGCCATTGTATTTAGAAAAATGGACCCCCATAGCATAATGGGTGAGTATTAGGATGTTCTCAAGTTGAATATTTTAATAGGCAACCCTTATGCATAATTTGTAAGATAATGCACAATAACATTTCAAATCATGGGGTTCCAATTTTTGAAGCTTTTGAATTTTTTAAGGTTTTGAAAAGATGAATTTTGTATTCCATTAAAGAGCAAAACAAAACACGTATGCAACATTTATAGATAGTTGAAAAATTCAAAGAAAATGAAACCCACATTTGGGTCATGGTATTTAAGTACCATAGCCTAGGTTCAATTTCCACACGGAGAAAATGAATAATTAATTTCTTTAAAAAGAACCAAATTTTTTTGTAACTTGAATATCATTATTTGTTTTAGAATATTCTAATAATATCGTCATATGATTAGTCAATTTCTCACTATTGTAGCTTGCCATAATTATGACAACCTCCATCATTTTATTTTTTAAAAATCATTTCAATATTTTTTAAAAAAAAATTTAATGATGAAACTTATCCTACAATAAGGCAATACTTAATCATCATGCATAATGTGTTTGTACATGTATGTCATTAGTTTTACTCAAGAAGGAACATATATTATGAGACTTTGCTTTCTTTGCAACATGCTAAAACATTATGCTAAAAGATTCATATTGTGTGGTAAAATCATTTTCTTTATTTTCCAAAAAAAAAAACTTCCTTTGACATTTACACATACATAAATTTATTATACATAAATTTTCTATAAAATTAAAAAAATTCATTAAAAAAAAAGGTGTGATTTATTAAGGTGCATGTATTTTGAAAAACTAATTTTCAAATGTTCATTTCCCTAGTTAAAATATTGTCACTAGACATAGTTAGGCATAATTTTTTAAGCTTGTGCAAAGGCAATAATAATGATCACACACACTCCTTGAATGTTTTTAGAAATTAGGATGAATTTCTGGTAATATAATTACACTCATATATGTCAGAATTTAATTTCCTGGAATATTAATTACTAGTTTTTCTGAAAGGTACAGTAATTTTGACCTTCTGAACTAAATATTTAATTAAATTGAAATCCCCTTAAAATTCAAAAAAATTCTTTAAAGACCTCTTTCAATGCCCCACCTTCATTTTTGGGTGTGCATTTTAAATATAGCCATTTATGGCAATTTGACACATTTAAGTTTATAGGTAGGTTCTCATCATTTCCATTTGATGTAAAGAACATCATTTCAAATTTTAATAATAATACAAAACAATTATTTGATTTTCAAACTCAAATGTGCCTTCAGTCTCACATTGGTTTACCATTGAATTTTATTTTATTTTAAAATTTTTAAAAAATAGGATTTCATATTAGGATTTTGATATATAACCACGATTATCACAAAAAATCATAACTCAGTTATTATAATATTGTAACTGCATTCCTCAATTTTTGTTGGAAAAAAATAAAAAATCAAATAATCTCCAGCATTAATTAGCATTAAATGGCGACTGTCCTAAGAAGGGGGGGCTATAGTATTTTGACAAATGTGCTGGTATAAGTGGCGACCTAGGAAGTGCCTAGTTCTAGATGTGGCTAATTTAATTTAGTTTTATATAGAAAAATGGCGAAAAAAATCCCTAAAATTAAAAAATAAAATCAATGTTGTTGTATTTTTATTTTTATTTAATATCTGAATATTTTCCTCCCCAAAAATAAAATAAAATAAAATAAAATATGAAAGAAATATAAGAAATTAAAATAGCTTTTTTCAAGGCAAAAATGTCAGTATTCTTCCTCCTTCTAAGCTAAGAAATCATCCACCCACTCACCGACCTACCCACCCGTTGCCCAACTGAACTCATCATGTCAGTTCCCTCAGGCCAAGCAAATTGATGTGAACCCGACAAAACTATACGAGTTAGTGTTAAAGCCCGTTGGGGTGGGAACGTTCACAAAATAAGGGACCTAGGATGAGGCAATAAGGCTCGTAGAGTCATGTCCAAGGATGTCTCTTCCCTTGCTAAGGACCTTACTTCATTCCCACAATAAAGCACAAGGTGAACCCTTATCATAAGTGTGTATGTACCATTTACCCATACCCATAAAAGCCTTACAAAATTGGCTTCCAAAGGAAAAACATTTTAAGAATCTTCCCAAAACCCTTGTCCCTAATAGCTACCTTTATTCATACATTGTTACAAAATTGGCTTACTAAGGAAAAACATTTTTAAATCTTCCCAAAACCCAATAACTACCTTTTACCCATATATCCTTACAAAATTATTGGCTTCCAAAGGAAAACATTTTAAGAATTTTCCCAAAACCCTAATAACTAGGGTAGAGCTGCCCATCACTCATCACTACCGTATCACCAATCACTTCTTTAGATCTTCATCATTCTCTGCTTCATTCATTTTTTGAGTGATTTAAAAATGTTATGAGAATGCTACCTCAAAGTTTAGAAATCATTTTTGGAAGTGCAAATGAAAAGGAGTAATGAAAAAATAGCAAGAAGAAAAATGAGCTTTTTAACTCACAAAATGCATTTTTTTTCCTTTTATTTTCTTCTCTTTGGACCCCTCCTACTTTCAAAGCTTTCTAACTTTCTCATTTCTCGTCCATTTTTAAACTATTTAAAGTGCTATAGGCGTGCCACCTTCAATTCTAGAAATGAATTTTGAACTCTAATAGCAACAAAACAACACCCAAGGAATTTTGTTGAGCGATTGAGAATGGGCTTTGTATTGTTCAATGGTTTGTTTCTTTGAGTTTTTGACTTTCTTTTACTTTGGGGGGCCGTAACTTTCTCAATTCTAATATTTTTTTGACGATTTTTAATGCATCAAATGTGCCAATGGGAGAGATTCAAGTTTTGTTTGGACACCAGAAACAACAGAGCACTTAAGTGATCACTCATGGGTTGTTCTACCCTACCTATACTCATAAATCCTTACAAAATTGGCTTTCCAAAGGAAAAACATTTAAGAAATCTTCCCAAAA
>Ga0116228_10007094_pt1 | contig 10033 bp, 6 predicted proteins | sample S1TSphfallax_2_FD_89694 | JGI IMG/M metagenome (GOLD analysis project Ga0116228, IMG submission 89694) | Host-associated microbial communities from peat moss isolated from Minnesota, USA - S1T2_Fc - Sphagnum fallax MG | ecosystem: Host-associated > Plants > Peat moss > Unclassified | place: USA...
ACTCTCTATTCACTTTGAAGAATGATCCCTAACTGATGAAGTGGTTCATGAAATCTCATTGATTTCAAAAACAAGTTAGAAAATGAACTTTTTCTTCTTTAGAAATAGTGAAATGATGCCACAAATATGCAAATACCATGAACATACGAAATATGGATATGCACAAAGACTATTTTCAAAACAACCCCAATCACACATGAAACATGAACTTGGACAAGGACACAAATATGTAATGATATATCCAAATGATATTAATTCATAATATGAATTTTTTTGAAACAAGACTCAAGGAGGAGACAACTATGTTACAATTGAAGATAATTAATTGTGGTAGAATGTTATTAATACCTATTTTGTGATCTAGGTTCCCTTCAACCCATTGCCCAAAGAATCTTTCCAAGCAACTACATGAATATGGACATGATGGATGAATTTTTTGATGGATCTAAAAATGAACAATGGATGAATTGCATCCATCAATAATGGTTAAGTTATATTACCTATTTTTATATATAAAAACAACAGTGTGGGCAATGCCTGGAAGATTCTTCCAGTCACTGCCCGTTCCCTGTGGAGCTTCCCCAGATGTAATTGACTCCAGAGAAAAAAGAAATCAGGGACAGTCTGATTGATTTTTTGAGGCAAAAGATTTGGTAGACCAGAAAAAAAATATTTAGGCCTTGGACAGCCTAGAATCATTTTTATTTTTATTTTTTGTATTGACCAAGACTACTTTTTTTTTTCTTTTAACTATTGTCCGTCCCAATTAAGGGGATGGATGAAATGTCCGTCCAGCTTGATGATGGGACGGATTTAGGGGAAGACCAGAAAAAAAATATTTAGGCCTTAGACAGCCCAGAATCAATTTTTTATTTTTATTTTTTGTATTGACCAAGACTACCTTTTTTTTTCTTTTAACTATTGTCCGTCCCAATTAAGGGGATGGATGAAATGTTTGTCCGGCTTGATGACGGGACGAATTTTGGGGAAGTTTTTTTTCTTTTAGCTACTGTCCGTCCCGATTAAGGGGATGGATGAAACCAAGTTTAAAGAAACCGGGGGACTTCACAGTGGCCGAAGGTCACAGGCACCCACTAGTTGTATGAAATTATGCAAAAAAAATTTAAACCATTGTAGGCCATTTTTAAAAGTTCAATAACTGATTTTAAGATCAATGAATTTCATCCATGATATGACCTCCCCTTCTAATGACATTCTTTCAAAGCAGCATGGTTGTCTATTTATCACAAATGGAATTTACATATTTTTTGAATGCATGTGTTCATAGTGGTGAATGCATTTGTTCAATATGATGAATGGATCAAAATTGTTGTTGCTTTAATTTTTTTAAGATTATGTTATTTTGGTAGGTTATTAATGCAACCAAACTTGATCTTTAATCTTGAAGTACAATTGTGATTTATGATGTTAAAATGCAATTTTTTTGTATTGTAATTATGGTTTTCGAAGACAAGAAACAACTTGGGTCCAAGCAATTACCAACCATGATGTTCAATCTATATCCTAAAATGTTGAAATATTAAGGTTAAGTACAAAATAGTTGGTCACTTTTCAAAAAAAATTGAAGGTTAAAATCTTAGAAAGTTCTATAAAAATTCATATTGGTATTGTTTAGGCTATGTGGTTGGAACATACATATTTTTATGAGCTATTGGATAACCATTTAAGGGATGTTATGTTATTAGCCAACCCCATTTCATAACAATATGTTGAAATTTCATTATCTTCACATTGGCAATGTAACAATTGAGGGGTCTTGCTTATCGTTCTCATGGTGTGCAACTAATCAACAAAGAGGATAATCATGTGAATGGTTTTTTTTTTCATTCTATTTAACCATATATGATGCATCAATTGATTCTCAAGTTCAATCACATGTGACTTGGTGAGTGGCCATTTCTTTCAATCTACTAATTATATTTCAATGTATGTTTGTTTTAATACAAGAATTTTTGTTGTAGGATTTCTTATGTCAGGGCAAATTTGTTGAAAACCTATGTGATTTTGTTTATATCTCCAATTTATTAGCTACAAATTTTGTTCCTTTTAACCTTGAGGCACATTGTTTGAAAATTCCTATTAAAAATTTGATGAAGAAGTTTTTGTCTTGTTTTTATTTTGAGATCAAAACTTAAAATACCTAGATTCTGATTTCTATTTTAATTTCATCTTTAGTTGTTCTAAAAAACCCTCAAGTCATTGACTTTAAGAACATATCATTTATGAAAATGCAAAGGAACTTGTTTGAATATATCTTTTTCATCTTAACATATAAGTAGTCCACGAATAAGATCTCATGATAACTCCATCAATTTGATAGAAGAAAAAGAGTACAAAGAAAGCTCAAACATGCATGTAATGTTTTGAATAATCCAAATTGGTTCTAAAGAACTTGATTAGTTGTAGTTTGATCCTTTTCTAGGAATATATTTTTGCACTTTATGTAGGAATATGAGAACACATTTTTTTCCTTTGGAGGAAGAGGAGACAAAAAATCAAAGTTAATGGTTTATATAAGAAGTTGAATTCCTAAACACACAAAATCAAAACACAATAATGTTATTTACAAAGTCCACTGACATGGGACCAAAACCTCTAGTTTGGCCAAAATAGGGAATGGGATGCCACGAAATTAAAAAACAAATACATTCTTGTAAAATGAAATGTGAAAGTGATTTTACAATTGCAACTAATGGTGAAAGTAGTTTCATCTTTTTCACATGCATGACCATTATTCTTATGTTAAATATTCAACAATTATTGTGCCTTTATTAATATTACGTGTTGAAAATGAGAGTTTGGTCCTCTATTAAGGGGACTTTAAAGATAGCTCACTACTAGGCATGAGAGAATATATGGAGGCCCAATTAATGTAAGCCAATGAAACATGCCCTAACTTTGTGGATTTTTTTAATGGGTGGAGCAAAAATCTTAAGAAACAAGGTGAAGACATGGTAAAAAATTTTTAAAAAAAGGTAGCATATCAAAATCCAATTTTAAAATGAAACAAATTTTGACATAAACATAAAAAAATAGATTCAAAATCTTAAAATTAAGTTTCATGATGAAACAATTGTTCCCCTAATTGGGTTTATGGTAAATTGAATACAAAAATTGAAAAGCTTTAGTGTATTAAAAATAAGTAACAAATATGTTCAAAACTAATTGGTTAATATAATGTTCAAACCTAATTTTACTTAAGAAAAATTATTGAAATAAATATGTACTAAGATCAAATATAAAGATCATTGTATATTTCAAAGGTGTTTTCAAATAAACATTTTAATTCATTTTTTTATTAAAAAATATTTAACACATATTGAGACAAAATTTCACATTGCAAAAAAATAACTTTCACAAAGTTATTTGCATTTAGAAAAGATTGATTACAAGGTAAGGTGGCTCATTTTTTGTGTCACAAAACAATATTTTGCAACTTGTGTTATGCATTTAAATGTTATTAACATGCCATAAAATCAATAATACGACAAATTCGTGATTAAATTTAGATTTTCAACTTAATAAGAAGGTACATCTAAATTAAAATATAACAACATATATGCAACAAATATATAATAATGAATTATTAAAGTTGAAAAATATGGATTGGCTTTCTATCCATGCCTCTTTATACATGCATTTTTGTCTATGGTTTTTATATGGGATATCTTATAAGAATTCAATATATGATATATAAATAAATAAAAACATAGATACAAAAATTTTGCTAGAAAAACCTTAACCAAAAAAAGTTATGAACTTTTGAATGGCCTAAAATGGGCCATATTTTCATAAGTCCATAGCATAATCATTTTTGGTGGATTTTTCAAAAAAAATCTCTTAACATGTATGTTAAATAAAAAAATGTTAATAGCTTCTCTTCATATGGAGTTTTTTAATTCATTAAGCACCATGTAATTTGCCACTTAACCAATGATAACACAATAGACTATCATTTTAACACTACCATATAGGCTTTTAAAGCGTGATGTATCTACCAAAAATGAGCCACCCTAGCTTGTAACCACCTAAAAACCTTTTGAAAACATACTATACCAATGTAAAGTTTTAAAACAATTATAAATTGGTATCATATCTTTGATCATTAAATTAAAACATCCAATGTACAACATTTTTTAATTATTGGATTTTTTTAATAGTAATTTATGTATTTACTTTCAAGATATTTGGGGGGGAGGGGGGGGGGGCCAATTGTTTAATTGATCTTACACCTAGCATTAATAAAAGGGATCCATTGAGATAATAAATACATAGATGAATGTGTCATAAATCTCATGAAACCTATTCATTTAGTGACCAAAACAAATTTTCATTTCACCAAATATTTTTCAATATTGAAGGCATTGAACTTTTATGGTGTCTAAAAACTTCCAACACATAATTTATGTCATGACAAATGATTCGCATGTGTTGAAATGACTAAATTTATGGTACAAAGTTTGTGAGAAAGACCACTATGGAACATGTAAAAGCTAACCATTTCTATGTTTTCATGGTGGATGAATGTATTGACATTTTTGTGATCACAAACATGATTATTTACTTGTCAATTTTTAAACATGAATGACCTACAACCTCATATCATCTAACTTTTATTCCAACACTTGAAATCACTATAACATCATTAATATCTAGATTATTTCAACGTGTTCATTGAATGGTCTTGAACATGACCAAATTTGTGTAGGGTAAATGGTTTAGATGGAGCAATGTTATAATAACAAAAGACCAAAGGTCTAGCAACCAAATGAAGTGAATCCTTGCCTTCTCCATGGATTATACGGCATGTAAATATGCCTTGGGAGTAGTAGGAACATTCATGAAGAACATCAAAGAAAATGTTTTAATCATGCATGTTAAAATAATTTCTTTGCTTAATTGTGGTGTATTTGTTTTTTGTGAATAGTAAAAGTTCAGTAAACATTGTTCTATTTTATTAGTTGTTCAATATATTTATCTTGTTTTATTTCAATAGGGTGGTTGTTTAAGCACAATGTTGTATGTGATTTTTTATGTTCAAATTCCTTTGAAATTAATATGACTTGATGTTTTTATAGTTTCAAAATAAGTACACGCAATTTGAGACAATGTAATTTCTATTTTTCCTAATTAACATTTTACAAAGACTCACAAAGTTAAGTTTAATTTCTCAAAATGATAATGTTGATTGTACTAGTGTATTCACATTTATGATTCACATAAGGAATATTTACATATAAAAAGGTCTACATAACCCAACTTTGGGTTTTTATGATATTTATTACATTATATAAGTATAATGAATTGTTTTATCTTTGCATTTTAAATGGCTTCATGTTAGCAATTAATTTAATAAAAATATCTAAAAATAAATTGAGTATAAAATAAATGTATTTTTGAATCCTTCTAATAATCATACTTTGTCCTAACTATAGTTATAAATAATGCTTACATTTATATTTAACAATGTTCATCGGGTGCATTTGATTAGATTTTAAACCAAATGAGGATTTTGAAGGTTATAATAGGGTGAAAACACAATTAAGGAAACAATTTGAATTGTCATGTTGCAATTTTTTGAATTATAAACAAACTTAAAATGTAAAGTCACATTCCACATTATAAATTTTATTTTATTTTCATGTTGCAATAGACTTTATTGGGAATCATATTTAAAATTATGGACAAGTTCTAAGAAAAAAATGGACTCATAATGGACTTTAAATTAATGAAATTCTTTTAATCATAAAGTAAAAAAAATTACATGTGGACTCAAAAAGTATGCCATAGTATGGTCAAAGTTTTTTAATAAAATAGGAAAACATTTAATGAGGTGTTTAAAAATAATATGCATTGAAACTTTCCTGATAGATATTATTTTTTAATTTTTAATTTAAGATCATACTAACAATATTATATTAACAAGTCTTATTAGTTCATTTTTCATTCAAAACTTCATGTTTTTACATGGATTTTCATACCAAGTATATGTTAACCATGTACACATTGCACACTCAGGGTTACCTATATTTTATAATGGAAACATCACGAAACGTACGTTGGATACATAAATTTTTAATGATTAAAACATACAAATTTTAACTAATGGTAAAAATGGACTCTAAAAAGACCAAAATTGATACACCTAACCATGCTTTCACCCAATATTCATTTTGTGGGTTGTAAGGAACACTATAAGAAAGTAGGGGGTTTTGTAACTTGGCTTGCAAGTAGATTTTTGAATTGCAATGTACACTCACAATTCCAAATATTTATACAACGCACAAATGCTATCAAATGAGTTACATCAATTTGTTGTATGTGGAAACATATAATACTTATTGAGAATGTGTTAAATTTTATGCAATTGAGTGCAACTATTTTGTAATTAAGGTGTCCACATAGGTTTTCCATGCAAAATACCCATGAATGAATGTAATGTTTAAATGACTTTTCATTCATGCATTGAGAAATGATATGTGATGATGTCCATTACAACTAACTTTAACTAATGAATTGTCAAAAAGGTGCAATTATAATCAAACAAGCCAAAAACGATGTCGAACAATTGCAAAAAAAAATTCAAAACTATAACTTTGCTAGATATGTTTTTGTGGTGTCATTTTAATGCCATGGTAATCATGGGAAGTTGTGTTGAATGAATAATATGAGTTTTGATGAATTTAAAATAAAAATTTGAAAAAACAAATTATATTGGGTTTTGGTTTTAATAAAGGACCTTTGAACTTGAACAACAATTGCATCAAAAGCAATCAATTTTGTAAATTACTAAACTAAAGACTATCTTAGGAATGGGGTTTTGGTGAGACAAAAATTGAGATCGTGTTAATTAACTACCCACAATCAAAAAACACGCACAATTTGAAATATGTGTAATTTGAATTTTTTGAAAATTAAAATTTTATTGAACAAAAAATTTTAATTTCAAGAGTCTTTTACTACATGTAAATGGGTTGTAATGTACATGACATCTAACCAAAGTAGTATATTATGATACAAGAAAACATATCATCAAATAATTAGCATAGTTTCATACAATTTGAAATTAAGATAATTTTTCAAAACGAAACATAAAATTTGGTAGAATTTGTATAGTTTTACAAAATTCTTATTTATTCATCAAGTTTTAATACAAAAAATGTCATGTATTGAAGAAATTATATGTATTCTTAATAACATATTGAAAAAGGTTTCATCCAAAAATAATTTTTATGAAAAAGTGAAAATGACCAAAAAAAAAAGACTGCAATCCTTGAATCCTTTGTCATTGTTAAGTGATTTGATTGTGATCACACCCAAAAGGTGAAAATTTTGGTACACCTTATTTAACTTGATCCCCAAATTATTATTTTGCAATTAATGGATTTTTCCTAATACTATGTTACAATTTGAATTAATTAATATATTTTTAATTACAACTTACCCATTTGTTGATTTACAATTAATGTCCATTTATGGATGATATTACTTTGCACTTACTAAAATTGAAAATGATAATTTTCATCATGTCAAATAATGTTTGACATTATTTGTGCAATGGAATTATGTAAAAGTATTGTATGTATTAATATTTAATGTTAGAAAATATAATATTCATCAACATTTTTGGTAATTCATGGTCCTTTTTAATGGTATGAATTTTTTTAACATCTCTATTACTAGGTTATAACTTAGTAATTATGACTTGTTAAAACCATTGCTATCAAATATCTTATTTAATATTTGTTGTTATCTAATGCTAGAAGGTTCACCTTGTTTTTATTCAAAAGTTGGGCTATATTTTTATAGTTATCAAATGTGAAATGATGTTTACACATCAATTTCAAATAACTTCATTGCAGTGTGAAAAACAATTAATGTCCATATTCTAAGTAGGAGTTTTTTGCAACTATAATGCAATTAACAAGTAACATACATATACAATGTTATCATTAACTTATCATTGAAATGTAATATAAACAAAAAAATGTCATAAACACATCAAATAAGAACATTTGTCCATTTCCCCTCACCTTTGTTGGTTTGGCATTTGTTTACTTTTCATGTTCACATTTTCTTGTCCATATTGTGAAAAATGAATAAATGTACCTTGCAATTACACTTCAACTTATAAGCAAAATACACATATTACCTTGTGTTTAACTTCTCACCAAAGTCTAACACAAACAGCACATCAAATCATGAAATCATTAAATTTTAAGCTTTATATTTACACACAACTATTTAAATTCCAAGTAAGGTGTTATAAACAAAATTAGAATACATTGGTTTTGGATTTCCTTGCACATATATGTAAACTTACCTTCACTTTCTTTGTCTTAGCCTTTAAGTACATTAAACTTGAATGTTTTGATACCTACACCATCAAAATTCATAATTAATAATTCATTACAATTATGTAAAATCTAACAACCTAGCAACATAAAACATTTGTGCACAAGAATAATGAATGATATTGTAAATGTAGAAAACATGAATGTTGAACAAATATTTCTACTTATTACAACCTAGAACTAATTCAATTCTAATAAATTCACACAATCATCAAGAATAAAACTTTGTTAATCTCCATGAATTAAAAAACAAAAAAAAAAATTTAAACAAAGTAACAAACAACAAAAATTCATGTGTTTTCATTTCATGTTATCTAAATGATTTCTTCTTCTTAATGCGAACATCTTATTCTTTGAACTAAAAACCAAAAAGGCAAAAAAATGTTGTGTAGATCATGTCTCATATTTGCTTCATAAAAAACCAAAAAAATAAAGTAAAAACAACAACTCTCTCCTTGTTCACCCATTTAAAAAATTGACATTAAACACAAATGCATTATAATAATTGATGAAAATCTTGGGATCTATTAAAAATTATAGCCAAAGGCATATCTTGTGCGAATTAAAATTTCTGCAAATAGTTGAAATTTACTTGGGTGTAATCACATTAATAAAAATCACAAGTGATTGTAACCAATGTTTATAAACATTGTAAGGACTCCTATTAGTGGGGATATTCGTTAAATATATTTTTAAAAATAATATAATGCAACATCTTATATAAGGTCAAAATGTTTTTTGATAATTTTTACAAATTTTACAATTGGGAATATTTTGAGAATGTTTTTTTAATAAACACTCATAAAAGGATTCATGTGATTCTTATTACCCCATTTGCACTTTATTACATTAAATACAAATCAACCTTAATGCAACAACTTGCTTGTAACATAATTGCTTGTAACAACTTTTATGCAACTTGTGAATAAAATCAAATAATGTTGACCAAAATTGTATATACAACATATTCCAACTATCACTAGAAGAAATTTGGTGATATTCAACCATTCTATTTGCAACTACATGTGACTATGTGTCAGTTGTGATTACTTTTGCAACTATTTACCAACTTCTCCAAATTTGGGGAGGATTTGATTAACATGTGACCACTATCTTCTTCATCCTCTTATGTGAATGTTTCTAAAATTATATTCATGAATGAATAAGCCCCTATGGCCCAATAGTTGCATGTGTAACCAAAATTTAGTCACAAATTGATGTACAATGTGTATTATGAGCATGATAACCATACATATTTGGGGTTGTATGGTTAAAAAGTTTACTTAAACTATAAAAATTATTTATTATGAATATTATCAACATATTTGTAAAGTTTAATGTAAATTTTTCATGAAAAGTACATTAAGGGTATATTAAAGGTGTAAAAAATTTGATTTAAGTTTATATTTATTATTATTTTTCTTATGAATAATTTTGATGCAATTAATTAATATTGAATAATTATTTAATTAATAGTTGATCATTAGTAATTAGTAGTTAATATTTTAAAAATTGGAATTAAAAATTATTAAAAATAAAAAATATTAATAACTAGTTGAAATTAAATATTTAATAATCAATAAATTAAAATTATTAATTATGATAAATTATTTATCTGGTCATTAGTATTCAATCCTATTTTTTAAAAAAGTTATTAA
>Ga0116228_10007095_pt1 | contig 10033 bp, 11 predicted proteins | sample S1TSphfallax_2_FD_89694 | JGI IMG/M metagenome (GOLD analysis project Ga0116228, IMG submission 89694) | Host-associated microbial communities from peat moss isolated from Minnesota, USA - S1T2_Fc - Sphagnum fallax MG | ecosystem: Host-associated > Plants > Peat moss > Unclassified | place...
ACACACACACACACACACACAAAAGAAAACATAATACATGTAATGTACTTACTTATACATATTTTGATTTATATATGATATATATAAACGTATATGCCGGTAAAGTGTATACCTTTATCATTGGTTTTGTATGTTGTCTTTGTGGGCAGCAAAGAGAAATTGCATTTCCCGAGTTCCTGAGTCAGTTGCTGTTCAATCTCATGCTCCAGAAATTGGTGGTGTTGGTGATGGTGGTGTTGGTGGTGGTGGGGTTATGGGTCTGGTTTTTGGTTTGGTTTGGTTTGGTTTGAGGCATGTATCTCTGAGCTGCTTTTTCTCCCTGAAACTCGCAGCTGTCCATGGAAGAACAACAACTCCATTTAGAAACTCAGCAATTCTTTGTTTTCTGGACCCTTCATGGATTCTCCTTTTGTCTCCTCCCGCTCCAGCCAGCCTCTCTCAAATTGTCTCACCACTTGATGATGTTGTTGTGGGTGTATTGTTGCAAAGCTTCTTCAGCATGCAAAGCTTGTCTGAGTCACGACTGTAATTGCAGTTCATCTCTGCTGAGGTCCTGATCCTGAGCTATAGCCTAGCTCCGAAGCAGTTATCTCTTTGTTGCAATTATGCTTCTTTTTCCCAGCTTGAAGAGGAGCAGTTGCCACTAAGACCATCAATTTGCTGCAGAGAGAAAACTTTCTGCTGTATTCTTTTTCTCAAACTCTACACCCATGATGTCCAACAATACTTAGTCCCCAGTATAGTGTCAATTCTTTCAAGCATCCTCCTCCTCCTCCTCACCATTTGATGTAAAGAAATTGTCTGGAGAAAAGTGGCACTCTTGAGCTGGTCCAGAATTGTCTTCAGCTGATTGCAGAGTCTGCATAATCTCAACACTGGCTTGACATTAAGATTCTCTGAAGTAAAACTTACAAGGATGGTCAGAAATCTCCAAACAGCACCTTGTTCAAGTTTGTAGAACTCCTTTTTGTTTCTGCAGGACCTGGGGTTTAGGGGAACAAGCACAAGCTAGCTAGCTAGCTGTTCTTGAATCCTGATTTGTTGCTAGATGAAGAAGATTCAGGGAGCTTGTAGAAGAGTTCAGATTAGAAGAAGAGGAGAACCAGATGATGACACCAGCTGCAAGTTACAGGTGATGAGATTAGCAACATCAGCAATTCAACTGAGGAGATCAGGTTGGTTGCAAGCATGGATCACATGGGTGCCACTCACACTACTAGCAGTTGCTGTGGCATCTATGTGCTTAGTGAGAGGAGCGTATGGCCAAACTGGCTTACCTGGGACCTGGGAGATTCTGTTGCAGAATGCCGGAATTGCATCAATGCACAGTGCTGTCACACGCTTCAATACAGTTGTATTGCTAGACAGGACAGATATTGGAGCTTCACAAATCCCGTTGGCAAGTAGGTACTTCATGAAATCCACAACTCTCTTGATGAATCCCAGATTTATTTTTCTTCAAAACCCCTTCAATCACATGTATCATCCACTTATCAGTTCCTCAAATCCTTGCACTACTACCCTAGACAATTATTGCTCTAGATGATCTCTCATCTGGGTTTGCAAGATCTCAAACTTCATTGCACTTCTGCACCGCAGTTCGAGATCTTGCAAACCCAGAAAAATAGAAGCATTCAGTAGATCGATCAAGAAAAAATAGCATTATGTATATAGATATCTTGGGGTCAAAAATCTCACAAGATCATGCATTGTGTTTCTATGTGTGATAGTCTCATTTGATGACCAAATTCGTTGAAAAGCAAATTAGATTTTTCTCTTGACCTTTCATGGATGTTTTAGACGTGGATTGAGCATTCACAAACCTTGAGATGAAATTCAGCAGCAGCAGTAGTACTCACCCAGGTTGGTGACATGAAAACACTGCTGGTGGTCATGTTTCAGATGGTGCATGCAGAAATGACCCCAATGATATCACGCTGCAACATGATTGCACTGCACACTCAGTGCTGTTTGATCCAGCTACCAACACAGTGCGCCCCCTTACTATCCTCACTGACACATGGTGCTCCTCTGGACAGTTCAGCACTGATGGCACTCTCGTCCAGACAGGTGGAGACTTCGATGGATTCAAAGTAGTCAGGTGAGTTCCAAAAGCCCAGATCATTATGCACGCACCCATCTACTCTACCTACACTACATTCTTCAAGCTTGAATCCTATTGAGTGGAATGGAAATACTTGTGGAATTCTTGACTCAGTCGTCATCATCCCTTGAGACAACAAGCTCCTTTGACTTCATTTCACTCTTCAGACAACAGCTGCTTCAAGAGCAATACTTACACCATCCTCCATGTTTCAGAAATCTAAACAAAGTTAATTGTGATCAACAACTTCCAAATCTCAAAAGAGGAAAGCTCACGAGGTGAAAGGCAGCTCTTTAGGTGGTTTGTGTTGTGTTGAAACACTCCAGCCAGATTCAGTCCAAATGAAAAACTTTCATTGTTGACTGAGGTACTCTCTCACCCAGAGATAGATGCATCTTACTTGTACTTGATCTTGATCATGTGCAGGAAATTCTATCCTTGTCCTGCAAATGGGACCTGTGACTGGGTAGAATTGACAACACCAGTATTGCAAGCAGGTCGCTGGTATGCAACAAACCAGTTGCTGCCTGATGGAACACAAATCATAATTGGTGGGCGATCAGTCTTCACATTTGAATATATACCCCCCAATGGACAGGGACAAATTTCACTCCCACTGCTAAGTGCAACAAATGACCCTGAAGAAGACAATCTCTATCCTTTTGTCTTTCTTCTGCCTGATGGAAATCTCTTCATCTTTGCAAACACCAACTCCATCATTTACAGCTACCTGACCGACACTGTTGTATCAACTTTCCCTCCCCTTCCTGGAAACCCTCGGAACTACCCATCAGCTGGGTCAGCCGTGATGCTCCCCTTGCTTGCTTCAAACCAGTTTGCAGTAGTGGAGGTGTTAATTTGTGGGGGGGCTCAGTATGGTGCTTTCCTGAGTGAAAACACAACTGAACCTTGTTCTACTTCCTGTGGTCGGATCACAGTGACTGATCCTGCTCCAGCTTGGGCCATGGAGACAATGCCAATACCTAGGTGTATGGGTGACATGATCCTTCTTCCTTCCCAAGATATCCTTATCATCAACGGCGCCCAAGCAGGTACACTACCAAAACATTTCTCATGAAGAAATTGGAGCTCATTGCATCTGCACATCTCCTCTCCAAATTCTCCAGAAGTTTATTGAACTCAACATCAAGATTACAGGGTACTGGTTAGGGCTCATCGTCACTTTGGTGGTAGTTGTGGATTCAAATCCGGCTTGATTTCTGCAAAATATGTTACTCATAGTTAGTTGATCCCTACTATGAGATATACACTCTACACAGCTTCAGAAATCTGGGAGTTGGGACTGGTAGCAGAGTTGCCTAGATCCTTAGGACTGAAAAAAGTGTCTGCAACTCATCTAGGATTTCAAGCACAACTATGTTTTGCAATTCAGGTTCACAGGGATGGGGTTATGCTACCGATGCTGCACTCTACCCTGTAGTGTACAGTTCAAATGCTGCTGTAGGTATGCGGTTTGCGCCATTGGCACCATCAACCATTGCTCGTATGTATCACTCTACAGCCAATCTCCTGCCTGTGAGTGTCTGACCCAATCACCCTACACATGATGATGAAATTTCAGATTCTGTCAGTGCTGGACCATAACAACCACCCTGCAATTCTCTGAACAGAAACTTTTTGAAGGATATTCTTTTAGCTGACTCACATCCCTGACTGAGTATTTGGTGAGATTGGCAAGGCAGCTGCTGTCTTTGATATACTTAAGAAAAACATGGTGGCTACTGGTTTTGGCAGGATGGTCGAATTCTTTGCGCAGGGAGCAATCCCCACCAATTCTACACCTTTAGTGGCCCATTTCCAACAGAGCTGAGACTAGATGCCTTTTCACCTCCCTATCTTGCACCTGCCCAGGATCCATTGAGATGCACCATCACTACAGCACCTGCCACAATCTTCTACAACACAAACTTCACCATCACTTTCACAGTTCCACTAGCCCCTGTAGCTCAGATTGAGCTCAACCTCTTGAGTGCTCCATTTGTGACCCACTCTTTTGCTCAGGGCCAGCGTCTCCTCAGCTTAGCTACCACGGCTTATGTACCGACATCAAGCAATGAATATACCATAAGTGGCACAGCTCCACCTTCTCCTCAACTGGCCCCACCTTCTTACTACATGCTCTATGCAGTCAACCAGGCCATTCCTGGTACTGCTGTCTGGGTTCAAGTTGCTGCTCCTCAGTGATAAATGATTGCAGGCTTCATTACAGGCCCTATGCAATCTTCCAAGTTAGCTAGGAATTGAACAGATTTCAGGACAGAAAAAAGAAAAACAGAAGAGAGAGTAGCAGATTGTGTGATATACCTTTTCTGTGTAATTGCAGACACAGACCAAAAGCAAGGTGAGGGGAGAGGAAGACAGCAACAGAGAGTGATGATATGAGAGCAATTTACAAACAATAGAGTACACAATTGTAAAGCATGACCTATTGAAAGGCATGCTCATACCAAAGAAGATAATTCAATTGTGCAGCTCCTCACATCCCCTTCAACTAAAATGAGTTACAGAAGACTTGAAAGACTAATAACATGATAGGTTATTCGCAATGCCCTGTTGATCAATCAACAACTTGGTGGCACAGATCTAGAATCAGATGCAGAGATCTGAAAATGTGTCAACATTTGGCCGGTGTCACCTGGAAGCTCACAATTTAGCTGAGGAAAACATCTCAAATGTGAGGAGATTACCTGATCATTCAACACAAGGCCTGCAGTGAACCTGTTCTCCAGTTGACAACACAAACTTGTGAATTCTTCTATTTGTCAGGTAGGGCTTTTATTAAAGCACACTCATTCTCATCCTCAATGATCTTCCTCTCCCTTACATGTCAGCTAATTTCAATAGACAACTATTTGTCTCATGTTATCATCATTATTAGAGCTGAGACAAAAGCATCAAACACTAGTGCAACTTAATGTTTCTAACAAGCTTGAGAAGCTGCAAGAGCCCAGGAACCATGACAAGCAGCAAGAGCAAAGTTGCAACACATGCATCACCTATTTTAAATCTCAGAATCACATGTGCATTGTCAAGACAATACATGGGATCTTTGCAAAACACAAAACTGATCTAACCATCTGAGTTTGTGAAAAGCTTACCTGAGTCAGAGGCAGCCTTTGGAGCTTCTCTTGCCCCCCTACTTCACAAACACAGAGCTAAGAGTGTCATTGATGCCAACACACAGCACCTATGACATGAAACTATGGAGAAGAAAATTGAACCCAGAGGGAATTGCTACCAAACTAACTTTGCAACAGTAAGCACCTACTATATGAGCTAAACAGACATATGGGATCCCAACAAATCAACAAACACATTGGTGAAGCAACTTACCTTTTGTTTCTCATTTTACAAGCGCAGAAGGACTAAAATCATCACCAAACCAATGATATAGCAAAAGCATTTTATATAACTCACACACTTTAATCAAAAGTTCATAAATTTCAGAGAGTATCCACAAACATCAGATCTTCAAAGGATGGATCTGCAGTCATCTCCACTGTCCTTAGTAATAGGTAACAGAGGAAGCTAGGCGAGACAATCCCAGTTCCACACTAAATGTACGGAGCACCAACCAGTCTTCACTATTAAGGTCATGAGTGAGATGATTTGGACTCCTACAAAGAGTTCATAGAAGTCTGTAGGGATAAAGTCTTGACCTAATCAGATGACTCCGCCAAAGCCCTTCTACACTATGCCTACCAAACAAAGATCATGGCGCTCCATTCACAGATTGCAAACATGCTACAATTACTCATCTTGTCCTTGTGCTCAGCAGAAAGCAGGGAAGGTACAACTCCAAAATGCTTTGCAACTAACGGCCATTGTAGGGCCGGTAATCAGGAGAACGGCTGCGATAGCGTTGGGGTGGTGATCGGCTGCACAACAGCAAACCCTGAGTTGTCAGTAGGCATACAGAGGTACTCAAGAAGGGTGCCCCGCAGAAAGAGTCGAGCACATAAGATTCCACCATCAGACAACTATTGCTCATCCATAACACAGCACAATGCAGCACATGGTGAATGAAAGTATAGGGAAAAGCTAAAGAGCTACCACTTCTTCATTCTTCCCAGAAGAAAAACACTGACCCAATTAAGACAGAAACACCACTTTGTGTGATCACCTAATGCAGCACAAGACACATGCTCCTAGTGTCAATAGTCTGTTTGGTTTCAGTTTGACAGTGTTTCATTAATATAGTTCTCCTGCAATTTACCTGCGGAAACGGCCACCACCACGCGGAGGGCTCCGTGCACGACCATAGTCAGGGCTCCCCCTTGTTCCACCTCCTCTGCCACCTCCATGACGACTTGGACTTGAGCCTCGGCCACCCCTGATTGGTGGGTCGCCATCTTCACGAGCTGCATACTCAACAGATATGACCCTGTCCATCACCTTGCTGTACAATCAAAATCAAATATTTCAGAGTAAGTCGCAGCAATAAAATCAAGATGGCATAAAGGGAAAGGACAATGCAGAAGGAGGCTCAGGTAACACAGGATGTTCTGCTTAGACTGCATATCTAGCATTGCATACACGAGGGAGGAGGGGACAGGCCCAAGAGACTGAAATGCCTGTTTAAATGCCTGGCAAAAGCCTGGAGAGTGTCAGATTCACCTCATATTGGTGCACTCCAAGGCTTTCGTAGCTTCATCCTGTGTCTCATACTGGACAAAACCAAAGTTCTTGCGAATGTGCACACGAACCAGCTTCCCATATGGCTCAAAGTGACGTTCTAGGTCACGGGCACGAGTATTGATGGGATCAAAGTTCACCACAAACAGTGTCTTGGTGGGCCTATGTTTGGTGATGCTCCTGCGCGCATCTTCCCGTCGGCGTACTGCACCATCACCTTGCTGCAAAATGGCCACTCCCACAGGGTTGCTTTCATGGCCTCCACCAAATAACCATCACTCCCAATCAATTTCATCCTCCCCTCTCCCAACAATTTGGAGGCCCAATTACAACCAAATTTGCTTCCAATGTGCAAGGAACAGCTCTGTTAAACTTGGTAGAGGAAAACAACATGAAGCATTGGTTTAGCTGGCAAATGCTGGAGGCAACTAATGAAGGGCACAAGACAAAAAAACCCACAGGTGACTGAACTGGCTCGTGATTAGCAATGACAAGCTGCCAACACTGCCCAATAACTGCACCAGCTCTGACACTGGGAGAGATGATTCTATAACCATTAGCCTATATTAACCAGTTCCTACCAAGTTAGAATTGTGAGAAGACTCAGCTGAGAGGAAGGTTAGCATTCAAACAAAAGAATAGGAGCACAAACCTTTGCCCACTCAACACAGAGCCGACGGCGCTGCCTCCCAAATTCTGTGTTGTCCAGGCCACCAATAGCATCCTCTGCATCTCGCTCATCATCCATGTATACAAATGCAAAGCCTGCCCCAAAATGGAAATAATTGTAACTGAACGGTAAGCAGACCATGAAGCAAGTATTCCAAAGATGGCAAGTTCATTGGGGCAATGGCTTCCACTGAAACACCCCAAGAGGTGGGGTTTTCTCCAAGTATTCGAATCAGAGGATCTGTAAAAATGCAGAATTAGCATAACTCCCTATGAACAACATCACTATGAATCTGGCAATTTGGGTCAAGCACCCAAACATCTTATTCCCATGTCAACAAATCAATCGATTTGACCAAAATGGAATAGAAACTTGATATACAACACCTGATGACCAAAGGTTGAGATGTCAGGAAGAACGTGGCATGAATGTCAAGACTGATGTCCTAGCAAGGCAGTGTGATGCGTGACCACTTGAGACAATGAGACAATATATGAACCAAAGCTTGCACCAATGATGTTGCTGGCCTTTCTTCAAGTCTGGGGGCGAGAGAAAAATCTACAGAACCGCACATGCTGACAGACAAGAGGTCCTGACATGAATAACGCAGAAGCTTCGTGGACAGTTCTCTTCAGTGATGACAATTTAGATGATCAGGCCTTGCACGCACGCACTGAGAAGATGACATCAATAGTGAAGGATGATGCCATCGGCACCATGACGAGGACGGTCACACTGGGCATGTGATAAGGACTGCTGGTCTGATTTGATAACAGGAAGAATGCAAGATGCCTTCTGCAGGTTTTTTGTTGGACACTTGATGTTCTCAAGTGGTGGTAGATAATGAAGCCAGGTATTTGGTAGGAAGAGCCATGTAGAAAGGAGGCATCGGCAAAATGTGACAGCATGAGAGCTGCTGCCACACTCATTTATGTTTACGCCTGCGCTGCCACACCAATTCTTGAGTAAAAGTTCACAATGGTACCCTCATCTCCTGCCTACAACTCCTCCATAAAAAGTAAGAAACCTTTCTGTCCATCAGGGGGGGAGGCTAGCAAACAAAGAACAAAACAGCACATAGGGCAGAAAAAGCATGTAATGTTATAAGAACACAGAACAAAAAGACTGCCCAGAGGAGATACCATCAAAAAAAAATTGCCTCACCTTCAGCTTGCACACCTGCAGCTCTACCTCCTAAAAAAATTGTAAGTCCTACCCAGCTCCTGATCCATCAAAATTTTCCACAACAGAACATAAAATCTTGCAGCTTCCTTGTACTGCCGACTTGATTTTGCTTGCTTGTACTGCTGTCACATGATTACGACACTGTCTTGGGCAAAGACACCACACAACAGACTACGACAATAAAACAAAAATCTGAAAAGCCTATCTTATTCCATATGCCGCCTTGCTCCTGGTTCTGTATTGCCACAAACAAGCTAGATCCTGATCTAAAGACAGGAACCCCAAATCCCACTAGCATCCACACAAGGAGGAAACAACGAAGATTCACTGCCCAGCAAATCCATACAAAATAGTGCAAACGGCTTACAAAATCTCTTGAAAGAATTTATTCTCACAAGAAAACAACCAGCACTAATAGTAAGCACAGGCGCGCACACACAAGCGCACACAAACACTGCCCCCATTTGACCCTCACAGAAAAGAACAACGGCACGCCACAGTGCACAAAACAACGCAAAAAGACATGCAAGAGACGTGACAAAGAGAGTAGAAGATCATCCACAACATGCACAAGATCATGCACCAAAGAAGAAAAGAGGCGCAGAGAGAGAGATAGAGAGAAAGAGAGACAGAGAAGAAAGAAAACACATGCCTGTCTTCATATCAACGCGCTCGACCTTCCCGTAGCTGGTGAACATGCGCTCGATTTCCGACTGACGTGCATCGTACTCGAAGTTGCCACAATACACCGGCCTTATTCTCGCCATAGCCTGTTCGTATTCTGTCTCTCCCCCCGCCTTGACGACGCTTCTCTGCGTTGTGTGCGCGTCTGTCTGTACGCGGCTTGTTTGTGCGTCGCTCACTTCTGCAAAAAAAACCTTAAGTATAGATACAATCTTCGCTAAGATTACAACACGCTCTCAAGGGAAAAACAAAATAAAAAGCGGATCCTATGATTGTAGGACATCATTCCAACATCGCAACAAGACATGCAAACAAAGAAGAAAATCTGCTACATATTCCTCTTTCTTCACGAAAAACAAAGTTGCAAAGATAGATGATGTTTCTTCTTCTTCTTCTTCTCCTCACCTTCAAGAAGATTTTCTTCTTCAATCTCTGCTGCTGCTGCTGGTTATGCTCACCAACGGCTACAGCCTTGCTGTACTGCCCAACTCCCGGAACACGATATCAAGACCTGAAAATAAAGCAAGAGGATTGTTGTTGCGTGCTGACAGGAACCGATCACCCTTTCCTGCACACACCGCTGCTTCTGCTGCTGCTGCTGTGTTATGTGGAACGGAGAAGACGCGGAGGACGAGAAAACCCTAGTCCGTTGCTTGGTAGCCCTAACGAAGCTGAACGACGAAGCAAGATCCCGAACCGCACTCTCTCTCTCTCTCTCTCTCTCTCTCTCTCTC
>Ga0116228_10007096_pt1 | contig 10033 bp, 7 predicted proteins | sample S1TSphfallax_2_FD_89694 | JGI IMG/M metagenome (GOLD analysis project Ga0116228, IMG submission 89694) | Host-associated microbial communities from peat moss isolated from Minnesota, USA - S1T2_Fc - Sphagnum fallax MG | ecosystem: Host-associated > Plants > Peat moss > Unclassified | place: USA...
AACAATGAAAAGATGGATCTAATGTGAATATCTAGGGTGCCAACTCAACACATCCTAGTTGGCAATTCCTCGTAGTATCAATGAGAACAACGAGAAGATGAATGATGTGGATATCTAGTGTGTCAACATTGGCAACCTTCCGTGAGTTTTGTCATATCCCCATACGCCACATCAATGACACAAGGGTACATAAATTACAACCTACAACTTACTTAGGACTGCAGCTTGTAGTCAAACAATGTTGGTCCTAATGACCCCTTGAAATATGCCAATGTGTTTGGACATGGACTCATCTACAATTAGATTAGAAATAAAGGTATCTAATATCGAGCATGGAATTAATTTGGAAAAAGTGAAGGATGTTTGCATTGCTAGTATTGAGTCAAATTGTTTCAGATACAAAGTTGCATGGTGGTGTGGTCTCCACATACAAGATTTGTTGTAGTGATAAAAGAGCTTTTCAACAAGCCCTAATCATAAACGGTTACCAAGTCTTGAAGCTAAAACTCCTACTAGGTTTTTAATATTTGTAACATGCTTTGTTCTTTGGCAATAACATTTCCTACATAGCTATGCCATTGAGATGTAGTCCCCATGATGAGCTAACCCAACAACTTACACGACATGTGCATATCCATTCAATCCATTCCTCGTGATTGCAAATGGTGTAACAAAAGAATGATCAAAGAAAGAGAATAGAAAGATGGGCTATTCGACTTACTATCGTACTATATTTATCTGCAAAGCGCCTTTGAGATTCATGAATGGATAAACTGGCATTTTTACTTGGGCGAAGATGTGAAAGAGGGGATGTAAGGAGGAAAACGCATGTTTCTCAGTGGATCTTATGTGCAAAATCATCCTTTCAGAAACTGTCTAAATGTGATGGTTGTTTCTTTTATGCTTCGGGTTCTTTTTTCCTCAAACAAGTCAAAGAGATTTTAGGCAAAATAATGGTCATAAGCATTCTAATCAGAAGGGAGAGATGTTTTTGCACCTGTTGTTTAGTACTCACCTCCACAAGTCTCCAACAAAGATGGTTTTCTAAGAAAGGTTTGGAGGTTTTTGCGCAATTCCTCAACCAGGACGAGAGGTTCTTCCCCATCTCCTAATACCTCTCGTGCTGCTATAACTGCAGCCAAGTATTTGCGCCTGGCTAGATCCATGTTTTCTTTCGATTCCTCGGAGATGTCCCTGAGGAGCAGATTGTCCTGGCCGTCTTGGCCCTTGAGAATCTGTGGGTGATTGCCATCTGGACAACCAGCATTATCCACAGCATTGAGCTGAAATTGCAGTGTTGACACTTGACACCGTAAACCAATCACCTCAGCCTCAATGGTTGCAGCCTGGTAATTGGTCCTTGCCATGTCAACTTCCATTCTGTCAAGCAGGGATTGCATCTTTCCAAGTTCATGTTGCTTTTCAGAGAGTTGAATCTGAGCAGACTGAGCAATTCTTTTTTTCTCCCATAGCTCCTGCTGCAGTTCTCCCACTTGAGTCTGCAACCGTAGCACATCTCGGTCTCTTGCAACCCTGCTGGCTGCAATTTCAGCTGATGTATGCTTCACTGTGTTCTCCAGAGCTTGCTCCTTCTCCCACACCTTCTGTTTCAACTCTTCAAGTTCGCTCTGTAGCTGGCATGACTCCTTTGAGTTCTTGGTCACTAGGGTTTCCATAAAGCTATCCCTCTCCTTCAGCTTCTGCTTGAGCTCCTCAATCTCCTGTAACTTACCTGTTGCAGTATCCCTGGGCAGTAGATGTTGCTGTTGTCCATATGACTGCAAAAGTGTATCCTTCTCACACAGCTGCTGCTTCAACTCCTCAATCTCCCGGCGTAGGTGATATGGTGATGGTTCTGTCTCCTCCACACGCCGCAATATGTTGTGACCTTCTTCCCAAACCGGACTGTGCAGGTCACCTTCTTCCATCTCTAAACACCTCTCAGCTGGGGTTCGTTGTTGCTGGTTCAAACTCCTCTTGAACTTTCCAGGACTTTCAAAGCTCTTCCTAATGAAACCATTCCCCCCCCGAGAAGGAGCCCGTGTGTAAACCATGGGTGCTGCATGGTGGGCAAATGTTGTGCCTCCTCCTCCTCCCTGCCGCTCCAGGAAAGTCTCTACAAGAGGAATCATGTCCACCAGGTTCTGGTACAAGGCTGGGTCGACCGGAGAGCCAGGAACAGTGGCTCTTCTGTTTCCATCATTTCCTTCTGTGTCCATTGCCACTGCCGCAGCCTTCTTCAGGCTACCTCCTCCCTCCCTTCAGGTACACTCCAAACTGTTCAAAATCGACAACACCTCAGGAACTGTTTCTTTGCTGCTTGCCACTCGGATGCTGCTCTTCCTCCTCAAATGCAAGCAACTGGAAGAAGCACCCTTACCATAGATCGTTGCTGATGAAAGAACAGTTAAGAGAATCACAAGCGCACCTGCACCTTATCTATATATTCCTCTGCGCTGCATTGTAATCATTTCCTCTGTCTTTTTCTGGATCCACAACACATCTCAAGTCATGTTCCTGACAGAACCAAAGCTACACAACAAAAGCATCAACGCATCTGCAACATTTTGAGCTGGTTGAAAACCTCAAGGAAAACTTGAGAAGGAGACGTACTTGGAAAGTGCAGAAGAGGGAAAAAAAAAACACTCCAGATCCAGCAGCTCCCGTGTGTAGTAAGCCAGCCAACGCCCATTCTTCTTCTCCAAGAACCACGCTTTTCTCGCTGCTCTTCTTCTTCTCCGCGTTTCTCCTGCTGTCAAACAATATCCCTGCTGCTGCTGCTGGACTACAGCAGCAAGCGAGCAGCAAGTGCCAATCTTTTCGACTTCACTTCGTCATTACTCTTCTGAAGACCACCAGCGTACTTGCTTCTTTTATTATCCCTTTCTTCTTCTTCTTCGCTTGATCTGCAACAACAATGACAACAACAACAATAACAGTTCACGATACAAAAACAGACACCTTTCCAAAACCTGAAGAAACGTGATGAGGGACTTACTGCAGTGATTCTGCTGCTGCTCTTTCATTAGGGTTGTTCGCGCTTGCTTCTTCTTCTTCTTCTTCTTCTTCTTCCACCAGTGTTTCTTCTTCTTCTTCTTCTTCTTCTTCAGTCAGACTATAATAATAATAAATCCTCGCTCGCTTTCTTTTGACGACTCTCTCTGCTGCAGCTTGCTGGATGTTTCTTTTCTAGAACTCTCTCTGCAATCGTAAGAGAGATCGCTGTTTTGCTTCCGGAGTTTGTGTCGTTGTTTGTTGTTGTGTAAATCATCGTGGCTGTGCGTTTTGCTTTTTCCCTCTTCGATTCGGTCCTCGCCGGTTAGTTGTTTGTTGTGATTTTTTTTCCCCCTCCCTTCCTCCAGACATCATGACAGAGTTGCATTTATTATGATTGAGTGGTTTTGACAGACTGCAGCGGCATCATCGCGTTATGACGACGACGATGACCAACTCTTCTCTCTGTTTCTTCTTCCCTCTTGTCTTCTTCTTCATCAATTCTTATCACGTCTTCCTGTTATGCTTGTTTGTGTCAGGGGATGAGTACAGACGGGATTACTGCAACTTTGTGGAAAGGATCGAAATCGACTCGCTCGAAGCACTAACATGGTCTCCTGGACATATCATTTGCGTCAAGAGAATGCGAAGAATCTGCCGAATCGGGTGTCACGTCTTTAATTACACTTTTGATTCAGAACCTCCTTTTCTCAGGAAGGGATGATCGCATTACCGATCGCGCAAATCTGGAGCAAAGTGCATTGCATACAATCCTCTCAATCCCTCAATCCTTCTTCATAAATCCTTGTTGCTTCTTCTTGTGTCTGGGGATGATTACAGACAGGATCACTGCACCTTTGCAGAAAGGATCGAAATTCTTTCGCTTGAAGCACTGACATGATCATGGACTTCATTTCATCAAGATATGGCAAAGAATCTGCTGGATCAGGTGCTATGCTTTGGCCCTTTTGATTCAGAACCTCCTCCTCTCAGGAAGGGATGATTGCATCGTCACTTGCACAAATCGCAAGCAAAATGCATTTCATGCAATCTCTCAACCTCTCAATCCTTCTTGATTCTTTTTATTCCGCTTGTTTGTGTCACGGGATGATTACAGACAGACCTGCAACTTTGCAGAAAGGGTCAAAATGGATTCACTTGAAGCACTGACCTGTTCATGCACATATAATTTCTTCAAGAGATTGCAAAGAATCTGCTGAATCAGGTGCTACGTCTTTGCTTGGACTTTTGATTTAGAACCACTTCCTCTCAGGAAGGGGATTATTGCATCATCAACTGTGGAAATTGCAAGCAAAATGCATTCCATACAATCCTTCTTCATCAATTCTTATTGATTCTTCCTGTTCTGCTTGTTTGTGTCAGGGGATGATTACAGGCAGGATTACTGCAACGTTGACAGAAAGGATCAAAATCATTTCACTTGAAGCATGGACATGATCATGGACATCATTTCATCAAGAGATGGTGAAGAATCTGGTGCTCCAGTTTTGCTTACACTTTTGATTCAGAACCTCCTCCTTTCAGAAAGGGATGATTGCATCATCAACGGTGCAAATCGCAAGGAAAATGTATGTGATACAATCTCTCGATCCCACAAGAGGAGGACCATGTAGCTGCTTAATCGATAGTAGGATTTTGCTTTTGTAGATTTTCTTCAAGGGCAAGTTGCTTTTGAATTCTGCAGATTGCTGATGAACTCAAGGTTTGGAATCTGGGGATCATCATCATCATAACCTGGAAGGTTGCGGAAGAAAAGGATTTGTGGTGTGTGCTTTTGTTGTTGTTGTTGTATCAAGTAAATTGCTCTGAAAACACATTTCCTTGATGTCACACCATTTTTCCAAAGAGAGCTTCAGCTTGTCTGTCTGTTCTTTTCTCCACATTATGTCTTCTCACCACATGAGGTGCTACTTCCATACTCAGACCTTGCTTCTCTCTTGCTCTCTGGGTGACAAAAGGCACAAATCTATATAGACCCAATGTGTAGTTGCAGGTGAGTTGCAAATGCACATTTCCTAGAGAATGCTACTTCTGAGAAGAAGAAGAGAAGAGGTGCTCAAGAGTTTTAAAAAGCTTGTTGATGGCAAATGCAACCAGAAAGAATCACAACAAGCCCAAAACCATTTTGTAGAAACCCTCCCTGTTCATCAATCTAATGCAGGAGCTTGGGGATGTTGAATTCACAATAAGGTGAGACTTTTGATTCTGTTCTCAGTAACCCTTGTCTGGCAGGATGGTGATCAAGTTGAGTTTATAGAGAGAAAGATGCAATTTGTGAAGAGTTGAGGTATTTATCTCTCATCTCAAATCAGTTTGGGTTCACTTGGTATTTTCCTTTTGAGCTTGAAATGGCAGATTGCAAGTATTGAGCGAGTAGAAACTGTGTTGGAGGATGAATCTGAGAGTGAATATGACCACCAAGAAGCTCACACTGGTGGTGGTGGTGGTGGGGCTTTGAGTCTCTGTGCAGAGGTTGAAGCAGCAGAAAAAAGATGGAGAGTTTTGCTCAATTACCTTTCAGCAGATTGATTGCCATTAACCAATAAGAAAACAGAACTGAAAGCAGTGGATCTTGATGCACTCAATCACCACTACACCGGTAATTTGCAGGCAGACAAGTTCAAGGTTGCATGTGCTGACAGCAACAAGCAAAACTCAAGGTTCCACTCCTGCTGTGTGCATGTGGTACCTACATGATTCATATCTAGCAGTCCGAGTGAGTTTAATCTTTCACAAGGTAGGTACACTGTTTTACTATGACAATTAGGAAACCCTTGTATACATTTTCTTGTCAAAGGATCTTCTCAGAAAACACACTGCTTCTGCGAACAGCAAAATCTTTCCTTGAGTCAGCAAGCATGATGATGATGATCACACACCAGTATATATATCATTCATAAACATTTTCTAGGCTGTTCCTGACTGAAGCTATGGATTCTGAAGGAGCTCATTTTCAGCAATCCGGGTCATCCCGTTTCTCATCATCATCCCTCTGATCTCTTGGTAACCCTAAACCCTTCTCTCTACTATACAGTCAAACACATTTGAAAATCTTCAAATACAATCAGCAATTTGGTTTCTGAGTTCTACTACAATTTGTAGCAAAAATCAAGTCCAGAATGGTGTCTGATACAACCCACCCAGGAGTGAGTGATTTCTGGCTTCCAATCATGAAGTAATTACTTCTCACAAGAAAGAAAAAAAGAAGAAAAAAAAAGTGAGCAGGTAGCAACGACTCACAGACCTGCACCTCATCTGCCGCAAGCAGTTGCTGTGTTTTTTTCTGTATGGCCCCACCTGGCTAGTTTTGATTCTATCAAGGAGTGAGTGATTTCTCTGGAGTCGTCCACATGACATTCCTCCGACACGGAGGGAAAATAAGAGAAAGAGCAGCGACGACTCTGGACTCTGGAGGCACACGAGCCTCCTGTTTTCTGCGAGATCTGGGGTCGGCTAAAGTTGGGGTTTGGAATATGCCGCATGAAATTCTGGCGGAAACGGACGTACAATCGGTGTGCGCTCTATCGGGTCTTCGAATATGTCAAAATCTTCAGCAGAAAACAAGATTCTAGGTGCGGAAATTCCAAGCACATCAGCCATGCACGAATGGAATCGGCATCATGATGATGCATGCGCTTGGATTTGAGTGCGCCACACAAGTTCCTTTTATAGGAAAAAATTCACTGTTGAAGATGATCATAATGAGCGTTCTTTCCGGAAATCCACTGTTCCCAAACTGCGTTTTGCAACAACAGTATGTAGTGCAACATCAGAGATAGATGTATGTAGGAAGCAGCAATTGCAGAGGATTAGGGATTTTGGGGAATTTCTCCAGCTCCACAAAAGAAATCAAGGGGGCCTGGGGAAGGAATTCTCCAACAAAGCTCAGCACCAATAGCAGCAGCAGCGATGGACAAGGTTGCAGCGAACTTTGCTCCTCTCACCCCTCTTGGGTTTTTGGAGCGAGCTGCAGCTGTGTATGGCGAGCGCTTATCGCTTGTGTATGACTGCAGCAGCAGCAGGAAGATCCGGTTTACCTGGTCTGCGACTTATGATCGATGTCGGCGGCTGGCTTCTGCTCTCCTCCGCCATGGTCTTGTTGCGGGGGATATTGTCGCCGTCGCTGCACCGAACGTGCCGGCGATGTACGAAGCCCATTTCGGAATTCCCATGGCTGGGATGGTACTCAACGCCATCAACATCCGCTTGGATTCTCGCTTGATCGCTTTCTTCCTGGAGCATTCTAGGGCGAAAGCTGTGATTGTGGATGAAGAGTTCTTCCCGGTTTTCGATGGCGCATTTTCTATTCTGAGGAAAAAGAAACTCGAGGGTGGTTTCAAGCTTCCCTTCTTGGTCGTCATCGAAGATGCGAGTGTAGATCGGCAGAAACATCCAGGATTAGGTCAGGCTTTGGCAATGGGTGCAATGGAATACGAGGAGTTTCTCTTGGGTGGTGATCCTTTCTTTCGCTGGTCGCCTCCTGAGGATGAATGGGACACCATCTCTCTTTGTTACACATCAGGTACAACCTCAAATCCCAAGGGAGTTGTTCTCTCGCACAGAGGTGCGTACCTCTCTTCTCTCGGTAACATTCTCGCATGGGGAATTCCCACCGGAGCTGTGTATCTTTGGACACTCCCACTCTTCCATTGCAATGGGTGGTGTTTTTCCTGGGCCATGGCGGCACTGGGAGGTACCAACGTTTGCTTGCGTCATGTGACAGCCAAAGGGATCTTCTCCGCCATTGTGGGTCATGGGGTTACCCACTTCTGTGGAGCTCCTGTGGTACTCAACATGATTGTGAATGCACCAGCAAGTGAGCGAGAAGCAGCTCTCCATCATGCGTGCCATATCATGACTGCAGGTGCAGCACCGCCTGCCACAGTGCTGGCAAAGATGGATGAGCAAGGCTTCATTGTGACCCACACTTATGGCCTGACCGAGACTTATGGCCCTTGTACCATATGTGCTTGGAAGCCTGAGTGGGATGCATTGTCATTGAAGGAAAGGGCACGCTTGAAGGCCAGACAAGGAGTGCGGTACATTGCACAAGAGGGTCTTGATGTTGTGGACATGAAGACTATGGCTCCTGTGCCAGCAGATGGTACAACTCTGGGTGAAGTAGTCATGAGAGGAAACATGGTGATGAAGGGCTACTTGAACAATCCGGCAGCAACCCAGGAGAGTTTCAAAGGGGGCTGGTATCACTCTGGTGATATCGCTGTGAAGCATGAAGATGGTCAGATTGAGATCAAAGACAGGGCAAAAGACATCATCATCTCAGGAGGAGAGAATATCAGTTCCTTGGAAGTTGAAAGTGCTTTGTATCGACATCCTTCAGTGCTTGAAGCTTCTGTGGTGGCTAGACCTGATGAGATGTGGGGTGAAACACCCTGTGCATTCATCACACTAAAAATGAACGAGGAGGAGGACACAGCAGCAGTTACTGAGGCAGATATTATACACTTCTGTCGGCAGCACTTGCCACATTACATGGTGCCACGATCTGTTGTGTTTGGCCCTTTGCCCAAGACTGCAACTGGGAAGATACAAAAGCATATTCTGCGGACTCGAGTTAAGGCTTTAGGGAGTTCCAGCAGCAGAGCTGCACCCAGGAGTCGTTTGTAAGCTTCTTCTTCTTCTTCTTCTTCTTGCCTGGATGGCTCCTACTGCATTCCCTTGTGCTGCTGACACATTTGTCTCCTCAATTTATAGAAGAAGCTCCTCTTAAGATTTCATATTGATGTGCATGGAAGCAAGCAATCAAGCAGTTGCAATCACCTTTCTTCATGCACCTTTGCCAAGGAACCTTTGATGCTTAAGCCTCCTTCCTGTGAGCTTTTGACATTGTGCACTGGAGAAGAAACCTTCTTCTCTTTGCAAACCCACTTTCTTCTCCATCCTTGTAAGTTCTCACTCCCATTACTGTCTTTCCTTTCTGGGTCAATGTATTTTACTCCCCTGATACCTGCCTACTTCCGTGCAATAGGACTGCTCAACAGCTTTTGTTTAGGACCAGCATCAAGGTTTCGTGCTGTAAGGCTGCTTGAATTTCGTTCATGTTTATAAACAGGTCTTTGGATTAGTATAACAATAATTATTTTGCATTGCTCCCATCCACAGTTATAAGAAACTTGATGGATTTATTTGGTGTACACTTGTTGATAATTGAATAATTGAGAATTTGTTAATTGATGGATGTGTAATTTTCATCCATATTCTTCATACTGTGTTCCAAATTACATTTTTATTGAATTTCTCAAATTGATATACAGGGTTTAAATTTATAGGGTTTAGGGTTTAGAGCACAGGTTGTAGAGTGATTTCTGACCTTCTGCTTCAAAAAAGTTAACTTTTTGGCAAATTTTCTGAATCTTTTGTATTCATTTTACTACAAATTTAGAAGGTTGATTTTAATGATACTCTTGCAGGGTGCTTTGGTTTGACAATATGTTTAGTGTCATTGGTCCTGTTTAAAAAGATGCAGCCTGATATGGAATTTGGCACATGTTACACTATAACTTGAAAGGTAGTAACTGGACTTGTCTGTGCATGATGGTTGTTATTTTTAGACTGGGCTGCACAGGAGGTGGGTCAAAAGTTTGTACTTGTGTGAGGATTCATGTATTATAAGTCTAACAATGATTAATTGCCAACCAAGGAAGAAAGGAGCATGAACAAGCAAGACGGTGGGAGCAATGAGGTAAGATGCATTTGAGAGTTAGATTGAGAGAAGGTGCTGAAACACTGAGGTTGATGAAATGTGTGACGATTTTCGCTTATGAACAAGATATCTTTTATCCAAGTAAGAAAATAGAATCAGAGCCTGCAACATTTTCTTGAATCTTTTAGGGATATATGAGCAAGGATTTGACCTTTGTATTGCATTAACTGCTGCTATACTTCAAGACACCGACCTTGAAAGTAAAAAGGACATTACTTGCTCCTTAGGATTGAACAAAGCTTTCAGCTACTAGCCTAGCAACTGACAAGTTGGTAGTTGCATTTCAAAAGCGAA
>Ga0116228_10007097_pt1 | contig 10032 bp, 10 predicted proteins | sample S1TSphfallax_2_FD_89694 | JGI IMG/M metagenome (GOLD analysis project Ga0116228, IMG submission 89694) | Host-associated microbial communities from peat moss isolated from Minnesota, USA - S1T2_Fc - Sphagnum fallax MG | ecosystem: Host-associated > Plants > Peat moss > Unclassified | place...
ATTCTTATACTAAAGTTTTGCAATTGCAGGTTCTTTACAGACCCCTCAGTATATTTGAATACTTCCTTAACTATCAAAGGCTGCCAAAGCAAGAGACCGAGGTGGCCTATTTGTCTCCTTCCAAGAGTGAAGAGAATGCTTGTAACTGTTCCACAGTTGCACTAGCCAGAATTGAATCTGAAGACTCTGAGAGTGCACTTGGCTCAAATGGAATTGTGACTGCAAACTTGCAGGCTGTTGAGGGTACTAAATGCCTAACCTGTAACTTGTCTTGAATGGGTCTAGAGTTTAAACACTGAATTCTCAGGTTCATCTTCTGGACTCTTGTGAGATTTGGGCTGTGGAGTAATTGAGCCCATTTTTCCCTCTAGCTTTTCCAGAAATTGTAAGTGCTTGATTCATATATAGCAAGAAACAATTGAGGGAATCAGAGGATGCAAATAGGTCAAGTGGTCATGTACCCAAGTACTTAATTGTCTTCGAAGATTTATAGGCAGTGGTGGGTTTGTGTTACCAGTCCAAACTGCTTTTTTGTGTGAATTGGGTGTAAGATTTATGTGGGTTAGGCTGAAGTATTACATTACATGTGGCTATGGCGGGGCAGAGATTGTCAAGGTAAGAGAGGATGCAAATCAACCTCTCAAGGAAGACTTTGAGAAGAGTTTTGAAGATGATGCACTCGGGCATTTGGTTGTGGAGAAACAGGAGGATAGAATTCAGCTCAGTATGCAGGAATATCCCAACTTTTCTTTGTGGGATGCAATCCGGGGTCTCGATTTCTGGTACCCAACCTCCTCTGATCCAATGAAACAACATTTCCAAAAAGTGATTTTAAAGGGAAAATGAGCTTTGGTAGTTTTTATTAGGTCTCTCACCTAGACAAGGTCAAGACATGCTTTTGAATCACAAGGCATCATGCTCTTGTGAATGTTTCAATCCTTTCATGGGATCTGAGGAGCACTGAAGCTCTCATTACTTGTGACTGTTGTCTCCAGTCTCTGGTCCCAATGATGGGATTTTTGGTTTCTCATTCAGAATATGGATGCAGGGTTCTTTCATTCCTCATGATGACTGGACCAGGTTCTGGGTTGGCCGTTATCAACAATTTGTCTCAGGTATGTCAATGTATACTTAATCCTTTCATTCAGCAAGGAGGTTTCACAGCACCACAAGTTTGCCCCAAAATGAACCAAAACTCAGCATTTTTCTTCCAATGTTTCAAGCATGCCTAGAAATTGTTCCAAGTCCTGGTTATTGCAAAACTGCATGTTTCCTTCCTTAAGTTATCAAGCATTTTCATGAAGGACAGTAACAATTGTATTCAGCTTTATTGTGCTTGGCACTCTCTTCTTGTTGTTTTCCTGACAATTTGTTGGATATATGGGTAGATGGGCAAGGCACTGGATGCTGATAAAGTTGACCTATACGTGGACCTTTTCAGTATCTGGAGCTGCATGGGCCGCCTTGTAGCTGGGTATAAATCTGCTAACAATTGTGCATAGTTTCTATCCAGATAATAGAATAATCTCAAAAGCAAAACTAATCGAGACTTTAGACTCAAAAACAATCTGAGCTTCAGGCTCTCACACTTATATATATTATTTTGTTACCTCTTTGATTGAGCAGCAAACTTCTTTAACAAGTGGATGGAATGGTGTTTGTGGATACAATTGAGTATGCATCCAGAGAGGAATTTGAACCCAATCTTACCACTTTGTAAAGCAGACCTGCACCCTGTTTTCTGTGAAGCTGAGACAGTGTGAGGGAATGGTTGTTGCAGATATGGTTCAGATGTGATGCTAAGAAGAGGAATCCCAAGGCCTGTTTGTCTTGCTGCTGCTTATTTGAGCTTAATGGCTGGCTGTCTACTCCTTGCAACCGGATGTAAGTCTCGCTAAATTGACTATCAACCTTTTCATAGGTCTATTCTCTGCATCACCACACCTCCAAATATGCAAATTCTTTTGATACACTTATAAGAAAGAGGTTGTTCCATCTTCATTGTGCTTCTTGCATGGCCTAACTTGCCATGAAATCTGACTGTTTTGGTGTGGGGTCAAGCAGCTATAGAGATCCTGTATGTTGGATCTGCACTAGTGGGACTTGCATATGGGGCTTTCTGGAGCCTCTTTCCATGTATCATATCTGAGGTTTTTGGTTTCAAACAATTTGCTGCTATTTACAAGACCATTGTGTAAGCACCTTTTTTTTTTCTTTTTTCCCCTCGCTTTCTTTCCAAACATGTCTCAAAGAATGTTTACTCCACCACCAATCAAAGTGCTAATGGAATTTCCTTTTTGGTTTCTCACTAAATTGAAATTGACTTTTCGCAATTACATACAGAGCGGGAATGCCTAGGATTTATTATGCTACCTAAGTTTTATGATGTTGTTGGCAGTGCCACAGGTCCAATAGGAGCATATCTCCTATCTGCCAAATTGGTTGGGTATCTTTATGACCGGGAAGTGCTTTACTACCACAAGAAGTTCCCAGATATGGTATGGAACGATGATGATGAGAACACTTGCTATGGACAACGCTGCTTTGGGTTCTCTCTACTACTATTAGCTTTGGTCTGCTTGAGTGGTGCCACTGTGTGTTTATTAGTTTTGACCATGAGGACAAGGCGATTGTATCAAAGACTGCAGTTGAAGTAAAAATTCTCAGCAAAATCTCCTTTGTAGAAGACATAATTTTTTGCAAATGTTGCAACCCAGCACATCTCATTGTGTATCTGATACAAACTCTTCTATGATGTGAGATTTTGCTTAAAAGTTTTGTGCAGCTTGGATGGATGGCAAGGAGAGATGTCTTACATCCTGGAGAAAATTTTAGGGACTGACCCTATTTTGCCATGTACAGACAAAATTGTCTTTGAAATTTACAGATGGGAAGGAGTGTTTTGCTGCTGACCACTCTACAGAACTACTCACAAGCACTAAATCTCCCAACCCAGAAAAAACTACTGTCTTATAGTGTTCCTAGTATGTAAGAATATCCTCTCTCCATTTTCATACAAGATTTACTCTAAGGTTTCAAAAGGACACTTTGCAAGTCCCCCATTGCTGACACTTCACGTGCTCCCACATCACTATGCTAATGCTACTGAGGGGATCAATTAGTAGCATTTGCCCTAAAGACACAGGACTGATCAAAAACAGATGTACACCCACTATGATTCCTTTTTATGGCTTCTGTTGTTTTGCTGCTGCCATTGCATCGTTGCAATGTGCCACAAACCAGTATGCCTCTCAGAAACCTGGTGCAAAGTGCTCCAGGTCAGGGTGAACTCCTGGAGGAGGTGGAGCCCCTCTGCACATGCAAAGCATCAAACAAGACAAACTCTGTTCTCAGTGTCCATTGAATCTAGTACATCACTTTTGTACAACTTGCTGCAATTGCCATGGGTACTTACTGGTTCCCTCATCTTCCCTCTTTTAAATATGTGAAGCAGCTCACTACATTGATGCCTGAGTCAGAGCTGATACGACACACAGTGCTAATAAGGAGGTTGAACCAGCTCACCTTGCAAAGCGATTCTGTTCAAAACCTGGTACACCTGGGGGTCCATATGGCTCAAATCTAGCACCTGGCACCATACCTCTGCAAGAACAAAAGGCAAAATGATAACAAATACAGGATCAAAAAGGTGTTACCTCACAAAGAACTGCCCTAGGGTTCAGGGTCAAGGAAGCTGATTAAAACCAGGTACATGACCCCACTGAGCAGAGTTCCATCATTTCTGCACATCCATTTGACAAGGAGGTTTTGGTTTCCTCTCATGACAAGACGGTTCTGGTTTCCAGAAAGTGTTTTCATGAAAGCATTATCTTCAGAGTAGTCTAAAACCATCTATAAGTAAGCTCAAAAGCTTCCAGCCCACCTCTTACTGTGGAACCATCCAGAAACATGTTTGGCAAGCTAAGATGAACCCCTACATCTCACAGATAAGAAAAACTTCTCCTATAGGAAGAGAAGCACAATTTTTCTTTCCTGAGGACTCCACCATGTCAAAAAATGAAGACATACAACTCAACAGACAGAATATATCTGACAGTATAGAGAAGTTAAATGAGAGTGAGGGAAGTTGTTTGATGTTGAGAAAATAAGAGGCCTGATGGACCCAACAAAGACAATGCAGGGTAAGACATAGAAGACTCCAGCTGAGCTGGAATACATAGAACGATGAAGCCCACCTTATGATACAGGGGATGATATTTTAACATACAAATAAGGAAAGGGAGATTCCAACCAAAGAGAGGACAAGGGGGCAGATTGAAGGACCCAGGTGACCTACATTCCACCAGTGTCAGGAACTCCAACTCCTGGTTCCAGACCACCCATGCGACCCCACCGTGCATCATTTGGTCCTGCAACAGAAAAATAGACCACATCAACTTCCCTCACTCTTGGCTCCTAACAAGGAAAAATTGTCTGGAACTGCCATCCTTGTCAAGACACATTGGAGAAACCCAGAAGACATTCAACAAATAAACATCCCTACAGGCTAGCAACTGTATTCTTGCAAATCTGTCATTTCTGCAAATCAAAATTGAAAGCTGGAAACAATAGCTACAAGACAGCCAAAATAAATCCACTGACTACACAAGACTAATAATATCGACATCCTAAGACAATATAGACACAACAATAGCAGCAAGAAGTACTGCAGAACATAACTAGGCTCCTGGATCATTGAGAGGGGAATACTTGGTTCAAGCTAGACAACTCCAGAACACACAGCAATGGCAACTTGGCCAGAGTTACAGAAGGTAATGACAAGTCACCCATATGTGCAAATGCAGCCAGATTTCATACATTAGAATAAAAGTCATAGAATAATATACACACCTAGAAGCATCCCATCATATCCCAATTCAAACCTGCAAAAACAGTAAGTAAAGGAGTTCTGTCAGTAGCAGACCACCTATTAACTAGCTTCACACAAAAAGTTCTTCCCAATTGAGCTGTTTCTGAAATAGCCATGAATAAAAACAATAGAAAGTTGCATTTAAAATTAACAGAATGGTCTTAATAATAAACATCCAGTTCACAGCCTAAGAGTCAATGAAAAGAAATCAGATCTGCAGGAATATAGAATCTCTCATGCATCTCTAATGAAATAACCAACAGTTCTGGACCCTAATACAGAAAAAAAAGAAGAGGAGAAGGGGTGGGTCTTTAATTTGTAGAACTCACTAGATTGAAGGTGACATGGCAAGACAGAAAGAGTAAGAACCTTGGATCAAAAATTCCAGGACCAGGTGATGGATAAAGATCACTGCTTCCATATGCAGGCACATGAGGATATACAATCCTGCCACAGACAAACCCAAACAACAATTGACAAATGTCTAGAACCCTGTTCTGAGATATTTACCTGGGACAATAAGCCCTTTGTGGTGAGCAACATACTGAAGCACTTTCAGCCTCAGGTATATGCTAACAATTCTCTGTCCAATCCTGGTTGACCTTTGAACTACAGAATATCACAGTCATTCTTCCTTAGTTACTATGTTCACCTACAAGGCCCAAAGAAATCTTACAATATGTTCACAAAGTCCATGTGACCAGGGACTCCAGATTTGTTTGTGAAGAATTTTATCACATGGATGCTGTTGGATTTTCACTACACTCACTATCTGGCTGTCAGAAAAAGAAACTTATTTCAAGTTCACCCCCCACGAAGGTCTTCAGGCAGCTATACAGTACCACTGTTGTAGTCTCTTTTCAATCCAACCACCACATCGTGATGACAGGAAGGTTTCACAGATCCTGTGGTCACACCTCAATAAGAGCTACTGGAATGGACAATTGGAGAAACAGCAGAAGGACAAAAGGTGGCCACCATAACACCCTATCCTTTTGCCTGTGGCCAAAAATAGAGTATTGTACTCATGCGATCATCATAGTAAAGGAGGGATGAAAACACTTAAAATGTAAAGTTTACATACCCAGGAGATGGAAATGGTTGCCGCTCATCAAGAAGAGGATTAACAACCTCTGGTGAGCACCTGTCTCCTAGTCCAACTCTGCCATCGCATCCACAACACAACAAGTTTGAACTATTGCAAGAAACTGTAACTAAGCTTTTAGATAGCACAAGTAAGGTGTACAAAATACAGTCCCACAACATCACTGAAAAGCTAGGCAAGCACAGGGGTGCATCAAGGGCTTTAAGGACCTTTCTTTCCCTTACAATGCAAACACAAACTCAGGATCAAGGCTTACAATTCGACCACAGGAAACCAAGGGAAGTTTTAGAAAGGGACAGTAAGGGAACTGTCCCTTTCTAAAACAACGACAGTTTCAGACAAACCAAGGTCAGAACAATTTGCTCTTTCCAAGGGCTTATTTAAGATATTCCACCTCATAAAAGAACATGACCACCCAAAAGGAAAAATAGAACAGACTACAGTGCAGAAGAAGCAAACCTCTAACATCTCACAGAAAGATCACAAAGCTTCAACCAACAGGAAACACCAACACAATCAGCAAAAAAGGTTGCAAGGAGCATGGAAGAACTGAGCAGGGATACTAAGGTCATATATACAGCTGTCATTGCTGAATCAAACTGACATCTGATATCTTCCTGTGACAAATCCACAGGGATGATGAGGACAACAAAGAAATCCAAGGAGAAATCTTCCAGAGACTAACCTGGTAGGGGTAGCTGTGCTAGGAGTTGGTTTCACAGCAGGTGGAGTAAGCTTTGAAAGGATGGATGAATTGATACGCTCCACCAAGCCTGGCAAATCTGTGTACTGCTCAGCATAGTTGGCTGCATCCCCATCAATAGCATATTCACTTGGCCTGCAAAAGACCAGCACTTGGTCAGATCCATAATCAGAACCAACCCTAAGCTCAGTGAGATCATATGCCTACTGTGAACTGCCGTAACAAAAAGTAATACTTCACAATCCACACTCAAAATGTAGCATAATGGGCTCCTTAGAAGAATGCAGGACAAAAGTGACTACAAAAGCTTCAAGGGCTTGTTACAAAGCTGAGCAAACCAATTCAGCATTGCTTATGTTCTTGAAACTTGAAGCCCAAGGTGTTCCTACTTTTTCAGGAGTTACAATCTAATGATGGTTCTTCTCAATTTGATACATACATGAAGACCATTACTCACAATCAGATAGACCAATTGGCTCCAAAACAATGACTCCTGAGGAAAATTTGGTGGTAAGACAACATATTGTGCCAAGATTGGGAATTTTCTTGTGTCCTTCCTTGACAAAGATCTCTAGAGTTCTCCTTCCAACATATAGGTATATTGACTAGAAAACTTACTTGAGCTCCAAATGTACAGGGTTGTCTACATCAGAAGAGATAGCATCAATCATGAGAGAGTCACCCACAGCCAGACACTTGACAGTTACTGACTTAGAAAGCCCTAACTCATTGTTCCCTGAATAGCAGAATGCGTATGCACCATCCATCTCATCCCATCCATCAACCCCAACTTCTGTTTCTTCTCCAATTCCTGAAACAAATACCAAATGCAACCCATGCAATTTTCTCATCACATGGAGGTACTTCCACTGCACCTGGGCTCTCTATTGCATCAATCACAATAGAACTCCTCAACCAACCAGTCAGAGATTTCTCTGTTTCCGATAGAAAATTACACAGCTGAAAGAAAACGACAACTGGGTGGAAATTTGGCAAAACCTTCAAATTTGGTGAATAAACTGCCAATATCCTGAAGATTGAGATCAAAACGGTTCACCTGGAGAAGAATTTGCATTGGTGCCTGTGGCCACTAATGAGTAGCCAGCTGCAAGGAATGCAGAATGTACTGCAAAAGCCACCCGCTCTGTTGCATTCTTTAGACGAGGCCTAGCAGCCCTAATCACTCCTAAAACTGCACCTGGAGTTGCCATCCTCCTTCTTCTCACTATTCTCTCGTGCTTATGCTCCTCTCTTGCTCATTCCCTGAACCAACATCAAACCTTCACTTAGTTCTTCAATGTCGAATTCCTCATGCACCAAAGATGCTCCCTTCTGCTCATCCATACATCTCCTTTCCAGTTCCTGGTGAAGTGTCTTTCAGTCAATTCAAACAATTTCAATCAGCCTGCAGTTGCTAATTCTGTTTCCCTGTAACATGTTCAGAAAATTTCTGGCATATGACTCTCCTTCTGAAGTTATGCACAAGGAGTCCCTTTACCCATGCAAAAAAAAACTGGCAACTTAAGTAAAACCAATTTTGGATGACTAGCTTCTTCAAAATGTCAACACCTTCTTACAGATAGCTAAGGAAAATTAGCTTCCCCAGGCCTTAGCTTGATGCATAAGAGAACTGATTCACTGAGAAACCCTGACTAAAGCTTCACTGGCTGTTGTTGGTCACATGAGCATGCATCTGGTGGAGTCCAACCATAAAAACTACTTCTTGCCAGCCAGCCACGAGAATATCACTAATTTAGACTTCATGCTTTTCTCTTCAGTCTTCTGCAGGCATAAATGCAACTCTCTAACAAATGCTCAATTCTGAAATGGATAACGATTTTGACTGCATGTTTGGGGTCTCAAGCCCCTTTGCTGTGCACAGGATATCTTCTCAAGCTCCGTAATGTAGTAATCAGTAAGATCACTCTCCAGAGCCCGAAACCCTAAATAGGCATCACCATGCAAAACTATCTACTATGCTCAATTCTGAAATGGATAACGATTTTGACTGCATGCTCGGGGTCTCAAGACCCTTTTCTGTGCACAGGATATCTTCTCAAGCTCCGAAATGTAGTAATCAGTAAGATCACTCTCCAGAGCCTGAAACCCTAAATAGGCATCACCATGCGAAACTATCTACTACGATATTTCGTAATAAGATATTGCTCATACTGCACAGAATGACGCATGCAATAAACTCTTCTGCCAAGCCTCGCGACGTTCCCTTAGAAATTCCTCATCTCAAAGGACCATTACGTTCCATTCTTCAATTCCACATTCTCATCACCCAAAACAAAAATCGTTTTACATACTCACCGAATCCACAAGAAAATTGTAGAAGAAACTCCAAAACGCCGCACCGGCTGATCTGCCCAAGGCGTGGGATGCAACCGGAAACTTGCAAGGCAATCAAACAAGTAACGCTGGACCGCGGAAGAAGATCACCACAAAACGCGAGTGAAAGGAGAAATTTCACAACGAAGGGGAATGCGTGAGACTGTTTCTCTGTGTATTCTGTAAACCCTAATTATGATATCCGCCAGGTGCATTTATAACTAGCTACTTAGGCCCTCACCTGCGAAACGGGTAAGTATTCCCGGGTATAAATATATGTCGCCCGTGGAACTTTGTCTGGGTAAACCACAGGGTAAGTTAAAGATGGGTATAAACTTGACCTATTCAATTACCCAGGCATGGCTACCCATGCTCTCCACAGGGCTACCTAAAATGGGTATATGTCCGCTTTGGTCGGTTATGGGGAATTGCACCACGTAGCCGTGGTTATCATTCCGGTTCTTCAGGATGCAAAATCACGGTTCTTAAACAATCAAATAACCGGTCATGCTATATAACCGTGATTCTAAAAATGCAATAACCAATTTTAATGTATAGCTGCAATCCTCAAAACCTCTAAGAACCGGTCAAATAAACTTCTTAAGACTTCTGGTTCTCCGCAGGTTATTTCATGAGAACCGCCCATTCTTGGAGGTTTCTTGAAAAAACCAAAAACTTCAATTTCTTTGCTTTCGAACATTTTCAAACAACCGGAACTGGAGATGTTTAAAAACTTTCAAATAACCGCCCAAGCCTTAATAGGTAAATGTTATTTTGCAAACACTTGTTGGAACATGTTTTCAAAGTTGCCAACATTAATGTTTCCAAAGAGATTTCTTTAAAGCCATTCATATGTTTCAAACTGTTTTTAATTTCTATGACACAAAAAGTTAGTTCCCAATGACACTCTTGTGAAGTTTGCACCTAAACCCTAAACCCTTTTAAACAAGCTCTGATATGGTCACTCCATGACTCCTTTGTATGTAAACAAAGCTTTTCAGTCCAACAATAAGAATAATA
>Ga0116228_10007098_pt1 | contig 10031 bp, 6 predicted proteins | sample S1TSphfallax_2_FD_89694 | JGI IMG/M metagenome (GOLD analysis project Ga0116228, IMG submission 89694) | Host-associated microbial communities from peat moss isolated from Minnesota, USA - S1T2_Fc - Sphagnum fallax MG | ecosystem: Host-associated > Plants > Peat moss > Unclassified | place: USA...
CGAGGGTTCTCACTGCTGGAGGTGATGGTGGCCCTGATGATCATCGCCATCGGCATGCTGGGTATCGCCAAGATGCAAGGCCTGGCCTTGTCGAGCACCAGTGCCTCGCGCGCACGCGCCCTGGCAGCCATCGAAGCGTCGAGCCTTGCCGCGGCCATGCAGGCAAACCGCACGTATTGGTCTTCGTCGAACAGTACGCCGGGCGGCATCACGGTCACCACGTCCGCGGGTGTCGCAAGCTACGGATCGACCAACGGCGCGATGGCGACCGCCATCACCACGGCGGCGGGCAGCTTGTGCCCGAGCATGGGCATGAATGTGTCCTGCTACTGTGCCTCGGGTTACTCGGCGCCGTGCACGCCCGCAGCCCACGCGCTGGCATTGGCGGCCGCCGACATCTATGACTTCGGGCAAAGCTTGGCGACCTTCTTGCCGACCTCGTCGACGACCGTCTCTTGCACAGCGGCCGATTTCCCGGTCGACTGCAACATCACGATTACCTGGAACGAGAACACCGTGGCCATGAACTCGCAGGAGGCGGCGCAATCGTTGAACAACGGCTCGACGGTGCCGGTTACCTTCCAGCTGAACGTGATCCCATGAGCACTCGAAACCCCACACCGCTCCGCAGGGCGCCGCGTCAGCGGGGCTACACGCTGCTGGAGATACTGGTTGCGCTGTTCATCGGCATTTTTTTGCTGGTCGGTCTCTTCACCATCCTGCAAAACACGCGCCGCACCAGCTCCAACCAGACCGCGCTGGCGCAACTGCAGGACGAGGAGCGCATGGCCATGTCGTTGCTCAGCGATGTCATCCAGAATGCGGGCTACTTCGACCCCAACGTCACCAGCGCGCCGGCCGCCTTGCCGGCGCTGCCGGCGGGATCGATACCGACCGGGGTCGCGATGGCTGCGTCGCAAGGGCTGTCGGGTTTGGATAACGGCGCGGGCGATTTGATCGTTTCCCGCTATTACACCAACGGCACCGACGGCATCATCAACTGCAACGGTGCCGCCGCCGCAGGCGCTGCCTTTGCCACGACGTATACGAATACCTTCTTCATCAACGTCTCGACCGTCAACGGTATAACGACCTATTCGCTGTCGTGCACCCTCGACCAAAACGAAAGTGATGGCATCCCGCTGGTGATCGGCGTCGAGAATATGCAGATCTACTACGGGGTCAGCACCACGGCGGGCGCGAACAACGTCGATACGTATATGACAGCCACTCAAGTGCAGGCGTCCAGTGGCGGTTGGGCCGCCGTCACGTCCGTGAGGGTCACGTTGACCTTCCAGAATCCGCTCTACGGCCAGGCGGGTTACACCTTGGCGGCCAACAAGTATGTCTATCTCACGCGGGTCATCCCGCTGCAGGGACGCACCGGCGTCATCGCGACCGCCCTATGAACTCACCTCACGCCATGCGATCACGGACAGCCCGCGGCTTTGTGCTGATCGCCTCGTTGCTGTTGCTGCTCGTCATGACGCTGCTCGCGCTCGCCATGTTCCACAGCTTCGGCATCCAGGAATTGGTCGCCGGCAACGTGCGTGAAAAACAGCGCGCACTGCAGAGCGCCCTGGCCGCCGAACAATACGCGGAGATTTGGCTCACCGCCCCCGGCAACGTACTCACCAACACCGTGGACTGCAGCACCGTGACCTTGCAGTCGTACAGCGCCACCTCGGTGCCTTACATTTGTTTGAAGCCGATCAGCTCGGTGGTCAGCGTGACATCGGTGCCCTGGAAAATAGGCGGCGCCGAGGTCGGATTTACATTCTTTCCGGGCGCCACCACCGCCAATGGCGACCTGACGGTATCGCAAGCCGGCGGCTTGAACTCCTATTACCAAGTGCCGAGGTTTTACATCGGTCTGCTGTCCTCCAATGCGTCGCAGGCGGTATACCGCATAGATGCCTGGAATTGGGGCGGGACCACCAACACGGCTTCGGTGGTCGAGGCGAATTACACCGTCGTTTGCGGCACCTGTTCCAGTTCGGGCCCATGATCGAAAACAAGGGTGATTTTATGAAGATGCGAATTTATACCCTGCTGGCGGCTCTCTCGGGCCTGCTGTACGCCGCGACCGGCTTGGCGCAGACACTGGTTTCCGAGGACTTCACCGGCACCGGCACTTCACAAACTTGGTACTACAGCGGTGGTGCCTGTTTGACCGCGAAAACCACCGCGGGCACCGGCACGGAATTCACATACACGACCGCCGGCACCCCGGGAGTGCCGCCGGGCTGCACCTTCATCAAGAATAACAGCGACGCCTACGGCGGTGAAACGTTGGTCGGCGGCAGCAACAGCAATGGCCTTTTACCTGACGCGGTGGGAAGTGGCGCACTGCGCTTTACCAATGGCTGCATCAGTGGAAATTGCTCGGCAACCGCTTCCGGAGGTCACTATCAATTCGGCGCCATCATTTCCGGCACGACGTTTTCGAGTTCAGCCGGCGTGCAGGTCACTTTCAAGACCGTGACTTATCGCGGTGACTCGCAAGGCAGCGGCGGGGACGGCGCCGACGGCATCAGCTTCTTCCTCATGAACGGTGGCTCAGGCTATTCGGCCAGCATTGGGCAGTACGGCGGCAGTCTTGCCTACAGCTGCTCCAACAATAACGGCAACTATGGCTACAACGGCATGGTGGGCGGCTATATCGGCCTCGGCATCGACGAGTACGGCAACTTCTTGAACGGGGTCTCCAATACGCTGGGCGAAACGCAGTATTACGGCAACGGCCCGGACAATACGGCAAGCGGCGGCACCTATCAGCCGAACCGCATCGGGTTGCGCGGCGCCGGCAACATCGCCTGGTCCTGGCTCACCGCAAACTATCCGAACTACTATCCGTCGAACTTGAGCCAGAGCAATCAATACGCCGCGGTACAAAACACCTGCAAGACCGGCACCCTGTGGAACTACTCGGGCTCCCCCTACAACACCGGCACCGCCGTGCTCGACTACCCGGCGATCCCGAATGCCTACAAGGTTCTCTCCGGCGTGACCATCGCAAACGAATACTACAACGGCGGTCTGCTGCGCACCAACGCCACGCCGATTCTCTACAAGCTCAAGATCACCTCGGCCGGTTACTTGAGCTTGTCGTACAGCTATAACGGCGGCGCGTATCAGAGCGTGCTCGCCAACCAGAACATCAATTCGAGCGGCACACTGCCCTCGTTGTTGCGCTTCGGCTTTGCGGGTTCAACAGGCGGCAGCTCGAACATTCATGAAGTGCTTTGCTTCAAGGCGGCCGCTGCCGACACCTCGTCCAGTTCCGCGGCCTCGAACCAGACGCAATCCTCGCGCGTCACCAGCACCACGCAGGCCTACTTCTCGTATTACGACCCCAACGACTGGACCGGGCGGCTGACGGCCAATGCCGTGAGTTCCGATTCCTCCGGCAATCTCACGATTGCCACGACCGCAACCTGGGATGCCTCTTGCGTGCTCACCGGCGTTGCGTCCGGGAGCACATGCCCGACCACGGGGGCTGCCGGAACGATCGCGGCCGAAGCCCCGACGGCTCGCACCATTCTCACGTGGAACGGCACGCAAGGTGTTCCCTTCGAATACAACGCCATCAGCTCGTCCTCGACCATGACCGCCGCGCAGCAATCGGCCTTGAACATAGGCCAGTCGTTCCCGTTTACCCTGATCACCGGCGCGTATGTCACCAGCTACCTGCGCGGCGACCGCACGCAGGAAGTGAACATCAACCCCCTCGGCTTGTTCCGCAATCGCGACGCCGTGCTCGGCGACATCATCGACTCCAGCCCGGTTGCCGTCGGCCAACCCGTGTCGCCCTACGCAAATACGTGGCTTGACAAGCTCAACAGCAGCACCACCATGCCGGAGAACGGCGGTGCGCAGACCTATGCGCAATTCGTGACCGCCGAAGCCACGCGTGAAAACATGGTCTATGTCGGCGCGAACGACGGCATGCTGCATGGTTTTCGCGCCGGTGCCTTCAACGCGAGCAACGCGTTCGTGAGCACCACCAACGACGGCACCGAGGAACTCGCCTATTTTCCGGCCTCGACCATCACCGGGGGCGCCGCGAGCGCGACCACCTCGGCGAATTGCGTCAGCACCACGGCCACGCAGACCACGGCACAGACCATCCGCGGCGAAACGCCGCTCATCGGCACCACCGCAGCCTGCACCCAGGCGACGCTCGATTTCACCAATGCACAGTACGGCCACAATTTCTTCGTCGATGCCACGCCGGCGGCAGGCGATCTTTTCTACGGTACGAGCGCGACCAATGCGACATGGCATACGTGGCTGGTCGGCGGACTCGGCGCGGGCGGCGCCGGCATCTATGCGCTCGACATCACCAATCCTTCCAATTTCTCGGAGAGCAATGCTGCGAGCGTCGTCATCGGCGAATGGAACACGGCGAGTCTCACGTGCACCAACCCGGCCAGCGGCGCGACATCCAGCTGCGGCAACAATCTGGGCAACACCTACGGCACCCCCATCATCCGCCGCCTGCATAACGGCACCTGGGGTGTGATCTGGGGCAACGGCTTCGGCTCGAGCAGCGGCGATGCCGGCGTCTATATCATGACCATCAATCCGACCACCGCGGTCAAGACCATTTACTACTTGAGCACGGGCAAGAGCGGCACCGGCGACGGAATTGCCTACGTAACCTCGGCCGATCTCGATGGCGACCACGTCACCGATTATCTGTATGCCGGCGATCTGCTCGGCAACGTCTGGCGTTTTGACCTGACAGGCAATGCTGCCAGTTCTTGGACCGTCACGGCACCCAACGGGGGCTCGACTCCGGCGCCCTTATTTTCGGCCGGCTCGACGCATCCGATCACCTCCGCCCTGGTGGTTGCCGTGGTGAACGGCAATGCCCCCGGCACCCAGGTCATGATCGCCTTCGGCACCGGTCAAAAGACGCCGCTCACCAATACGAGCGCGGCGAGTTACGCGAGCGCGACGCAAAACCTGTACGCCTTCTGGGACTGGAACATGACCGCGTGGAACGCACTCTCGCCGGTGTCGCAGTATGCGACCCTGACGGCGGGCGCCACCGGTCTCGGCAGCGCCGACACGTTGACATCGTCCAACCTGACGCAACAAACCCTGGCACTGCAATCGACGGGGATCGTCGACCTCACCGCTCAGACCATCTGCTGGAAGGGCACCGCAGCGTGCAGCTCGGGCGACACGAGCTTTGGCTGGTATGCCGCAATGCCGAGCACCGGCGAGCAGGTCATCTACAACCCGCAGCTGGTGGGCGGCGCGTTCAACGTCAACACCATCGTTCCGGCCGCGAACAGCCTCCTCTCCTGCACCACATTGTCCGACACCGGGTACACCTACCTGATCCAGCTGGCCACGGGCGGTGTGGCGACGCCCGCAACCGGCAACGTCAGCGTCTTCATCAACACCACCACCTACAACGCCAACACCGGCACAACCACCACCACGACGAATACCGACAGCCAGGCGGCGGCCGTGCAAGCGAACCTCACCGGTACTTCGATGCAAATGACCACCTCGACCAACGCGGCCAGCAGCAGCATCACCTCGGCCGGCACCGGCAGCAGCACCAGCTGCCCGTTGGGCGGCGGAGCTTGCACCAACTTGAATTCCGTCGGGAACTTGGTGATGTATCCCAGTCCCTTCGCCAGCGTGACAGGCTGTTCTGCCGGCGACACCTACCTGGTCTCCACCACCACGTCAGCGGGTGTCGTCGCGCAGCGCGTGGCCCCGAACTGCCCGCTCACCGGTTCGCGCACCACGCGTTCCGTATTCCGCTAACGGAGAATGATCATGCAACGTCGAACAAACACGCGAGCGGCGGGCTTTACGCTGATCGAGCTGATGATCGTGGTGCTGGTCGCCGCCATCCTCGTGGCGATTGCCGTGCCGACCTACCAGAGTCAGATTCGCCACTCGCGCCGCACGGACGCCAAAACGGCGCTCTTGGACATGGCCGTGCGCCAGGAGAAGTATCTGACCCTCGCCAATACCTACACGACGACCGCATCCAATCTCGGCTATTCCGCGCTGGGAGTGCCGATCGGCGGCGGCTACTACAACATGTACGTCTGCGTCGGCACGGCTACCACGACGACCGCCACTACGACGCCTTGCCTTGGAGTCACCGGGACGACCGGCACGAGCTTCGTGGTCTCGGCCATTCCCGTTACCACCGGTAGTCAGGCCAAAGACACCGATTGCCAGTACTTCGCCGTCGACAACACCGGCACGCAGTACTCCTCCAACAGCAACGCCGGCACAGGCACAGTCACCACCCAGACCTGCTGGCAATGATCAACGAGCGCTATACCCCCGCCCCTCAACGCATGCCACCATCGCGCGGTTGTAGTTGGCGCCATTCTGCGCCACCGAACCGGCCTGCTCCGTCGCCCACTGCTGGCACGCGGCTCGATCGGTCGCCGTCTGCTCGGCGCTCTGGCCGTTCTTCGGGTACATGAAGATCTGCGGCGGCGCTCCGTCGAGCGGGCCGTTCGGGCCGGCTTGCGCCGCATCCGGCGGCGGGGCACTCGTATCGCCCGAAGCCGCCGCACTGCCGCTCGAATCCGCCACCGGCGGCGGATCGGTCGCAATGTAGCCTTGATAGCCTGGGTCGTAGGTGTAGTAGACGTCGTTGGCGTAGTAGTACGGCACACCGCCCCACCAATAGGTGGTATAGGCCAACGGCAGCACGGGCAGGAACCAAGAGAACCCTAAGCCGTAGTAGGCACGCGGCCACCAGCCGCCATTCCAGTAGCCACCGCGCCAGTAGGCGCCCGTGGAATACCCATGGCCATACCCATACGCACCGTAACCGTAATGCCCCGGATAGCCGTAAGCGGCCCTTCCCTGGTAACCGTTGTGGTAAGCCGCACCATAATGGGCCGCGCCTACACCACCATAGACATGTCCGGCGCCCGCGTAGTGCGCTCCGGCAGCGAAGTGGGGCGCCGCGCCGCCATGTCCGCCGACCGCAGCAGCATGAGCGCCGCCGCCGGCATGACCGCCGCCTCCGGCATGGCCCCCGCCACCGTGGCTTTGCGCGAATGCAGGCATCGCAACTGCGAGGATCGACCCCAGCACACCGACGCTGAGAAGAATACCCTTGCCTTTGCTCATCATGACTGTCTCCTTAACCTGTCGCGATTGTGTCGCGACTTGATCAAACCCTTCAACCGATAGACCCTAATAGCACAACGCGGTTCACGTCATCCGGTGTACACAAGAAGCGTCAAGATCCTCCATATAGCAGGCCGCTACTCGCGTAGCGACGCATTGAACATTATGTACGCCGTCCGGCCCGGAGCCGGTTCGAAAAAACGAGAATTCGTCTCATTGACGATCACAGATCCTATGTATGCCCGATTGGCCAGGTTATCAACCCGGGCATATTCGCTGAAATGCCAGTGCTTGGAGTCCTGCTCGAAGCCGGCGCGCCAATTCGCCAGCCAATAACTCGGCGCCGACGCGGAATTACGATCATCGGCATAGATTCGCGCCCGGCTCTCCACTTCTATAGTGGTGCTGAACGCCAGCGCCGAGTAGGACCAGGTGAAGCCGGTGTATAGGAAATTCATCGGCACAGCCGGCAGGTAGCTGCCCGCCGGCACGTAGCGGTAGGTCGCAGGCAGGGGTGTCGCCGGGTTTATCAGGCTGGGCAACGGGTTACACGGCGCGGCGACGCAGGTGTAATACGCTTCGGCGACCACGGCGCGGATATAGGTGTAGGCCATTCGGGCGCTGAATCCTCCCGCCCAGTTCGCATCCAGCGCCAGCTCGAACCCGCGGCGCGTCGTCTCGCCGATATTTTGATCGACGGTGCGGCCGCTCGAGTTCTGCAGCACCGCGAGTTCATCGACGGTCTTGATATAGAAGCCGGCCAGATCGGCGCGTACGCGATCATTTCCGGCTTTGATGCCCACTTCGTAGTCGTTGCTGCGCGCCGGCTTGAGCGACGTATTGAGACCCGGAAGACTGCCGTTGATCGAGCGGTACGCGAGGTCGTTGAGCGTCGGCGTCTCGAACCCTTTGCCGTAGGAGGCATAAAGGTTGACCAGGGAAGTCGCGCGATAGGTGACACCTGCGACCGGGTTGACCGCACCGTAATGCAAGCTGCTGTCGGCACCATCCAGCACCGGGAGGTGCCCATGCGAGGTCACGTCCACCGCATTGTTGCGCACGCCCGCGATAACGAGCCAACGCACCGTCGGATCCCATTCCGCCTGCAGGTACTGATCGAAATCGTAGACATGGTTTGCTTCGTCGCGGCGCAATGCTCCCTCGACGCCAAGTTGCGACCCGAGGTAATTCGCATATCCCTTGCGGCCTTCCTCGAGATCGTCATACGCCATGCCGCCGGTGAGTTTGAGCGGCATGCCGGCCAGGTCGCGCTGATCCGTGACGTGCAGATCGAGGCCGTAATAGGCGCGGTCCAAGGCGATCACCGCACCCGGATACAGCGGCGCCGCCGCCTGCGTTGCCTCGGGGATCGCTTGGAACTGTGTCGTGTCGCGGTGGCCCGTGTACGCCGTGGCCGTGACGCTGTCGTTGCTGTTCAGCTGGTCATCGTAGGTGACGCCGCCCTGCTCCTGCGACAAATTCTTGCGGGAATTGTAGGCAATTGCGCCGACGCCGGCGGAGGTCGGATTGGCCGCCACCTGCGCTTGCGTCAGGCCCAAAGGATCATCCACGAACGGCGTCTGCACCGCATTCGCCACCAGGGTGAGCTTCGAGTTCTCCGTCGGCTCGATGCGCAGCTTGGCGTTCAGGTGGTTGCGCTCGGCATCGCTGTGTACGCGGTAACCGTTGGTTTGAAAATGGCTGGCGTCCACGACATAGTTGACGATGCCGTTGTCACCGCCGGTATTCACGGCATATCGCTGCGTGTTGAAGCTGCCATAGTCGGCCGCAGCGCCGAACTGATATCCCGGCGGCGCATCCTCGGTGAAGATGGCGATGACGCCGCCCGAGGAATTACCGTACAGCGCGGAGAACGGTCCGCGCAGCACCTCGATGCGATCGGCGGACCCAATGTCGAATTGCGAAAATTGTCCCTGGCCATCGGGCATGGTTCCGGGAATGCCGTCCGAGTACAGGCGCACGCCGCGCACCCCGAAGCTGGAGCGCGCGCCGAAACCGCGTATGGAGAGCTGTAAATCCTGCGCGTAGTTCTGACGGCTTTGTACCGACACGCCCGGCACGGTGATGAGCGACTCCGACAGATTCTCCTGCACCTGGCCGCGATGCAGGGTGGCCGCATCGATGCTGTCGATCGAGATCGGCAGGTCGGCGCTCGACTGCGCAATCCTCGTGGCGGTGACCACGATCGGCGCCAGGGCGTCCGCATCGCCCGCGGCCACGATGGTGTCGCAGGTCCCCAGCAGCAACAGGGCCACAATGATTGCGCGTAACGTCAAAAAATCCCCGCCAGTGGCAAATTGGTATGCATGCGGTCAGCGTCGCGCACATCGTACACATACCTAGGTGTATGAATGCGTACGAATATCGTGCTGCAAGGCGCCCCGCATGGCCGGTGCCGCCGGCCGTCCGGACGCACCGTCCTCGGCCCGATCCCGTAAATCTTGAGCGCAACCCGCGTCGAGTGGATCACAAATCCTGACGATAAATCCCGCCGGCGCCCCACCACGTAGCTTAACTGGCATCCCATCACAGATCGCGTTTCGTCAAATTGAGAGATTCCCCTAACTATATGCAGGGAATCCCCTAACGATTCCCAGCACCGACCAACACGACAGCCGCCGGACGACTTGGGTCGCCTGGCGTTTAGCACGGGAGTTTAGGTTATGAAGCGGATCGAATGGCGAACGGCATGCATGGTAGGGCTTTTGATCGGCACGGGCGGTTTATCCCAAGCCGCGGAGCCGGTGACCAGCACTCTGGTGGTGCATCGCATTACGGTAACGACGGCCGGCTTGGAGGTCCTGGCGCCGGCATCGAGCGCAAGCCCCGGCGACCTGCTCGAGTACGTCGCTGAGTTTCACAACACCGGCCCCAGCACCGCA
>Ga0116228_10007099_pt1 | contig 10028 bp, 12 predicted proteins | sample S1TSphfallax_2_FD_89694 | JGI IMG/M metagenome (GOLD analysis project Ga0116228, IMG submission 89694) | Host-associated microbial communities from peat moss isolated from Minnesota, USA - S1T2_Fc - Sphagnum fallax MG | ecosystem: Host-associated > Plants > Peat moss > Unclassified | place...
GCGCCGCGTTGGTCGTGCAAGTGAAGCAGGTGTTGAAACTGTCTGAGAGGACGCCGACGCTGATGCCCGAGCCGTTGATGCCGCGCGCTTGAACCAGATTAGCCTTTTCGAGCACGGCGGCTTGGTGCGGTACGGTGCCGAAGGTAGCGGTGGCGGTCGCGGCGGCGCGCTGCGCCATATGGATCGGCCGTTGTGTCGCGTGCAGGGCAAGTATGCCCGGAACGGCGGACGCCGCCCGGGCCGAGGATAGCGGCAGATAGCCTTCGATGAGTGACGGATTGATCGAACTCACCGTTTTCAAATTGAACCCTAGCGCTGCGAGCTTCGGGATCACGTCCGCTGCAGTCTTTCCTTGGCCCAAGTGGATGCGCACCAGCGGATCCACCGTCTTGTCCGTGAGATGCAATTTGAGTTTGGAGGCAAGCGTCGGGCTGTGCGCCTCATAGGCGGAGACGAGTTGCCGCAGTCCTCCGCCCAACGCGGCATCGGCGGCTCCCGCCGATTGACCCCAAAGACCCACGAGCCCAAAGGCGATGACCTTCGAAATTTTCGTGTGTACGTTCATGAACCGGCGCTCCCTGCTGTTGTAGATCCTAATGCTACAGATCGTAGCATACAATCCACCAACTACAACTAGGATCGCCCGGACGCCGGTCCGTTCGCTACCGAACTGATGATTAGAGAGGCCGGTTCATATGCCGTTTGGCCAGCGACTCCACGTCGGGCGGGGTCAACGCCGACAAATCAGCCGTCTCGGTCGCCACCACGCGTTGTGCGATCTCCACGTGATGCTTTTTCAACCACGCGACCAGCACGTCGACCGCGCTGCTCTTGCCGGTGCCGTGGCCGATCAATACGACTTCATCCGCCGGCACCAAGCAGTCAGCCACCTCCTCATAGAAAGAGGTGTCCTCCGGGACGCGATCACCGCGGTAGTGCGCTTCCTTGCGGTGAATCAAATGGTGGTGGAAGCGATGGGGATCGTAGGGCTCCGCCGTGGCTTCGGGCACTGGCCGGCTGCCGCCCAAGTCGCGAAACACGTGGGCCGCATGGTGATCGATGACGACGACCATGCGGCAGGGTTGGCGCGATGGCTCCGAGGCCGGTGTTTGCACCGGCGGCTCCGCCGCGGCTTCCTTGAGAAATCGGCGCAGGCGCGATGCCTCCTCGAGGCCGAACTCGGACGTATGGGGTCGTTTGAAGAATTCCCGCCGCGTGCCGACCACGAACGCAAATTCGCCGCCGTGGGTGGGTTCGACCCTTCCTAAATGCCCGATGAGTTCCAGGGCGTCGTCCCAATGCAAATTCCTCGGCAGCTTCCCATGCAGCAGGCTGTGATGGAGACTTTCAAGCTTATGTTGCATGTGGGTCATTCTCCATCGTGCCGCGACACCGCCGCGCCGTCTGTTCGGCCGCGTACATAGTCGAATATGCTCAGGTGCGCATCCACGCATCGATTCGAAAGCCATCATGCCGGGTGCCTTGCACCCATGACAGAGGCAGCGTTGCCAACAATGTCTCATGCACCACGTCGCCGTGAAGTACGTGATCCGGGCTGGTCCCCAGCCAGTGAGCAGCAATGAATTCGCCGCCCGAGATCAATTGCGCGGCGAGCTCTGACGCGTAGCGTTCGAGCGCCGCCGCATCGAAGTAATAACCGATCTCGCTGAAGACGATCAGATCCACAGGCGCATGCGGCAGGTCGGTCAGCCCGGCGGCCACTTGCACCGACACCGAATCCCACTGCCTGCAGCGCTCCACAGCGTGCAGCACGGCCGTCGGCGCGATGTCGGTGGCAATCACTCGCCGGCAAACGGCAGCCAGTCTCGCCGTCAGGACGCCGACCGAACAGCCCGGCTCGAACGCCGTGTCGTACCTCGATCGCTGCAGAGATCCCAAGATCGCGTCATAGCGTGATTGCTCGTACGCCGACGTCGCAAACTGCCAGGGATCCTCCGAGGCACGGTATATGGCTTCGAAGGCGTCCGCAGAAGTGGGTGGGGGTGTGTGGTGCACGGGCGGCCTCAAGAGCCGGGGGAGGGATGCTTTGGAATGATGCTAATGCTGCCATTCCGTTCCAAAACGGCATAATGGATTTCGAACACGGACCCGATCGATTTCGCACGGGCGGCCGCCATGACGTCTTCGGGGTCGACGTGCATTCCACGCATCACGTTCATTTGCCATTCGCCGTTACGAATCAGCAACAACGGCGTGCCGTCGACGACGGCGCCGAAGCGGGGCGAGACCTGCTTCAGCCAGGAGACGAGCCGATGCATCAGCGCGACCGTCAGAATCGCTGTGGCGCAATTGGTGATCGAGCGGTCGTCGCCCACCGTCGCGGCAATGGATACCCCGCCGATGAGAAAGACGATCACGAACTCGAACAACGTCAGCTGGCCGCCGGGACGCCGGCTGAGGACACGTACCGTGAGCAGTAGAAAGCAATAACCCAAAATGGCATCGATGATGGTGCTCAAGGCGCCACCACGACGCGGCCGGTCAAGGGTTTTTCGTCGGGTTCCGACACCGTAAAGTGATAGACCCCGGCCGCGGAAGGTTGCAATTGCAGTTGGATGTCGGCGGCAGCGCCGCTGACGGGAAAGGTATAGGTGAGCGCATCCCGCTCGATCATGGTCTTTGCCGGTTGCGGTATCACGCGCTGCGTTCCCAAACCGCTGACCACGCTGTCGCTGATCGATACGGTGGCAGTGCCTCCCGCCACACTGTGCGGACCGAAGGTGATCCTCATCATGGACGGCGTGCCCTTGCGCTCGATGCGTTCGTAGTGAACGCTGAGCTCACCATCCGGCGTGCGGAGCCGGGCATGGGCCAGCGGACCGCGGCCGAAGGTGCCGCCCAAGTCGAGCAGCAAGATGACAATGAATAAAATCCAAATTACTTTCTCAAAACGCCACCAACGCCGCTGAAACGCCAAATCCTCGCCGACCGCGACTTCATGATCGACTTGCGCGACCGAATCCTCGACCGGGTGTTGTTGCGGAAGATGCTGCGCAACCGCGGTGTTACGCACCGTGCTCATTTGGGCAGCACGCTGATGTCGCCGTTGCGCTCCAAGATCGCGCGGTCGACGTCAGACAACTTACGCAGGCCTTTGTCCCGGGCGGCAAACATGACGTCATCATCCGCGATCCGCATCTTCGTCATCGTTTCGGTGCGCCATTGATCGCGCTCGATCAGGATCAGCGGCGTCCCATCGATCACCCGGGCGGCGCGCGATGATTTGCTGCGTATCCAGCTGGTCACGTGGTGAGCGAGGGCGAGGGCAATCACCTGGCAGATGGCGTTCGTGAACGACAGCTCATCGCCGACGATCGCCGTCAATGCGAGGCCGCCGATGAAGAAGATGAGCACGAACTCGAACGGCGTGAGCTGTTTGCCGGGCCGCCGGCCGACGATACGCACGATCAACACCATGAAAAAATAGCCAATAAAGGCGCGAAGGGCCGCTTCCATCGATTAACCACCTGTCGATTCGCCAACGCTTCAGGAGCCCCCGCTCATGAGAGTCAATTTTCGCGCCGGGCGCATAGGTCTTCCCTAGGCCGATCCCGCAATGGCGCGTCGGAATTGGCCGATCGACGTGGAATTAGCGCTATGCGCTACCCCGGCATGGCCGTGCTTGCCGAGCGCGTCAAACGAATGATAGACGGATGACCCGCCCGTCATTCCCGAGTGGCGGCGTAAGGTTAGGGGCGCGTCCCGCGAGGTTGCGGTCGATCGGCGGCCGCCGCGTTCTGATCAGCAGGCTGCTGCGGTCTTCGCATGGGCGGGAGGCAATGGCGCCAGCGCAGCGGTCGCAATCCTTCGCTGGGAAGGGCGGACAGAAGCTTGTTTCGTTTGGTGCTGGGGATCATAAAAGTTTCCTGAGGCGATTCAACATAAATATACCGAAACGTTGGTTGCTGCAAGGGAGCGTGGAGTGCGGCGCTCGATCGGGAAGTGCGGCGGCGCTGCACCGACACGATTCCGTGATCGACACAGCTGTCGCAGCCGCGACGTATTCGGTACAGTCACTGCATGAACGATCCGAACTCCTCGTCCTCCCCGCCTCCCGCTCGCGCCACACTCAAGCTCAAGGCCGGCGCACGCAAGGCACCGGTCGAGTCGAAGACGCCAGCCGCCTCGCCGCCAGGCAAACCGGTCAATCCGAACGCACGGTGGTCCGACGAATACAAGCAGCGAATGCAGGCCGACATGGATGCGCTGGTGGCGCGCCGACGCTGAGGGCCGCCGCGAGCGATCAAATGCAGAGGACGGCGAGCACGCCGCCTCCGTATTTGGCAATACCCACCTCGAAGTCGATGCGTCGCTTCGCGCCGCCGAGCGCCGTCGCCGTCGTCGCCGGCAGTGCGCCGATGGCGCATATTTCGCGTAGTTTGAGGTGCGGTGAATCGTCGCGCAGCACCAGGCGGGTGCAGATGTTCATGACTTCGTGCAGATTGGCGAGCATGACCGCCGTCAATTGGCGTTCCTTGGCGGCTTCTTTCGCCGCGGTCGGCGGCAGCATGGACAGGGCAGCGCCGCTGCTGGCGGCAAACGCGAGATCGCAGCCGCAAAACGCGGCCAGTTGACCATCGTCCGACGCATACAGGCCGACATAGCTCGATGCCTTGGGGGACAGGTCCAATTTCGCACCGGCCTTCACGGTGAGCCCATCGAACAGCATGCCGAGCAGATCCTTGACGTGCGCGGCCTCCGGCAGCGGATAGGCGCTCACTTGATATGCACTCCAAGAATGTCCTTGAACGACTCGGCGGTGAAGGGCTTCGAGATCAAAAAACTCGCGCCGGCGGCAGCGGCCCGCTGGCGCATGTCGGGAGTCGCCTCGGTGGTGATGAACCCGAATTTGACCTTGATGCCGTCCGAGGTGAGGGCTTCGAGCAGTTCGATGCCCGTCATGTTCGGCATGTTCCAATCCGACAGCACCAGATCGGGCGCACTGGTCTTGATGGCTGTCAGCGCCTTCTGGCCATCATCGGTCTCCGAGAACTCATGTCCTTCGAAGCCGGCGAGCCGCAAGGTTTTTCTGACTATCATGCGCATGGCACTCGAGTCATCGACGATCATGATCTTCATGGCATCCTCCATGCTGAATGACGACTTACCTAGTCGAATAATTCCACATCATCGCGCGGCTCCTCCCGAGTCAAGCGTTCGCTGTACTTCGCCTCCTCGGTGATGATGGCGCGCACGCCCAGAGTCGGCAGCCGCTTGAGCATGGCACGACCGGTGCTGGGATAGTAATCCACGTGGCGGGGGCAGGTGAGGCCCACGTCTTCTGCCGCAACGCGGAAACCCTCGAGCTTGAGGAAGCCTCGGGCAAAGGCGATGTTCCGGGCACCGACGTCGGTCGGCGCGGAGAGAATTGCGGCGCCGCCGAACAACTTGACCTCCATGCGCCCGCGGTCGGCGCCCAGTTTTATCAGCTCGTTGATTAAGCTCTCCATGGCATAGGATCCGTAACGGGTCGACAGCCCGTTGGGGCCTTCGAGCCAGGAACTTTTGCCAGTCGACTGGTCCTCCGGCAGCATGAAATGATTCATACCGCCGATGCGTAGCAGCGGATCCCGCACGCAGGCCGCGATGCACGATCCGAGTATGGTGCTGACAACCTCGTCGCTGCGGGTGACGAAGAATTCGCCCGGCAGGATCTTCGCAGTCCAGTGGTTGATCCGCGGGTTCCAAAACCGGCGGATATGCTCGAAGCCGCGCAACGCCGGAGGCTTTTCTGGGATCTGCTGCTGGGTGACCGGGCCGGGCATGGCTCAAGCGCGCCGATATATCGTCTTGCCGATCAGGGCATAGGCATTCGTGACCCGGAAAAGGCTTTCCGAATGGCCGAGGAACAGCAGATCGTCCGGCCGCTGCAGTGGTGCGATGCGCTCGAAAAGACTTTTCTGGGTGTCTTTGTCGAAGTAGATGATGACGTTGCGGCACATGATCGCATCGAAGGGGCCGCTCATGGGTAATTCATGCATCAGGTTGAGCTGTTTGAACGTGATGAGGGTCGCCAAGTCCGGCACGACTTCATAGACCTCCTGGCCGCCCTCGTGCTGTGCGCGAAAGAAACGGGCAAGCCTTTGCGGCTGCAGACCCTTGACCCGGTCCTTTGCGTAAACCCCTTGTTTGGCGCGGGCGAGCACCCGGGAATCGATGTCCGTGGCCAGAATCTTGATGTCCCAGCGGCGCCAGTCGGGAATGCTCTCGCATACCGTCATGGCGAGCGAATAGGCTTCCTCGCCGCTGGAACACGCTGCCGACCAGATGCGCAGCCGCCGCGAAGCCTGCGGATCCTCGAGTCGCGGCAGCAGCAGATGCTCGCGCAGGTAGCTGAAATGGTGGCTTTCACGGAAAAAGGCCGTGAGGTTGGTGGTCATCGCGTTGCAAAATTCGGTCAACTCTTCCTGGTCGCCGAACTCGAGGCGCTGCCGGTATTCGCCGAAAGTTTGCAGCCCGAGGGACCGCAGGCGTCGCGATACCCGGCCATAGACCAGTTCCTCTTTCGAATCCGCCAGGGTGATCCCGGTTATTTTCTTGATGAGCGCACGCAGCGCCTCGAAATCCTTCTGGTCGAATTGAAACTCCCGCGCGCGCACCATTGGTTTGTTCATGGGTGATTCGTTCTGTGCCTCAGAATAGTTCGATGTTCGCATTCGCCGCGCTGTCGGCTGCGGCCAGGCGTGATTGCTCTGTTTGATGGGCCAAGTCGACGCCACGCAGCAGTTGCAACCACTGTGCGTCGGAGCGTTCGTTCCCGTCTGACAGCAGACTCTGCAGATGACCGAGTCCGTCGCGGATGTGTCCGAGGCGCTGTGCCAACCGGTCGTGGCATTGCAATCCCACGACGGCATCCGCCAACGAACGGCCAATGCGCTCGCAGTTCATCCGCAGCAGGGTCGTTTCGGGCTCACGCAGAGCGATCGAGATGAGCCGCTCATTGGCCGCGGCGATTTCCTGGAATGCCGTACCGACAAATCCAAATTCATGACTCGCCTGGTGCAGAGAGTCGCTCAACTGGGCCTCGAAAAGCTCGAGGAGCCGGCCGACTTCTTCGATTACCATCTGCAAATCCGCCTGGCCCGAGGTCATGGCCGGCGTCCCAGCACGGCGTCGGTCAGACCGAGCAGATTCAAGGCATTGATCAGGTCGGGGGACTCGCCGCAATAGTCGATCTGAATGCCGCGCCGGTCCGCCTCCTGACGGAATGCGAGCAGCAGCTGCACGCCGGCCGTGTCGACCGACTGGAGTGCGCTGACATCGATCCTCACCGGCTCCCCGCCCTCGAGTTGGCGCAGCAGCAGGTCGCGTCGGGCTTCGACCTCGCCGATGCGCAGACTGGGTTCGAGGCGCAGCGTCACCGTGGGCTCGCCACGCCGATGCTCGAATTCACCAGCTTCTCGATATCGAGCAGTATCACCATGCGTCCGTCGAGCGTGGCAATGCCCTTGATGAATACCTGATCGATCAACCCGCCCAACAGATCCGGGGACGGCTGGATTTTCGCGGTGGGAATGTGGTGGACTTCGTTCACGGCGTCGACCACGACGCCGACGGTGCGCTCGCCGCGCTCCGCGGCGACACGGATCACGACGATCACGGTGGTGGGTTCGAAAGGCACGTGCTCCAGGCCAAATCGCATCCGTAAATCGATGACGGGCACGATCGCGCCGCGCAGGTTGACGACCCCGAGGACATAGTTGGGTGTGTACGGCACGCGCGTCACGGTGTCCCAGCCCTTGATCTCCTGAACCCGGGTGATGTCGGCACCGTATTCCTCGCCGCCCAGCATGAAACTCACGTATTGCTCATGTTCCGCGGCGACGAGTTGACCGTTCATCATGGGTTCCTGGGCAGCGTTAAGCGGCATAGTCGACCTGCGGATTCGTGCCCTCGAGGTACTTGCCGATCAGACTGGGCACATCGAGGATGAGCGCAACTCTGCCGTCGCCGTGGATCGTTGCGCCGGCGAGTCCGGGAACTTGTTTGAAATTGGTGTCGAGGCTCTTGATCACCACCTGTTGCTGGGCCAGCAGCTCGTCGACCAAAATGGCGACGCGCTTGCCATCGGACTCGGCGACGACCAACAAGCCTTTGCTGATTTCCCGGTGGTCGGGCTCGCTGCCAAACAGTTCGTGCAAACGGATGATCGGCAGATACTCGTCACGGTGCTTGAAAACCTCAGCCCGTCCGGAAATCGATTGGACATGCGCCTGGCGCGGCTGCACGGTTTCGACGATCGACACGAGGGAGATTACGTACGTCTCCGGGCCAACGCGTAGCATCTGGCCCTCGAGAATGGCCAGCGTCAACGGCAGCCGGATGCGGATGGTGCTGCCCCGGCCCGCGGTGCTCGATATCTGCACGTGACCGCCCAAATCGTTGATGTTCCGCCGCACGACGTCCATGCCGACGCCGCGGCCGGAGACATCGCTGACCGTTTCAGCGGTGGAAAAGCCTGCCGCGAAGATCAGATTGTAGATCTGCTCGTTGGAGGGTGTGACATCCGGCTCCACCAGCCCGCGTTCGCGGGCCTTGGCGAGAATGCGTGCGGTGTTGAGGCCCGCCCCGTCATCCTTGACTTCGATGATGACGCTACCGCCTTCGTGGAAGGCATTGAGCTCCAACAGCCCCGTGTCACTCTTGCCCGCTGCGAGCCGCGCGGCCGGCGTTTCGAGACCGTGATCGAGGGAGTTTCGCACCAGATGCACGAGCGGATCGCCGATCTTCTCGAGCACGATCTTGTCTAGTTCCGTGCTTTCGCCGTTCAGCTGCAGCTCGACCTTCTTGCCGAGCTTGCGCGACAGCTCATGCACCAGGCGGGGAAAGCGGTTGAATGAAAAGCTTATCGGCAGCATGCGGATCTTGAGCACGCTTTCCTGCAAGTCGCGCGTGTTGCGCGTCAGATGCGTGAGGCCACGCCGCAGCGACTCGAGATTTTCCGGGTCATAGTGCTCCGAAAAGCGGCCAAGCATTGATTGGGTGATGACGAGTTCACCGACCAGATTGATGAGCGCGTCGACCTTTTCGGTGGCCACCCGGATCGAGCCGGCATCCGCCGCGGCCCGCGCCGCGGCGGGTGCGGCAGCCGGGGCGGTCGCGGCGGGCACGACCGTGGCGGGCACGACCGTGGCGGGCACGACCGCGGCGGGCACGGTGGGGAGCGGTACACCGGTGACGGGTACCGGTGCGCTGGCGACGCGCGCGGGCGGCCGTGGCGCCGGCTCCTCCTCGCCCGCACGGCCCAGCGGCTGATAGGCGATGGTGGATTCCCCGTCCACCCACTCGAAGACTTCTGCCAGCTGCGATTGCAGCAGGGATCCGCTCAGGTCCAAAGTCCAGGCGAGATAGCACAAAGTCGGATCCATCTCCGCGAGCGGCGGCAGCTGCGCCACATCGGCGATCGCGTGTAGCGGACCCAGTGTCGCGAGTTCTCTGAAGATCCGTAGCGGATCGTTACAGGTTTTGAACAGTCTGGTATTCGGTTTGAAGTCGATGCGCCAGCCGGCAGGCTCCGCTTCCGGCGGGGCTGGCGATGCGGCGGCCGTGCCCGTAGCGGTCGTCCCCGTGCCGCTCGTTCCGGTGCCGGCCGCTGCTTGCGGCTCGCGGTCGAGAATCTGCGCGAGCAGGCCGCTGACCGCGTCGGCGTGCGCCGAGACGATCGGTTGCCGGGCTTCGGCCAGATCCGTCATCTCCCGCATCACGTCAACCGACTGAAACAGTACCTGCACGGCATCCGGGGTCACCGCTCGGTTGCCATTGCGCATCTGATCCAACAGCGTTTCGACGGCGTGGGTGAACTGCGTGATTTCCATGAAGCCGAACATGCCGGCGCCACCCTTGATCGAATGGGCGGCGCGGAAGATGGCGTCGATGGTGTCGCGGTCGGCGCTCGCATCGAGGTTCAGCAAACCGGTTTCCATCGCCTGCAGCCCTTCGGCACATTCCTGCAGGAAGACCTTGAGAATCTCATCCATTTCGAGGTCGGTTGACTTGCTCGTTACAAC
>Ga0116228_10007100_pt1 | contig 10028 bp, 6 predicted proteins | sample S1TSphfallax_2_FD_89694 | JGI IMG/M metagenome (GOLD analysis project Ga0116228, IMG submission 89694) | Host-associated microbial communities from peat moss isolated from Minnesota, USA - S1T2_Fc - Sphagnum fallax MG | ecosystem: Host-associated > Plants > Peat moss > Unclassified | place: USA...
AAAACCATCAAGTTCCATGTGGATGAAATTGACCACATCAATAGGATTGGACCATATTGTTGAACCTCATCAGATCAATGAAATCTATGACATAGGTGATATTAATCACTTGGAAGAAACTTGAAAATATGTGCTTGTGTCAATGAATAACACAATATTCAGCGCCGTGTGGATAAAACCCAATTACATCAATAAAACTGGTTACTTGAACAAATTGATCACATAGATGTAATATTGGCCTTGTCAACCGTCAATCATAAGGGTAATAGTCAATTCATCCATTAATGTGACTTCACAAATGTTGCTACATACTAGTATCTATATGGTCAATTACCTCAGTGTGACCAATATCATTCACTAACACAATTTCATCCATCATCAAGTTCTTCTCACATCTGGAGCAATTCTCATCCATGACCATAATTTTATCCATGCAAAGTACATTGCAATTGTCGTTTAGAATAATTTCATCCAAAATATTATGTTAGTTGATATGTTCATTTGTCATGCACATGGCCCATTGCAATCCATTTGACTCCTTCATTGCTGAGATGGTCTCTTGTTTCATTCATGTTATCAAATCACATTTGTTGAACGATCTTTCTCCCTTTCTTTTTGTTCCCTTCCCAATAATTCCTTACTTCTAAGTTCTTATTCCCTTTTCCTTTTGGTTCCTTCTCTTGGCAAAAACACACATTTTGGGGAAGAGGAGGGGGGGAAAACTAAACCCGGTTAGTGGGCACTTTGGTGCAAAGAACCAAGAAAATCCCACAACAACCATGGGTGGTGGTTGTTGTTCATTGTTACCACACTTTTCAATATACTTAGTAATTCAAAAAATGCACATCAAATAAACCAAAAGCCTCATCATCTATATACACACACACATGTGTCGTACATGCATACACATATGCACACATACAAGACACACAAAAGGAGAAATCATTCAAAAGATGTTGTTAAGTCTTAAACCCGAAAAAAATAAAGAAAAAGTTCCGCAAGTACATGAACAATATGGGTTTTTTGAACAATAAAATAGGAGAATAATAAGAATTGCAAATACTTGATATTAATACACAACCAATACTTAGAAAGCATCTCCCCCCAACTCAGCAATTACAGTTGGAGTTGATTGTTGCGTCCTGAAAATGGGACCCAATTTCTCTTCTTGACTTGATTGCTGTGTCATGAAAATGGGACCCAATTCACTTCTTTACTTTCTTGGCAAGTGTAAGAGTCTGATGATGGTCATGATGGTCATGAGGCCTCCGCCCCACCTCCTTTCATTAAAAAAACTCTACTGAAAAACAGACACAGAGAACAGCTGGGACTTACACAGCGTCTTAAGTCTTTCTCCGACAAAAAACAGCAACAGCGTAGTAAGTAAGAAAATGGCCCCACCCTCGAAAAAGGCCTTTGTGGGTGAGTCAAAGAACCGCGTGAACTGCGGAAGAGAATGAAGGAAAATCAGTGAAGACAAGAAAAATTTCATTAGGGGAGAGAGAGAAGCAAGGTTTGGGTGGAGTTTTTGGTGCGTGCTTGATTTTTGTGTGTATGTGTGTGATGAAGAAGAATTTTTGAAGTAGTGGGGAAATGCATAATCTATGTGGTGTGTATGTGAAGAATGTTTGAGGTCTAAGTGAGGAAAGAGATCATCTGTGGTGTTTATGTGAAGAATTTCTTAGGTAGTGAGGAAACTGGGGATGATCTTTGTTTGTATGTGAAGAGTTTCTTACGTAGTGAGGAAAAGGGATGATGATCTATCTATGTGTGTATGCGAAGAGTTTTTTTACGTAGTCAAGAAAGGGGATGATCTATGTGTGTAATATGTGTGATGAAAGAAGAGCTCTTCTGCAGGTACTGAGGAAAGGGAGAATCTATTTGTGTGCGTGTGCTTGTGATTGATGAGAGAGGAATTGTTGAGGTAGGGAAGAAAGAGTGCTAGGTAGTCTTCTAAAAAGGAGGTGGAGAATCAAGAGAGAAATTGCTATAACAATTTTTATTTTTTTTGTGTTTCACTTGTTTGTTGATGTAGAAGGGTGTGGAGGACTGTAGAAGTAATGGTACTACTAGTTATTGTTTATGTTGTGTTGTTTGATGCATTTTGTAATGATACTACTAGTTGTGCATGTTGTGTTGTTTGATCCATTTTGTGATGGGTAGTAGTTGTGTATTCTTGTGTTGTATTCTGCAATTTGTTTAAGTGGGAAGTTACTGGAGGTTTGAAGAAAGAAAAGCACCCCTCCTCACCAAAAGAACACAGATCTCTAACAAACAACATAGGTAGATAGATCTCTATTGTTTTGTTTTTGGGTGGGGGGGTTTGGGGTTGATCATCATGGATGGAGGGAAGAATGGTACAGAAGCTCGAGTTATAGTGGGACTGGACTTCGGAACCACGTACTCTGGCTATGCATTCGCACACAAATCAGAACCCAAGGACATCTTCACCTTCTATGACTGGGCTGGAGCACCCAAACCTTACTGCAAAACCATCACAGGGATCTACTACAAACAGATGGCCAACGGAGAGCTTCGCTTTAGGTCTTGGGGATATCCGGCTCGCACTGAATTCCAACGAGATTGCACTGCAGTAAGGAAGATGCGAGGACGAGTGGGAGATCATGTTCCCGTTTTGTCTGCAGTTGATCTGCCTGTTCATTCCACTGTCGATTTGCCTGTGCTTTCTCCCATTGACATGCCTGTTGTGGGATCCTATCTCACGCGCTTCAAGCTTCATCTTGCGGATCATAATAGTGATGATACCGCCGGAGGCAAGGCGGTTTCATCTGCTTGCGATCTTCCATCGGGATTGAGTCTCAATCGTGTCATCTCTGACTATCTGAGAGAGCTTGGTAGGCTTATTATTCAGCAGCTGCAAGCCTCTTACGGTAAGCAGTTGACGATGGAGTCTGTGCAATGGTGTGTCACCGTACCTTCCATTTGGAGTGATAGTGCAAAGCAACAGATGAGAGCGTGCATGGTGGACGCGGGTCTTGTGGTAGGTCGTCCTGATGCCAAGAAAGCAAGTCCTCATCCTCTTGTCATGGTTCTTGAACCGGAAGCTGCTTCTTGTCATTGTCATCGGAATCTCAAGCAGTTGAGTCTTCAACGGGGAGATAAGCTCTTGGTGGCTGACATTGGAGGTGGTACTGCTGACATCGTTGTGCAAGAATGGGTTGGAGATGATGACAACTTCAAAGTGAAGGAAGTCACGCGTAGCACCGGGGGTTTGTGTGGAGGTACATATGTGGATAAGCAATTCATTGCAACTCTTTGTCAGAAGATTGGATGCTTGAGTGACTATTTCGAGCAGTTCCCTGGCTACATGTCTCAATTGCTCAAGACCTGGGAGGAATTGAAATGCAGTTTTGGTGATCCTCTCAGCGCTGGTGAAGATGTTGACATCCAACTGCATCAAGCACTGGCATCCGCATGGGAGGATTATGAAGAGAGACTGGGATTGCCTCCACGAGATGCATATGATGAAATCCAGCTTACCTATCAAGACATGCAAAGGATATTCGATCCAGTAGTGCACAAAAACCTTGAACTCATTGCTGCACAATTGTCGCAGACCACGGGAATCAAGGCCATGTTGGTGGTAGGTGGTTTTGCTGGATCGCCATACCTTATGAAAAGGATACGAGACAGGTTTCAAGATGAGGTTCTAGAGATAGTTAGTCCTCCCAGTCCGGGAAGTGCTGTGTGTCAAGGAGCAGTAGCACTTGCATTAAACCCTGGTGGCATCGTGTCAAGGATAGCAAGAAAAACCTATGGTGTCGAAATCTTGCCTGATTTTGAAGAGGGAGATGATCCTGCCAACATATGCTATGATGGCGGTGTCAAGAGGTGTAAAAACCGGTTCTACAGCTTTGTACAAAAAGGAACTCCAGTCGAGGTTGATCAATGCATCACAAAGCAGTTCTACGGGACTGATGTAAAGAACAAAGCAATGACAATCTTGCTCTTTAGCTCTGATGAGATTTCTCCAAGATATACAACTGGCAAGTCATGTGTCAAGGAAGGAGAGCTTGTGATCGACACATCAAACAGTGCAAAGTTGAAGACCAAAGCTGAAGTTACTGTCTCCATGTACTTTGGGAGGAGTTGCATAGAAGTTCAAGCTGTTGCTGTGAACTTCAAAGACAAGGCTGGAGTACATCAGATGCAACTTCCTGTGAAATGGGTATGATGATGATGATGCACACACCTTCTTCCCCTTGAAGAAATGGGTAACAATGATGATGTGCGCATCATTTATGCAATCGTTTGACTTGATAGCTTTGTTGCAGCTTATAGGTAGTAGTCATTATGCTTTGTCCAAATCAGAAACAAACATCAGGCTCTTCTTGGCATGTGTCCAGTGGCTGTCCTGTCCTGTAGATTGCTTTGTTCACAATCTAGTCTTAGACATGGAGTGTTTAGACTGCCATTGACCAGGCAAAGTCCTCCACACAGAACTAGAAGCTTGAAGCTGTAAGAACAGCAGCATGTCTTTGAGTGACTCTCGCACCAGTGGCCTATCATGCAGATTTTGCTCTGTTCTTAATTTGCATATTTTAGTGGCAAGATCAGCTTGAGGCAAGTGGTGTACCTCAAAAGTTATCCAGTAATGAGCAGTCTTTGAACAGAAGTCAAATTTGAGAAGCCTACAAAATCAGGCTCTGTATAAGGCTACATGTGCTCTGTATCTTGTACAACTCTGTAGAATGGATCCTTGCAGGAGTCTGCTCTACAAATCAGATGAGATGGTGATACATGTAAGCAGGCATGTCCCAGGTAAAATCGAGCAACATTGGATCATTTGTGAATACTCACATTGGATTGTCCTTGGTTTTTGGTCAGGTTGATTGTTATTATTTTTCTGGGATACATAACGCAACAAAAGAAACAGCAGGCTATTGTGTCTGTATTTTGATCAGACTCTATAGTCAGGAATGCTGTGGTTGTTCAGATTTTGTGCAATCCTACATCCTTACCAGCAAAACCCTCACATCAGAAGCACCAGTTTAAAACCCTTTTGAACATCTGATGACATACAGAAAACTTGGAGATAGAAGAATTCATTTCCTCAAAAACTGCAGCTTGCTGAGAACCATTGGGCATTCACTCCAAGATAGACAAAGTTTCTGATCTTCCTGAAGTAACAATTGCTTCAGATGTGTATTCCCAAGCAGAACCAGCTTTTGACAGCTTTTGACCTGTGCTTTGAACACATCTATGTAAAAGTGTTTGTTTGTTTTGTGACCACACCTCAACCCTCCCAAACTGTGGAGCCCCTTGCTAACCCTTTGGCACTGTTGGAAAGCCCTCAACTAGGTGGTGTGCACAGATGTTGCAGTAACACATTTGAATTTTGCATCCCTTGTGCCATGCCAGAGACAAACATTGATGCTCAAGCGTCCACTGGACTTGGGTAATCAGCAATATGAATTGTCAAAAGAAACAGTGAAGGCAGTGACCAAGACCTGCTTCCCAGTAACTTAGATCGACATAAAATTCCAGTGCAGATCCCTGCCTCAACTACTGCAACAGAACATGCCAATACTTGTGCAACTATTGAAGAGACTGAAACTCTGTTCTCAGAGGACAAAAGGTGCCAAGGACATGCATGTACATATTCACCTTACAGTCACCAAACTGCATCAACTCCTATTTAACACATATTTACATGAAATTCCCAGATAATTGGCAAAGCTTAGAGCTGACATAATGCACTCGAAAAACCCTAATCAAAATGCACCCAAAATTTGCCGATGCAAAAATCTCACACAATAAAGCACCATCATAATCCACACTTGGAGGAGAATGGAAACAAGAGAGTAAGAAACATAACTTTCCAACCTTTTATGTAGGGCTTGCCCCAAGGTTTAGGACATTGCCAAAATGTGGGGCTGCCTCCTAGCCCCCTTGTTTTGGTAATGTTCCCCACCCTTGTGCTGTACCTATTGTAAAGCATGAGGTGAATGTTATTGTGAACCTAAACATATGTAGATTACAAGAGGTGAAGGAGGTGGGTGGAGTTCTTATGTCTAGTCCTTAAGATGGGGAGGGATCTTATGTTTATAAGGGTTAGTTTACACTTAGGGGTAAGCTACTTTTTTTCTTAAGAAATGAAAAAGTTTGGGCATTAGTTAGGGTTTGCATCTTTTAATGGTGCTAGCTACCATTGTTTGTAGTCTATCGCTCTTCATAGTAATCACTTTAGAAGCTCATATGTAGGGTAGATAGGAAATGTGGCAACTTACTGTTAACCCACAATTCAAAGGTTACAAAGGATACTCGTGACAAGGTAAGCTTTTCATCCCTTCATCCTTGTTTGAAGAATTGTTGTGTTCCTTTTGCTTGTACTTACAGTTTGCCCCTTAGTTCTGTTGTACTTGGTGTGGTTGTGTTTACTTATGCTCTAGATGTTGATGCTGGCTATGGTTTCTCTGCATGCTTGTTAAAAAACCATTTTTGCATCAATATTTCACTGACAAGTGCAAAGTTGTTGTACATGTCTTTATTAGCATGCACTTTACCTTTCCTTTCCAACATCTTGACTTGAGACTTAATCTACATTTTCAGTTACTTGGCCAAGTGTCTATACATGTTATTGTCCCAATCTATTTGTTCCTTCTTGTCTGTCTTCATCATTGAAATGACATCTTTGTTATTGAAATAATAAAATTTCTTTGGATACATGATTTGAATAAGTGCAGGGAATCTAATATCGTAAGGTAACTTCAACTTAGCCACATTCCATTGTTTTATACTCACATAAACATCAGGTTATGCAATGTTCTTCAACATCTTATATGCCCTAATCTTGTTTTACTTATTCCTCTTCTTTTAGCCCATTGGTTAAAATCTTCAACATTTCTCCTAAAATGTGTTTGTTTACAACCACAACTTTCTCTCTAATTTTAGCAAAGACCTATTCTTTCTGGGTATTAAAGAATTCCATTAAGAATTCATGATGTGGTGTTTCCACTAAATTTCAAAAAATCCTACCAATCTTGCCCTATTAGCTCATTTTCTTTCTATTGTTGCCATATTAATCCAAATAATTATTAGTTTCCAATTCTAGAGCATAACTTTATTTTGACGGAGGAAACATGTATATATTTGGTTTGTCTAGAAGAACCAATGATACCTTAATGCTTTGCCACTAGTATTGGCCATTGTCCTACTAGAGGTTTTAGGTTTATGAAATGGAGATTTGAAGGAAGATGGAAACGTAAAACATAAGAGTTGGGCACTTGTTGTTTATCAATTGGAAATTGTTGTTTTTGGGAATCATTTTCCTCTTCATTTGTAATCACCATCAATTGTGCATTTGTGCTCTTGCATTTGGTCCTTGTTTTCATATATGACAAATCCAATCCTCAACATGTTGTGTTTGATATTTGTTGAAGAATCTTCTTATTTCTTACTTTGGGTTATACTTTGGTGAAGATGGTGATGTTGGTGGACTATGGTTTAGAGATTGCATTTGCAACGACATTGGTTAGTTTGTTGAGTGTTTTTTGTTATTCATTTTTTTAATCTATTTTCTTCCTCTCATTCTTGTGTAGGGCTTTACAATTTTTCAAACAAGTTCATTTTGGGAATTGACAATAACAAAGATGAAAGGTGACAATGATATAATATTTATTTTTTGCAATGGTTATCATAATTATTTATATGAAATTGATAACCATAGTTATTTTTTGACTATTTTTTAGGGTTATTGTTTTAATAAAATCATCACAATAATCATCTACATGCTTGATTTACATTGTACCCTTAATGGTCTCATCATTATTTGTACATGAGCTACATCCATGACCAAAACTAATGGTTTTGTAACCACATAATGATTATATGTTAATTCACCATCCTCTTCAAAGTTATCCTCATCATCTACAAATTGCTTACCAATGGTTATATTATTAGTTTTGTTATCCCAATATATTGGGGTTATGATAGTTTGCCCCTAAACTTCTTTGCTGACATAATTGTAGGATTTTAATTTGTCCACATTCATAAGTATAGGGTTAGGGTCAAACTTATCAATAATAACTAACAAACATGTGTTGTTAGATAAATGATACTACACTTTATAAAGCCCAAACCATTTATTGGTAAACTTCCTTGGTGTATTCATGATTAGGGTACCAAGAAGGAATGACTTATATTTAAAGGACTTTAGACTACACATTTTTTTTAAGGAATCAAAAGGAATGCATAAAGTCATACAATTGATTTCAAACTTTTTGTACTATAAAGCGTGCCCCTTCTATTAAAGTATGTTTTCATTGGATGAATTTGATGAAAATCAAAATCATAATAAAATTTCAAAGCCTTGAAATTTTGAACAAAAGGGTTACAAGGCAACAGACTCATTTTTTTAACCATTTCAAAAAAAATTATGTTCAATTGGTTCAAAATGTCTAGCTTTAGGTGTAATCACATGTGTAGGAAATAATCTTGCAAAAAAATATGTTTGGTTGTCCATTGAAATTCATTTTGGGATTTTTTGTGTTTTTAGTTATAAACCAAAATACTCATACACAATTATCTATGAATGTGAAAACTCACCACCATCACATGAATTATTTTAAATTGGATTATTCAAATTTTCTCATTTAAATTTGTTTCAAGTAAATATTATTTGCAAAAACTAGCCCCATAAAAGTTCTAAAATCCTTTTTCTATTTTTTGGAACCCCAACCATGAATAAGCCCCCCTTAAATGAATTTTACTTCCTTTGGGAAACCACATTACAAAATCACCAATTTTTAATTTTTTTAATATGACCTTGATGATTCCATAGTGTTCTATTTGACTAATTATTCCTTGCAATTTCCTATGCTTGTAATTAATCACTATGTAGTTTTTCCAAATTTGTGATCCTACTTATAATGATCACATGTATTAGGTTTGCATATATGTGGTCCCCATTAATGATTGTCAAAACATATCGTGTTAGCATTAGAAGATGCAACCCATGTAGACCGGTTGAAAAGGGGTACAACATGTAACAAATTTGTAGGCTAATTTGTGACAAAAAAATTGTGGATAAATGTTCATCCCAATTTGTTCAATTTTCATTGACCAATTTTGTCAATAGTTCACTAATGATTTTGTTAGTGGATTCAACCTATCCATTTCCTTGTGGATTAATTTAATTCACATGTTGTAACATAAATTGATCAATAAAATATTTTATGGCATCATTTATGAAGTGCAGTCCTTGATTTGTGACAACTATGGGACACCCCAACTTGGAGAAGATGCACTCATATAAAAACTTGGTTGTTATTGTTACAATATTTATGCATAATGCGTTAGCTTCCACCCACTTCGTAGCATAATCTATGACTATTATTACATACATGTTCCTTGTATAACGTTCTACAAGTTTGATGGGGCTTATAAAATCTAGCCCCTACTTCATAAATGGTTTTTTTGGAAGTGTGCTCATTACTTTTGCCATAGTTTAAGTTATTAATCCTCATGTTCTTTGGCAAGCATCACAAGATCTACAAAATTCATTAGCATCTTTGAACAACATTAGCCACCAATATTTCGCATCTAATATTTTCCTTGTTGTGATGTCAATTGCAAATGTCTTTATTGCTCCTTCATGAGTTTTTTCAAAACTATTGGAACTTTTTTTGAGGTAAGACAAAATATTGGCCAAGTTTAAATAACACCTTTTCCTTCATAGTGAAAGGTTTTATTAGACTTCTTGCCAACCTCTATTTCTATGGCAATGTCATGGCTTCCAATACTTGTTCAATTTCTAATTTTTTAGTCAAATTGGTTATACATGGAACAATGTTGCATTTACAATTTAATTCATTACTTTAGTAGGCTTTGTAGTATTAAACAATCTAGAAAAGGCATTTTCCATAACATGGGTTCTACATGGTTTATAAATCATAGTGAATTCATATTCTAGAAACAATAATAACCACCTAGCAATATGTCCTAAAACATGTGGTTTGTTCATTAAATAAACCAATGCCATGTCATCCACATAAAAAACAATAAGG
>Ga0116228_10007101_pt1 | contig 10027 bp, 11 predicted proteins | sample S1TSphfallax_2_FD_89694 | JGI IMG/M metagenome (GOLD analysis project Ga0116228, IMG submission 89694) | Host-associated microbial communities from peat moss isolated from Minnesota, USA - S1T2_Fc - Sphagnum fallax MG | ecosystem: Host-associated > Plants > Peat moss > Unclassified | place...
AAATTGATTAATGAATAGTTGCAATATTTTTAGTGCACGAACGAATCACGGGCATACACAAACTCACAAGACACACCATGGTCTGAACTTGGAGGTTTGGGGTTTAAAGTTCCACCACCTTTCCCCTTTATAATATTATCTGTGATTGGCCACGGGGGCTACACCCAAATGTCATTTTTTATCACCCTCTTCAAGATTTTTTTAACGATATGCGACATGCCCCTTGCACGCATGTAATTCAAAACGATTATCGACTTTTAATGGTCGGGAGTCAAATTAACATTTTGACTCCCGACACTTCTTTTGGCCATAAGGTGTGTTGTAAATATTCAAATGGATCATGTAAACTCATTTTAGACATTTACATTTCAAGAGCTTTCTAATGGTATAATGATTTTTTTCAATCCAATGAGTTGTGACCCTTCAAATCATTTTTTGAAAATTCGGAAGTCCCTCAGGACTCCAACTCCCAAAGTGGGAACCCACTTGAGAATGTGTGGGCTCATTCCCTCACACTCTCCCACACTTTCGGGAATGTGAATGTGATTCCCGAGTTGCACTCTTGGCCTTCACCTTTCCATACCCGTTGCCTTGGTCACGAGCCTAAGGTTAAGGTCGTGATAAAGTACACCATGGACTTTCACCTCGACTAAATTGTTCTCCAACTAAACATGGCAAACACCTTCAATTCAATGTCAAAAATGGTCATATTTCAAGAATTTCGTGTAACATGTGGAAACATCATACAATTCATCCCCTTTGTTTATGCATTCTATGCATTTGAATCTCCTTTATTTTATAATCATTGTCATTGTGAAGGCGATGTCATAATCATCCTATTTGCCATGGGAACCCATCAAGGTGATCCCTTGGGGGGGAGCACTATTTCCTTTAACCATTAAAAGGCTAATCATTTCCCTTTTTTGTTTATTTCCATCCATTATAGATGACATTCACATCATAGGTCCCCTTCAATTGTATCATCTACATATGAACATTTCTAAAACAAACTCCATGCGATAGGTTTTTTTAATTAACCTCATAAATGTGTAACATGGTCATGTTATGGCTTGCCACCTAACTTCAATACCCCATCCTAGTTTACCACCTCATTAAAAGGAATTAAAGTCTTAGGGTTCCATTGGGTACCTCATCATTCACATCATCTTTCATCAAAGATGTCATGCTAGTGGATGTTTGACATGTGGACCTTCCCCCTAGAATGGGCGATGTTCATGTAACCTTTGGAATTCTAACCCATTGATTCATACAATGGCCATCATATCTCTTATGATGCACACCTCCTTTCTCCATTTCCGTAGAATCCCTTATTTATTTCGACCCTTCTTTCTTTCAAATGTTTGGGTGCCTTTTGGGTTTAAGATCCTTTAATAACCTAGAAAGACCTCTAACCCATAAACAAACCTTTGTCCCAATAACTTTTGGTGGCATCAAACTCATATTGATAGCCACCATCACCTCAATAACCTATTTAAGGAATTGGGCCCTTCTAATTTTAATAATAACTACTAAGTTTATGGTTAATCAAAATCCTTCCTTTTTGAAGCCTTAGCACGAATCAACACCTTTCTTTTCTAGCAACATTTCAAGGCAACATGTTATCTTCTGCCACTCCCAGTTCGTGTGTGTTTTTTTCCATTTGAACAACTCATCGGGCAACAAATGGTTTGACTTCAAAATCCCATCTCTAAGCATTTACACCATCATGCCATTTCCAGCATGTTTTCTGACGAGATATCTGAAACCCATCATGCCTGAATTTTATCATGTTTTGGCCTAGGAGTGGGCACTTAACTTACAATTCAACTAATCTTCCCAGCCTTTTGATTATCTTACCCATTTTTTCCATGGTGTTTCAAACACGACTTGGATTACTTCATCTTTCAATTAGAAGTATCATTCAATGCATGTGCACACATCTCATTGACCCTATGGTATCCACCTCTTGCATTGTGCTCATGGCAATGAATGCACAGGAACGCATGATGTAGTTCACAACACCTTTGTTGCCATTATGTGAAATGTTGGCTTCCATGTGGGATGAAATTAACTACATGTGCTTCCTTCAACCACATTCAACTCCTCTTGTCCACAATTCAACATTGTGCTCACCAAAAATGGCATTTGCACTTTAGTCGATGCTGTCATTACCAACCCAACACGAACAAATCTATTTTCCAAACCTTACACAAGGATTTTTCATCTCCAATGTGGCTTAAGCGAAAGAAAGGAGTTATCATGAGCAACACCCCACTAATGAATTCCTCCCTTTAAGGTTTGAAGTATTTGGATATCTGCACAAACAGGCTAATGTGTTTTTACAAGATTATGCTAATGCCATTTGGAACTTGAAAGGGTCAAAAGGCCTTCATCTTTTTGTCTTGGTTACTTTTCTTCGTAAAAAAATTTCAATCACATTGCAAAAGATGCAAGATGTCCACATCTTAAGTTGGACAATAATTATAGGTTAAACTATTTCCCAACTTCCTCTAATCACCATGACAAGCTATTGCAAGTAATCGATTTTTGACATGGAAAAAAAAGGCCGACCTATTACAAGCGATAAACTTTTGACATGGAGATATTTTGACATCTAGTTCGAGCTAACTTGACATCATGTAATTTATCCCTTTTCCTTTTTCGTATTCCTTTGTACATGTTCCAAATCTATGGTTTGTTTATTAATAAATTTTTGTAGGGTTTCATCAAATGTATGTTCCATGAGTCATAATAACAACGAGTTCATTCAAAGTTCATAAGTTCCCAAAAGATGGGCAACCATGGGCCTATTCCACAATACATGTTCCCCAATGTTGAAATTACAAAAAGAGTAAATACCTATAATGTATGGAAGACGTTCCCATCTTTTGTTCTCACATTCAATGTTGTTCCCATGAAAATCCAACTACAATTCCCACAATCAATTCATGGCATGTCATAGTCATTTACCAAAGATGTTTACATCATGGAATAGGCCCATAACCACACATTACGTTTGGTGTGTTGCTTATCTTGGCCCCAATAAATTCAATAGGAGAATTTACTTAGCATAATGGGCAATCACTTGCCCATTCCATCATACGTACCAAGACAACACGAATGTGCATTGTGAACATTATTACAAAAATTTGTATAGTCTTATGAAATCCACCTAAACCCAAATAGGTAGGGTGTAACTTATTTTTTTTAAATACCCACCCATCTAATAGTGTGTACCTATTTACAAAATTCCTAACTTAAAATCTTGTCACAAACTATAGTTTACTTTCTTTTCATACACAAAGCAATAGACTTCACTCTCTTATTACACATCACACAACAAGAGTAGGGGATGGAAAAAGGGAAACCATAGGCAATGAGCAAATGTTAACCCATCTAATTTGCTTTGAAGGTATGATTATTGTTTTGGGCTCCAATTTTGATTTTCAAGGGGAGGGGGGGGTTTCTAATCTCAATGGAGTTAAAAGGTGAAACACCTACCTTGAATGATGCAAAAAACCCTCATTTCCTTTTTTTTTGGTTGTAGTGTGGATTTTGTTTTGATGAGATTTGATGTCAAGGAACTTTGATGTGCAAAAAATCATAGGTGATATTGATGTGAGTCTTTATGAGATGGAATCTTTTTGGACCTCCTTCCAATGCATGTACTTAGTGGAAATGTTGTGGTATGTCACTTTAAAATACGTGCCCAAAGTTTTCAAATTTGCATTCTTCGATGCATGTAAGCACAAAATGAACTAGGGGTCCTTGAACTTAAGACTAGGATTAGGGTTAGGTTTACCAACTAATTGATGATTGTTTTGTTGAAAATTCAAGCTCAACTAGTTAGGTTTCATTAGTTACTGGAGTAGGAAAGTAACTAAGTTACTTTCACTAGGTTGAATTACTTTCTTTACTTATATTAATTTGGTTATTTGTGGTTTGGTCTTGTAGTTAAATACCTTGATGTTGATGGTTTATTTTTCTTTTCTTCATTACACAAGTTTGTGTATTTCTTATGACAAGAACCTTGAGGAGTTCTTGATGTTATGTTTTGTGTTGTGAACATCGTGTTATAGTTTCCTTTTAATAAAATTCTATGTTTGCACTTGAGTAGATCTCCTATTTGTTATCATGGTATCAGAGCTTAGGTTGTTTGATGAGAAAGTTGAAAGAGATTTAGAGTTAAAAAGTCTCTAGAACTAGAGTTGAGAATCTCTAATCATATCATAGGAGTTTGTCAAGCAAAAGAGAAATGGGGAAAGGAAAGAAGTGAAGAGAAAGAAAAGAAAAGAAGTGAAAGGAGATCCACATATCAAGGGTTGTGGAAGTTAGATCTTTAAGTCTAGATCTAGATCTACTGTGAAAAGATCTTGGAGTGAAACTAAAAGAGATTATAGAAGACTATAAGACGCTTCTATTCTCAAATTTTCAAAAGAAAAGGATGTGTTTTGTGAAAGTTATGAGTTTTTGAAAATTTTGTGTCAGATCTGGTTTTTTGATCATATCTCCTTTCTTTGAGCTTTTTTGGATTTGCAATTTTGGGATCTTATAGATCATAAAGGACTATATCTAAATTTCAAGTCATTTGGATAAGTATTGAGAAAAATTCAAATATCTAAAGTTTCAACCTTAGTTTTGAAGTCAGTTTCTTTTGAGAGTGATAACTCTTTGTGGTTGTCACCAATAGAGCTAAAATTTTGAATAGATATAGAAGACATATATCTTACGTGTCTTTCAAAATCTCAAGGAGTTTGGAATTGCTGAAAGCGAATTGTAAGTCATTTTGTGTTCAGGTCCCAGTTTGAGGTGACTTCAAGGAAGTAGCAAGATCTCTCATTATATGAAATTAAATGAACTAAAATTTTGAGAGACAGTAGTAGACATAACTTTTCATGTTTCAAAAAAATTTCAAAAGGATTCAAGGTCATGTGTGAGCGGTGTAGCTTTGCAAAGTTGTTGTGACAAAAGTTTACATTGAGAAGACATCAAAACAAATTTTTGAAGTGGAGCAAATGCAACTTGGGAGTACTTGAAGGAAGGAGTTTGAAGATTGGGAAGTGCAAATACATCATCAAGACCTTCATACAAAAGTTTAGTATGTAATCATGTACTTAATACCATACAAGATATTATATGAAATACGTACATATATGTAAAACCTATGTATAGTATAAAATTTCATATAATACTCGAAACATACATACATATGCAAGGTCCATCTTGTTCAACCTTAACCCTAACCCTAATCCTAGAAACCTAAGGAAAGAAAACCCTAATCCCAATCCTAGAAACACTAAGAAGACATTGAGTGTTGCCTTGAGAGATGGTGGACGGTATTTCTCAAATTGCAATTGAGAAATTAGACAAGAACAATTTCCAAGTGTGGAAATTTAGGATTATGAATTTCTTGATGGGGAAAGGTTATTGGGAATTCATAACTAGTGATGATACAGAACCTTCTCTCCTAGAAAACCCCACACAACAACAAATTCAAGCCAATAAAACTTGGCATGAAAAAGTAAGGAAAATTTTGTATTGGCTTTTTGTGAGTGTGTCCGATTCCATGATTGTGCATATTCAAGATGTAAAATCACCCAAGCAAGCTTGGGATACATTAGTGAAAATGTATAGCACCAATACACAAGCTCACAAAATGCAATTCAAGCAAAAGTTACATAATCTATAAAAAAATAGATGAACATCAGTGACTATTTTACAAAGGTGAAAAACCTTGCAGATGCTTTTGCATCTATAGGAGCCCCTGTAAATGATGAAGATGTAATGGCCATGACTTTGAATGGTCTTGGAAAAGACTATAACTATTTTCGTACTTTAATCGTAGTTTGAGAAACATTTCCTAATTTCTAAGACTTAATAACCTTATTTATAAGTGAAGAGATGAGAGTTGTTGGTACCTCATCCAATGGAGGATCACAAGAAAGTGTTTTCGACTCAAATTTTAATAGAAGTAGAGGTAGAGGTGCTAAAACCTCATTTCGAAGCCGACACGAAAGCTCGCATGGTGGACATCATCAACATGAAGGTCAATTTCATGGAGGTGGACGAGGAAACTTTAAAGGAAGAGGAAGTCGTGGAGATCATGGTGGAAGTCATCAAGGTCAACAACCAAATAGCGACTCAAATTGTTATTATTGCGGGAAACCTGGGCACATGGCAAAGAATTGTTATCAAAGGGAACATGATGCACGAAATGGAAAGCTGCAACAAGGAATTATGCATCAACTAGCAATCAAGGTGATGAGCAACTGTTTGTGATGTAGCACATGGCAAATTCAATGATAGGAGGAGTATCAAATAACAATGTCTGGTATGTGGATTCTGGAGCTTCAAATCATATGACTAGTCATGGAGAATGGTTTAGAGACATAAAGGATTTGAAAACACTAGGTTTTGTGGAAATTGGTGATGACATTGCACATCCCATCACACAAATTGGCAAGGTGCCATTGTCCATGCAAGATGCGCATTCAAAGTACTTAAAAGTTATACTTCATGTTCCAACCATAACAAAAAATTTGGTCTCTGTAGGCTAGATGGTGGAACAAGGTTTACAAGTGACATTCAACCCAAATGGATGTTTTGTGGAAGACATGAAGAACCAAGGCAAATTAATTGCCAAAGGACAAAGGAATGGTTGAAAGTTCACCTTGGATGTGAACATGCCTGAAGTGAATTCCATGTTATTCACACATGGAAAAGGAGCTGGAGACATTGGAATTTGGCACAAGCGAATTGGCCATGTTAAATTTAACGTCTCAAACTGATGGAGAAACAAAATCTTGTTGGAAGTCTTCCCAAATTTGGAATAGAAGAAGTGACGTCAGAAGTTTATGAAGCATGCCAATTGGGGAAGCAAGCTAGGCATCCATTCCCAGTTCAAACAACTCATGTAAGTTCCAAACCGTTGGAAATGATCCATTCGGATGTGTGGACCACGAAGACAGAATCCATTGGAGGATGCAAGTACTACGTGAGTTTCATTGATGACCACACAAGGTAAGTGTGGGTCTACTTCATGAAACACAAAGGTGAAGTGTTTCAACATTTTTTGAATTTCAAAGAAATGGTGGAGAAGGAGAAGGGTGTGAACATCAAGTGCCTAAGGTCCGATGGAAGGGGAGAGTATTTTTCAAATGAATTCAGTGAGTACTTGAAGGAACATGGAATTCAAAGGAAATATTCATGTAGTTACTCCCCATAGCAGAATGGAGTTGCTGAAAGGAAAAATAGGCACATTGCAAAAATAACATGTGCCATGTTGAATGAGAAGAATTTGCCAAATTACTTTTGGGCTGAAGTGGTAGCAACTACAGTCTATATCATGAATCGAACACCCACAACAACAATTCATGGCATGAAAATTGAAGAAAAATTCACAAGCAAGAAACCAGATGTTTCACACCTCATAATGTTTAGTTGCATTGCACATGTGCATGTTCCTAGTGAGAAGAGATCAAAATTAGATCCAAAAGTTAATAAGTGTATCTTCATTGGATATTCCTTAGAACAAAAAGGATATAGATGCTTCAACCCTTCCACTCGGAAATTGCAAGTGAGTAGACATGTTGTGTTTGATGAGATGGTTAACTAGTACCCACCATTGAAGATAACAAAAGATGGAAAGGCTAGAAATGGTGATGTTCCATCAAATGTGGAACAAGAATCACAATTAATTAATGGACCACAAGAGTCCTCAATTAGTGGGTTTAGTAGCACTCCATGGAAAGGAAGATTAAGATCTTCAAACATTGTAGATGGTAGTTCTCAAACATCATCTAGAAATCTTCATGTAGATGATGAGTCAAGTGATTCAGAAAAAAATGTGGGTGAAGAATCAAAAATATCTTCAGTTACTACTCTTGGAACTCAAATGGCCAAAAAAGCTTTGAAAACACTCGACAACAACAATGGAGTACAAAAATCCACACGAATCAATTATCTTGTACAAAGACTCACATATGATGGCTTTATAACTCACCATTACGCATACATGGTGAGAGTTATACAAGAGGTTGAACCCACTTGTTTTGAAAAGGCGGTTGGAAATCTTAAATGGGATAATGCCATGGATGAAGAAATGGCGACATTGGATGCTAATGCTACTTGGGAATTAGTAGCTTTACCAAAGGACAAGAAAGCAATTGGGTGCAAATGGGTGTACAAAGTCAAGCACAATGTAGATGGATCTAAGAGCAAATACAAAACAAGATTAGTGGCCAAAGGTTATGCTCAAACTTATGGCATAGACTATGAAGAGACCTATAGTCCAGTTGCCAAAATGACAACTTTAAGAGCAATCATTGTTATGGCAACAACAAAAGGATGGTCGTTACATCAAATGGATGTAAAGAATGTTTTTCTTCATGAAGATTTACAAGAAGAAGTGTACATGGAACAACCACCAGGTTATGTGGACCAAACACATCCTAATTTGGTTTGTAGGTTGAAGAAAGCTTTGTATGGCTTGAAGCAAGCACCTAGAGCTTGGTTAGACAAGATAGGTTAGTACCTTGTCACAAGTGGATTTTAAACATCCAATGCAAACTTTTCACTATATGTGAAAAGGACAGATCATGGGATTGTTGTCATAGTCATCTATGTTGATGACTTGATTATCATAGGAGATAGTGATGTAGACATTTTTGATTTGAAAAAGTTTTTGAAGCAAAAGTTTGAGATGAAGGATTTGGGAGAGTTGCGTTACTTCCTCGGCATTGAGGTAATCCAATCCACCAAAGGGATATGGTTACTACAAAGGCAATATGCCTTGAACAAATTATCTGAATATGGGATGACGGGTTGCAAACCCATTTCAATTCCATTGAAGCAAAATGTGAAGTTAAGTGCAAATGAAGGAAACCTTGTGAAGGATACCACTATGTATAGACGCATAGTGGGGAGTTTAATTTACATGACCATCACAAGGGCAAATTTGAGTTATGCAATTAAAGTGGTGAGTCAATTCATACAAACACCACGAAAGCCACATTTGGATCCAATGAGGCACATACTGAGGTACATAAAACATACTTTGCAATGTGGAATTTTTTATGAAATCAAAAGCCAGTTATAAATACATGGATACACGAATGCTAATTGGGCTGGTAATGTTTCAGATAGAAGATCAACCAATGGTTTCATGTTTTCTTTTGGAAGTGGTGTTGTTAGTTGGAGTAGTAAGAAACAACCAACAATTGCATTATCAAGCACGGAGGCAGAATACAAAGGTGCAACAATTGTTGCATGTGAAATAGTTTGGTTACAAAAATTAATTTTAGATTTGGGATAGTCAGTGGATGTTCTTGTTGTCATTTATTGTGATAACATCAGTAGCATATTACTTATTAACAACCTAGTCTATCATGCTAGGACAAAGCACATTGAGGTGCACTACCATTTTATAAGAGAAAAAATTCTAGCAAAAGAAATCGACCTTATTCATGTCAGTACTGAAGATCAAGTTGTTGACATTTTCATAAAGGCTTTAAGTATAGACAAGCTAAAGAAGTTTCGACAAATGCTTGGTGTACTAGAAGTGGATTTGAGCTTGAGGGGGAGTGTTGAAAATTCAAGCTCAACTAATTAGGTTTCATTAGTTACTAGAGTAGGAAAGTAACTAGGTTGCTTTCATTAGGTTAAATTACTTTTTTTACTTATATTAGTTTGGTTATTTGTGGTTTGTTCTTGTAATTAAATACCTTGGTGTTGATGGGTTTTTTTTCTTTTCTTCATTACACAAATTTGTGTATTTCATGTGACAAGAACCTTGAGGAGTTCTTGATGTTATGTTTTGTGTTGTGAGCATCATGTTATAGTTTCCTTTCAATAAAGTTCTATGTTTGCACTTGAGTAGATCTCTTATTTATTATCATGTTTTTGGTGATTTATGCAAATTTTTGTAACATAAGATGTTTTTTTCTTGATACATGAACCTTGGGTTAATTGTCATTGGGTTTGGTGGTTTTTTTTATTGAAGGTGACAATCTAACATTTTGTGAATAAC
>Ga0116228_10007103_pt1 | contig 10026 bp, 8 predicted proteins | sample S1TSphfallax_2_FD_89694 | JGI IMG/M metagenome (GOLD analysis project Ga0116228, IMG submission 89694) | Host-associated microbial communities from peat moss isolated from Minnesota, USA - S1T2_Fc - Sphagnum fallax MG | ecosystem: Host-associated > Plants > Peat moss > Unclassified | place: USA...
GAAAGTGAAAGAAAAAACCAAGTAAGGTGGGTTATTATAGTAGGGCAAAGAGTGTGAAGATGTGTTAAAGCGAACAACACTCCACCTAAAAGATTTCCTTGTTGTTTATTAAACTCAAATGAAATGATTATGAAATCCTCGTGCTGAAAAACTTACAAAAAATAGAATGGGGATGGGCATGCATAAATTCATTGGACAAATGGGAAAAATTTATCCAAAGTAATAATAAAAACTTGTAACTTTTGAAAAATGGTTGTCCATGATACAAAATTGAAAGCATTATAGATGTCCACTTATAATAACACCCAATGTGGATGCAATTCCAACATAGCACAAACCCTATGGACTAGCTTTTCACACCTTCTTCATGTCGACAGACCAAAATAATGAAAACTAAAATGTTCAACAAATATATTTTTGAATTAAATAACAAACTTCAAATGTGTGAACGACCAACTAATAGGTGACCTCTTTAATTGCGATGGGTTTGATGCAATTGATTTATTTTTTCAAAATTGGTAATGATAATACCACAAGCAAACATAATCACTATGAGAAAAAAGATGTTTTGCAACTAGCCTTGTAACTCATTTTTTAGTTGCAAAGGACACTTGCAACTTATTGTATTTATACATTGTGAATGTTAATGGACAAGTTGCATGAGGTACAAAGTTGCAATTCATTGTATATACGATGCAACTCATTGTAATTCAATTATAACTTCATCAGAATAACTCATTTTCAACTACTATGCAACTCCATTATAATTGCACACATGATGTCATGTTGATGTCATTAATTAACGTCCATCTATTAAAATTTAAAATGTGGCATTATGAAGATTTTTTGACATTAATTTTTTTTTCAAAATATTGATCTCTATTGTCCATTATGATTGTTAATGATGGCCCAAAATTGTGACATGTGGCATAATTAAAAAATTACCACATGGCATATTAATTGTATTAAGGTTTAGGACCTACATACCTACATATTTACCTAGGCAGATAAGTAGGTAGGAAAGCACAAGACTATGTGCACTAAAGATTAACCATGAGATTATATATTTTATATTATCTTTTGTCCTTGGGTTAAGCTCTTTTAAGTTCATCCCAAAATGGCACATGTATTTTAATGTGAGAACATAAAATAACAAAATAAATAATATAGTTTGTAACGAGGGATTTGAAAACAAAACAAAAGTAGGTGATGTTTTATGAAATTGTACTTTTGAACTACATGAAAGCATCAAATGTGATATTTTGAAATTTTGATAATACAAAGGCATCTTTGCATGGACATACAAAAATTTAAAAAGCATTCCACCAAAGTTAACTTAGCACATAATTGAATTGGATATAACCATACCATTGGCATATTAAGCCATGTATAGTTTAAATCCAAATTATGCTATAGTAGTGAAGTAAGACACTGATAATTATTAGGAACATGTTTCATACAACTTGTGGAGGAGGCCACATTGTTGTCACTAGTTGTGGTAGTGCCAAAGAAAAATGGGAACTTCAAAATCTATGTAGACTTCATAAAGTTGAATTCAACAACAAAGAATGGTCCTTTTCCATTATGATTCACAAATGAGGTATTTAACACAATGGTAGGATGTGAAGCATATTCATTTTTGGATGAATATTCTAGGTACCACAATATATCCATAGTTCCAAAATATAGATACAAGACATTGTTTGTCACAAATTAGGGAGCATTTATTTGGAGGGTGATGCCTTTTAGAATGAAGATTGGACCTCCAACATTTGAAAAAGCTATGACAAAAACATTCAAAAATATCTAGACAAATTTTATGAAAATATTCTTGGATGATTTCATAGTATATATGGACATATAAATTAACTTATAAAAGTTCATATTATGCTTTCAAAAGTGCATGGAGTACATAATTAACTTAAACCCATCAAAATGCATTTTCATGGTTTTAAAAAAATGATTATTGGATTTATTGTTTGAAAAGAAGGTAATTAACTACTTGATTCAAAGAAAATACAAGCAATAGTGAACTTGCATATATCACAAAATTCATTGTAGATTCATGTATTCAATGGAATGGTGTAGTTTTATAAATGTTACATTGAGATTTTTGCAACAATTATGATTCCAATTACTAAGTTCACACATAAAACATAAGGTTTTTTGTGGATAGAAGAATGTCAAAAAGCTTGGGAGTTCATAAAGTAGAAATACATGGAGGCACAATTTTTAATACCACCGAATTGGGACATGGAGTGTTATGTTAACATATATATGCAACATTGTTGCTATGGGAGCTTTACATAACATCACAAGGAAGAATGATCAACTAATAGTGTATGCTTCTAAACTTTTTAATAGTGTTGAACAAAATTATAGCACCATAGAAAGGGAAGCCTTAGCTATGGTCTTTGCATTGCATAAATTTAGGCATTATTTGTTAGGAAATAAATGTGTGTTTTATGTAGATCATATGGCAAGTTATTCTACTTGGTAAACAAACCACATGTCTCAATGAGAATAACTAGGTGGTTACTATTGTCTATAGAAGATGACTGCATAATAGTTTACATGATTAGTAGGATCGACCTACATTTGTGATATTACCAAATTTGAATTTTGGAAAGGCACAAAAAGAAGACCAATTGTTGCACAAGGTATGGCTCTTATGAGTTTTTAGTGATGCCTTTTGGATTAACCAATGTCGCGCCACATTTTGCACATTCATGAACAACATTTTTCAAAAGTGGCTTGATGATTTTGTAGTCATCTACATAGATGACATTTTGGTTTATAACAACTATATAGAAAAACATGTGGAGCACCTTTGAAGGGTGTTCCAAAGGTTAAAATAAAACAAATTGTATGACAAGTTTGAAAAGTGCAAATTCAGGGTGATAGAAATGGACTATCTTAGACATAGGATCGCCCAAGAAGGCTTGAATATGGATGACCACAAGGTGAAGGCAATTTTGGATTGGGAGCCACCTAGGTCGGTGCTAGCATTACGGTTGTTTTTAAGATTGGCCTCCTATTATTGCAAGTTCATTAAGAATTTTGCAAAGATAGCCACACCCTTGACAAACCTTTTGAATAAGTCGTTTAAAACTTATGAATGGGATGAAGAGTGCAATGAGGCCTTTGAAACCTTGAAATGCATTTTGGTGAAAGCATTGCTATTGAAGTTGCCCAACTTTGACAAGGATTTTGAGATCCATTTTTATGCCTCTAACTTTGCAATTGGTGGACTCCTAATGAAATATGGAAGGGCAATTATGTTCAAAAGCAAGAAGTTAAGTGAGACATAACAAAGGTGGCCAATTCACACAAAAAAATGTGGGTTGTGATACATTACTGCAAAACTTGGGGCCATTACATAGGCTCTAAGAATGTGGTGGTGTGGATTGACAATGTCACCTTGAAATATTTCATAATTTAACCAAAGTTGTCATCAAAACAAGTGAGATGGCAAGACACATTGGCCTTGTTCAACATGGACATTCGACATAAGCTCGAGAAGGATAATGTGGTGCTCGATGTGCTAAGTCGAAAACACCAACTTAGGGTGATGTAAGTGGGGGAAACAAAACTTCAAAACGAAGTTTGATTAGTGAGTTGTCGTTATAAGTTTGCTAAGGAAGTAAAACAAAATATTCAAAAGGGAATCAAATCACACTTCCACTTGCAAGATAGATTGTTGTGGTACAAGCAAAATTGGTTTTATGTTTTGGAAATGAGACTTAGGGATGTGTTTTTGAAGGAGTGTCATGATGGGCCCCTTATGCGCCATGATGGTGTAAAGAACATTATAACATTCCTCAAGAAGATTTATTATTAGCCTAATTTGAAAGACAATGCAAAGGAATACATGAAGACTTGTTTGATTTGCCAACAAAACTGAACACCAAAAAAAAAACAAGTAAGATTGTTGTGACCATTATTAATTCTTAAATAGTTGTGGGAAAGTGTGTCCATGGATTTCATGGTGAGTTTGCCACCATCAAAGGGATTTGATGCGATCATGGTGGTGGTGTATTGATTTAGCAAGACAACACATTTCATTCCCACTAATGAAAGTGCCATGACCCAAGAGACGGGAAGGTTGTTCTTCACGCATGTGTTCCACCATCATGGCCTCCCCAAGGACATTATGTCAAATTGAAATCCCAATTTCACAAATAAGTTTTGATGAACCTTGTGGAAGCGCATGGGGTCGAAACTCAAAATGAACACCTCATTCTGACCACAAATAGATGGGCAAACTTAAAGGGTGAATTTGGTTATCCAATAATTCCCAAGGAATTATGTGGCGGCAAATCAACCATAGAAGAATTCCACAATAGATCGGCAAAAAACCAAAGGAAACATAGAGTGCAATGAAAACATCACCTTCTTTTTAATGGGGGAAGAAATTACACAAATGTATCATGTCAAGTTATAAGTGAAATAAAGACTAGAGACTTCCAAGAAATTGCATCATGAACATAATGAGTATTACTAGAAAAATTTGTAAAAATGGCATGGGATAAATGGAATTTCCTTATATAAGCTCAAATCAAAATTAGGCTCCCACTTTGGGGGTTAAAAAAACATTGGTCCCAAAAGAGGAGGTAAGCAAGGTGAGTTTGCGAGGACACACATGCTTAAAAGTGCATCCCAAAGAGCTGGTTGGTAATGGTGGGGAAGTCATGGCCATGTTTGCATACTATAATCACATAGCTTGGGATTTGGGTTTTGCAAAGCCCTAATGTCACTTCTCATACCTTGATAAACATGCCTTTAATTAAGCTTGATTATTTTGATCAAGGTGTAAAGTTGTGAAAGAAATCATGTCAAATGAAATTAGATTTGGCTTGAGTTCTTCATGAGATGAAAGATTGAATAATTGCTTCCCAAATGAAGCATTTGTCAATTAGGTTAATTTATGTATTTTAATAATTTTAATTCCCTAAGCCCCTGTTGGACTTACCAAGAAAATGTTGGAAACTTGGGGATGCCTAAGTTAATTTGAGGCAAGGTCCTGTCACAAAAGTTGGCAATTGATGGCCATGGAACAAAGGAAAACAATTGCATGGAAAACTAATTGTTCAAAATAAATCCAAACTTGTGGGGGTTCATTCCGTCACAATCTCCTACACTTCCAAGAGCATGAAATGTGACTCTCATGCTTCACTCTTGGCAAGCACCTTCGCAAGCCCTTGCCTTGGTTGTGAGCCCAAGGCTAAGGTTGCAACAATTGATGTATAAAAAGGACATTAGTTATTTCCACATGGACATTTAAGAGAAAAGTCATCATGAATCGAATGGGGTGTTTGAAAAAAATGATTATTTAATACAAAATGGCAAGTTACCCTTTAAAAAAAGGATGGAGTGGCCATCAATTTCTTCTTGGCATTTTATGTTTCTTAGCAAGGCATTCGTGTTTTGCATTTGTAGTGTGTTTTGCAGCATGAATGAGGAAAGTGTGATTGAAAGATTATAAATAATTGTGAAGGAAGAAGCATAAAAATTTGCAAAGTAAGGGAAAATGCATGAACTTGAAAGAGAGAGAGGTATGCAAAAGAAATTATTGAAAGACAATAAGAAGCATAAAAAAAATTGGACAAATAGGTAGGGGGACCAATATATAACCTTTTGCCATGAATAATAATTTTGTCATTAGAATCATTATTGTCATTATAGTGTGAAGAAGGAAGAAGGTTTGAAGCAAGGATCAATGTAACATTTTGGTTTGCAAAGGACATTTAAGAGTTAATTTGATTCATGTTAGAGTGTTTGTGGAAAGGCATTTTTAGCAAAAGATTCGAAATGAAAAAATAATGGTTTTTATTCCAACAAAATAGAGTTATTCCAAACAAGTTGAAAGAATATATATGTGGAAGAAGATGGGAGAAGGAAAAGAAGCATGGATTAATAAGGTAGGCCTAGTCACATTCTTGGACATTGAATGGAAGGAACCAGATCATGGAGCTATAATGGAATTTTTTAACACTTTTGTGATTAAAGGATATGAGATTTATTTTGGAAAAAGAAACATAATGTATGTCATCAATAAACAAATATTGGTTGATGCATTTGGAATATGTCAGACTCGGTGAACAAAGTGGTGGTGGAAGAGCTATTGTTTTACCATGATATCAAGCCATCGTGCACAATTGCATATTGAAACAATGGTTTAAAATCCAAAATGTCATTTAACATGAGACACCCAATTGTAATATTTGTGGTGTACTAGAGGGAAAAGGTGAATTACATTGGTAACAATAATGCATCACATTCATGAAAGTCGAAGAAGGAATTGAAATGGCCTAGGCACAAATTATGTTGAGTAATTTATGTAGTGAGTTGGATAGATGGATAAAAATGCAGGAGAAGATGCAAGTGGATGGGAAACAAAAGGACAAAAAAAAACTTGTCATTTGGCATTGGTTCTGGAAACATTGCTTAGATACATGTTTCAAGATAATTTGTGGTTACAAAAAAGAAAACAATATAAACCCAAATAAAACCAAAAAGGACCAAAGAGCAACTACAACATGTTTAGATGGTAGGAGAGGAGCATTGAAAGGATTTCCATGAACCATGGAGAAGAGGAATAATATATTTGAGATTAGGGAAGGATCAAAGCAAAGAAGGAAACTCAGGGGAAGATGTCAAACCTCATAAATTGATGAGGTGGAATAGAAGACCATTTATAGTTACAATCTCAAAAGTGGATACACACCATGTTCCTTCTAAACCACAAAAGGAAAACATTTCATTACAAAAATAGTAGAGCAAATAACAACTATATCAAATGAATCACCACAATTGGCAACAACAATTCAAGCATAACAACATGAGCAACACGATGAAATAGATGACTTGTATCATACATAGATGGAAGTTCATCATGATGAAGTATTAGATGTACATACATTACAAGCACAAATGAATTAACAACAACAATAACAACTTTAAGTACCACAAGTGGTTATAACAAAACCATCACTCAATGTTCATGGACCACCTACAATTTTGGTATCACAGAGTAGACTAGGGTTAGTAAAAAGGAAAAGTTTTAAAGGTTGGCCAAGAGTTGTAGATGCGGGATAAGGTGGTATCATTAAGGGATATACCTAGAAAAGAGACACCACATAACTTCACACCCTAATATGTAAGAGATATGGCAATTGATGTCTTAGAAAGCAGTAAAACTACATAAATGTTTAAAGCCATGTTTATTGTTGTCGCAACCTTAACCTTGGGCTTGTGATAAAGGCAAGGGCTTGCGAAGGTGCCTCCCAAAAGTGAAGCCTTGGAGTCACATTTCATGTTCCCGGGAGTGTGGAAGAGTGTGAAGGAATGAACCCCCACACTCCCAAGTGAGGTCCCACTTTTGATTCTTGATGAATTTTTGAATGTTCAGAAAGCGATTGTAAAGGTCACAACCCATTAGATTGAAGAGTTCCTTATATCATTGCAAAGTTCTTGGAACGTAGATGTCTAAAATGGGCTCACATGACCTATTTGGGTAATTAACACAAGTTATGGCCAAAAGAAGGGTCAGGAGTCAAATTGCCAATTTGACTCCCAGCCACTAAAAGTTGGGAATCACCTTGATCTCCTTGCATGCAAGTGGCGTGCCACATACCATTGGAAAGATCTTGACAAGGGCTACAACTTTGCTTAAGATCTGAGTTCAATTGAAGGTCTGCACACAAAGTTATGGGCCCCCAAAGTCATGGGAGTCCCAAATTTGGGAATTTCAAGACTCCCACTTGGGAGTCCCAAGAAAAAATGACATTTGGGTGCTGGTCCTATGGCCAAGCATAAAGTATATCATAAGGGGGAAGGTGGTTTCTTCCCCCAAGTCCGGGCTATGGTGAGTCTTATTGGTCCATGTTTGCTTATGGCTCATTCGTGCACCAAAGTGCTCCAACTATATGTTAACCAACTTGTTGTTTGGTTTGTACAAGTTCGTGTGAGTAATTGATTTGCTTGTTTCGATCCCAGAGCTCCAACACTCCCCTTTACCTTATAGTGCTACAAGCTAGAAAACATGCCTCAATTCCTTCTTCTTCCGTTGTCTTCACCTTTGGACTCACTATTGAATCCATCAAGGAGCTTGGGGGTGTGTCAATGATCAACTTGAAATTTGATAATTTGGATTTAAAGGTGTAATCATTAAAAATTATATTAACCGTAGTAGGGAAAAAATTAAGGATTACTTGAACAAATATAGAAAGAATAAGAAGGACATGAAAAATACAAAAAGAGAATAAGTGGCTAGAATAATAAATAAATAAAGAAGGAAAAGAAGTTGAATGTAAAATGGCTAGAATTGAACATAAAGAATAAAAGGATGATGAGGAAGTTGGAAGGATAAATGGCTCAACAAAAGGAATGGTAAGAACTAAAAAATAAATAAAATGTATGGAATGAAACAAAACAATAGTATAAAAAAACATTGTTGGAATATAAACATACTTGAAATAAGCTTTGGAGAGAGAAAAAGAACTTTAGTTGCAAGAGTAGGAAAATAAAAACAAACACAATAGAAAAAATGTCTACATAGATTATACATGTGAAATCTATGGTTGCAACAAAAAAAATTTGAAAAAAAAAATGAAAAAAAGAATAATATGTAGTTCTAGATGTATTAAAGGTACAAAAGGAGGTATTTAGAACCAATACAAAGTTGGATGACTACTAGAAAAGTACAAAGATTTGGATCATTGTAGGTAATGAAAAAATTGGAAGAATATGACGATTTGGTGTACTATTATTCAATATTATGCACCAAGCAATAAATGGAAGACTCCAATGTTGAACCAAATGAATGGTGGGAGTTAGTACAAACATAATTTAGAGAAGAAATGTAAAAGAATTTGGTTGCACATAAGAAAGATGAAGAAGGATATAAAACATGTACATCTCTATTTTTAAGAAAACCTTTTCCATATTTTATGTACAAAAGTTTAGATAGTTTAGAACCTTTTAGTATAATAGAATAGGCATAGGACGTTGAGTACAATGGAACAAACCAAGAGAAATAAGAAAAAGAACAATAGGACATGATCATTAGGATGAAGAAATTATGGAGCACAAATATTTTTTTTTGCAAAAAGGACTAAGTTAAAAGCTAATGACATTGGTCTATAGATGGACCTAATTGGAAGCATAGACATTACAACAAAAGGGGTCCCTACATGCCAAGTGATTTCATTAGATTTTGAGTGAATTCATTGCTCCTAGTGAATGGAACCTAACAAAGGATGTAGTGAATTCATTAGTTTAGTGAATGGGGACTAGTGAATTGCACCCATAATTTGTAGTAGTGAGAACATGTGGTGGAGCTCATATATGAGGGGTAAAAAGAGGTAAAATATAACCGCTACATGAGGTTTTAGTTCTTCAAATGAATGCAATAACTATGGTGAGAACAAAACCACAAATGGAGGTGCAAATAAAGATGTCAACAACTTAGAAGGAGCAAAGCAAAACCACAAATGGTAGACACAATGAATTGAATAACTTTCTTTTTATTTACTATTGCAAGGATTTCAATAATGAAATCCAAAGTGGAGGAAGGGCAATGTTACTAAGTGAATGGTGGAGATTTAACAAGACAAGATTAAAATGTTTGATTAGTTTGATTTTCAAATTACTTTTCAAGGGAAAAGATTTAAGATTTGAATCTTGATTGTGATGAAAGTTGGGATGATTGTTGTTACACACAAACAAAATTAGAGAGTTGTTGAAAAAATTAAAAAAATAAATATGTAATTTAAAGTTTTGTCGGGTTGAATACCACAAATTTGTTTGTTTGTAATTTTTGATTTCTACACTTTCATATTGCAAATTTTTGATATGTTCAATTCTAAATTTTAAAAATAGTAACATATTGATGAGGAAACGATCAATATACTTTGCATATGTTGTGTTTTTTAAATTGGAATAATTAAAATTCTAATCATAGGATATGATTATCAAGAATCATTTAAAATATGGGAAACAAGGGAACAATAATTGTAATGAGAA
>Ga0116228_10007104_pt1 | contig 10026 bp, 2 predicted proteins | sample S1TSphfallax_2_FD_89694 | JGI IMG/M metagenome (GOLD analysis project Ga0116228, IMG submission 89694) | Host-associated microbial communities from peat moss isolated from Minnesota, USA - S1T2_Fc - Sphagnum fallax MG | ecosystem: Host-associated > Plants > Peat moss > Unclassified | place: USA...
CAAAAATGTTTATTTCAAATTTGCCTATAAAATCAATTGCATGTAATCAATGTTCACTTGTATTTAACATACGTTTACTTTGCACCTTGGCACATGTGATATAATTTTTAAAACAAGTTGTTTATTTTTATTAAAAACATAAGATGCTAAGTGCGCATTTCACATGGAAGGCTATTGTTATATTTAGGGTGCAATCTATGATTTTAAGTAAAATAAATGAAAAATAATTCTACAAAAGTCCAAAATTAATCATTTCACTTTAGGTAGGTTCAAAATCCTCATCTTTTGCACAAAAGTAGGTTTGTGATAAAAATAAAAATACATATTGCCAAACTCCTTATTTGGACAATTCAATAAGGATAAGTTAATATTTAAGGAACCTTGAACCTAATAACCCATTCTCTCCCTTGCAGGCAAGGCCAAGAAAAACCATATACATATTCTATGCATACTCATTGTGTACATACATATTTATTGTAGGTATCCTAAACATGTCCATGCGTACGTATGTAAAGAACGTAGAAAGAGAGTTTTTTAGGGTTTTTTTAGAGCATCATATTTCATTGGGACAATGGACAAATTCCTATAGATTTGTCCTTGTTGCACATTTTGAGAATTACACTTGGCTTTTGGTCTTGTGCCTGATTTTGCTTTATTGGATGTGAAGCGAAGATAATTTAGGCGGTTATGGAAGATGAACAACTAGAGTAGTGAAACTGAGGCTAAGAGGTCACAATAGCTAAAGACATTGGAACTTGATCCATCTCCAGTTCCTGTGGTGCAGCATCCTGGTGAGAGATTTGACTTTGTGAAATTCAACCTTACAAAAGTCTCAAACAAGGGCCAACCATAATTTGAAAAAGAGAGGTTTGTGTTTCATTTGTAACGTTTTTGTTGTTAGAGCTCAAACAAAGGTTACCTTATTGATGGCATCTCTCAACTTAATTCTTTTTAGGTTTTTTTTTCCAGTATCGAGGATTTTTTTGTATTTATGATGATATTGTTTTTCAAGCTTGATGGCAATGTGAACAATGTTTTAGTCATATTGTTGAGTCTCTATGCCAGTTATAAGTAAAACATAGCTAGAAAACCCTAATTCAGAATCACGATATTCGATTGGGGAACTATGATGTTGTGAAGTTTTGAAGGCATCTTTGAACTTTTGTGTACTAGTACTGCCTTTTTACACTCCTCCTTTTTTTCATACAAACCCAAAAATCAATTCGGGTTTTGGATGAGAGTGAAATATGAAGCTAGAGGTTATTCAACATTTGTTTGGAACCAACTATTGGATGCATTTGTTTGACAATGAAGGGTTGTTTCGAATACCTAACAAAAGTGATGGTTTAACACTTCATCAATGACACTCTTAAGGATATGGCCACATGCATTCTTGTTTTGTTAGTCCTAGTTTTTTTTTAACTAACATATCAAGTACTTCAAAATGTTTTTGGGGTTTGTTTCTATAGTCTTGCATAGTTTTGAGGTCTTGACAGAGAGGACTATTGACTGTGGAAATGGCGGAGAATGATTGGAGTTGGGGGCAGAGACTGGAAAGACTACGTGGGTAGAAAGCCACAATTTGTAAAACGTCTTATGCTCAAAAGCATCCTTGATTGTCTACGAGGCCTAATGAGGCAACTTGTTTTAGGTAGTTAGGATTTACAACTCATGTTCATGAATCAAGGAGTGTATGATGTACTTGTTTTTCGTAGATTTTTTTCATTACTGGGAAATTGCACTAATTCCAACATAGAAATTGCAACGCTTATGCAAACTATGCTTGCATACAAGGACAAGATTTATAGGTTAGATTTTGAGTGCATCAGGTTTTTTTTATGTTGCAAGAAGGGTCAAAGGATCAAAGCAGAGCAAAGGGTTTTGCATTTAGAATTCAACATGATGCTCATCAAACCGATTTGTCTTGTAGCAACTAGTGCTATATGAAATTTCAGCTATAAAACTAGATATAATTAGGGATATTTCATAGACATTTCCATCACATGTTTTTTTCCAACAGAGACATGGGCTTGGCCAACCTTCTCTCTATAACATCCTCAAGGCATATGCAGTATATGACTGAGATGTGGGCTATGTCCAAGTTTGTCTCTTTATTCCTTATTTGACTACTGAAGATGGCCATCTATGGAGTTCCCCATTTTAAAGTAAAGTTGAAAGAACTTTGTCTACATTCAACAATCCAATTTTGAGGTTCATGAGACAACTATTTATCATTTTTATGGCTACAACTAAACTATTTGTGTGCAATTTTTGCACTGCAATCAAGTTGGCGAGAACTTCAAGTCAGAAATATGTCTGTTGAACTACATGGAAAGTGGACCATAATGTCCCTTGAGTCCTAGCCAACATCATAATTGAGTGAAGTGCTTGCTTTCCAAAAACTTAGGACATCGATTTTTTAATAATTGTTTGTTTGAAATTTTGTGCAGATTATTGTACACACATCCATTGTTGGGAGCTCATGTAGTCAGTGGGGAAGAATTGCAGCTAGTTGTGCTATTTGTGATGAAGGTAGTGGTCTAATACTTGGTGAGTGACACTCTCAAGGTTATGACCACATGCTTTGTTGTGTTTGCTTTGCTATTGCTGGAACTGAAACAATAGTTACCTTGAAAGTGTTTTTGTGAAGGTTTGCCTTTAATTCTATATAGAAGTGCACCATAATGTTCAATAAAAATAGTTGGCATTTGGTACTGGAAGTTGAGGTCTGTTGACAACAAGTGTCATGTGTTTGAATAGGGAATGGGATTTCTTGCAGGGTTGCTTTTAATATACATGAATGAGGAAGATGCTTTCTAGTTACTAGTGGTTTTGCTTAAGGGTGCTCTACATGCACCCATGGAGGGCCTCTACTTGGTAAGGTCCTTCAAAAGGTTAGATAAACAAAAGAGTTGTTTTCCAACTTTTTTTGCTTAGGTGAAGACCAATTGATGATAGGTGCAAGGTTTGTTTTTGTAGACTTTTGGTGCAAACAATAGTTGTTTGGCAAGGGGATTGCTATGCTCGTCAAAACAGATAAGAGACTCACAATTTGTTGACTAAATTATGTGATGGAGCCTATGGAATCTATTTGCCCCACTCCTACTTGTTATTGGGTTCAGATGGGTCTACCATTGGTTCAACAATACATGTTCCAATTTGAGAGGTTGGCGAGAGACCTAGTGCCACAAGTTGGGGAACATTTTGAGAAAGAGATGATCAATCCAAACATGTATGCAAACCAATGGTTCATCATTGTTTATTCATGCTTTGTCCCTTTCTTGCTAGCTCTTTGAATTTGGGATGTCTTCCCTTGTTGAGGTTGTCTTTTATGCTTCCTTGTCATCTCATGCCTTGCTTTGGTAGGAGGTTATAGGCAATAGGTTTGAGGTATTGGGGTAGTAATGAGTAGTATTTTATGAATAGCTCCATCTCTTCACAATGCATTATGTTGGATGTGATGTTGCACATGGCTTTCATAACCTATGTCAATTTGGGGGAGAAAATTGATGAAAAAAGATGGGTACTTTCTTATGCATGTTGTGATAATTGTTTTCCAAGTTGGGTTGGCACTGCTCAAGTACTGTGGGGATGATTTGGATTGTTTCTTGACTCTAATTTGATTGATGATGGGTTGGAGGCTTCCCTCTTTGAGAAGGAGAATAATATGTTTACACTGATGATTAACTTCTGAGATTTTAGTCTTGGCAGTTGCTTAAGGCTCAATAGTTGGTCATGAGGATAGTTGACCAAATGACATTCGGAACATTGGTAGGAAAGAATTCAACTTCAGTTCTATTTCTTGTTTCTCAACAAGATATTTTCCTCCAATTTAGTTTGTGTGCAAGATCTTCTATTAGTTTGTTGTAGTGAACCTCTTATTTTTTTATGAACTATCCACAAAGTCAATTTCATCTCATGTGATTGGGCATAATTTTTTTTTAAGTGGACTCAGGAAGGAGGTGCGGGGGTGGTAGGTGAAGCTGCCATTTGAAAAATTGGTCCATGCATTGCGTAATTTCCCTAAAGGAGCATTGTAACCATATACCCTCATGTCATTAACTTACAATATCAAGGTACCCACATCCTACCTCCCCTAGTTTTGATGCTCCACCCTTGTTTTTGTTCTTGAATGTGCTTTTCTTAATTGTCACATTACATTAAGGATTGCATGTCACTCATATGAGATTGTATGCATGGAAATATGTGAATTCTTTATAGATCAAAATGACATTGTGGATCTTTAACAAGATCAATTGTGTGTAATACACATGAGCACTATCAATACTCTCTTGTTTCCAAGTGTCCAAGTGATTGGAGGAGCTACACCTAGAATATGAGCACATGAAGAACCATAACACCTAAAGTCTATAATGGAGGTTGCACACATTAAGATGTTCAAGTGGTTATCCCCTCCAAAGATTGATTACAAGGAAAGGGTGATGATGGGTGTTTAGGTGCAACATTTAATGAAGCAATACATGTCGCGAAGTTAACAAAAATGTGGATTTCAAGGTTTAAAAGTATTAATCCCAAGGTTTATTGTAGCACATAGGTAACAATGGTGCACAACACCCCAGGCAACTTGACATTGGTTTGCATTGTGCTAATAACACATTAAAATCAATTTGTACCCATTAAAAAGTTATGAATCCCCTTTCCTTGAGGAAAATAACTTTGGCCGTGAGGACCTGAATCAAATTGGAAGAAAAAACATGATAGCTTCACTCAGGAAGGGCTAAATGAAACCACAAGAAAGGGGTATCCTTATAATATATGGTGTAATAAACACATACAATTTCAATAAACTAAAATTGTAATCCATAATCAAGTTGGGCTAGTGAGTGTTACTATGGAAAACAAATAAATAAAGTTGTGGATTTTATGGATGATTTTGTTGAATTTGTCAAACTATAGTAGAAATGTTTGTTGTTTTCCTTGGTAGCTTTATTATTCAACTATAGGTAGCATAGCTTGCAATTGGATGGCATATGGTGTAGTCAAGATACTATACCCTTGGATACCCATATCTTAACACCCTTGGATGGGCGTGCTACTAGAACTTGAGCCCCACAATTGACCCCTACCTTGTGACGTAGGGCATTCATTTTGGTGACATATGAATCCAAGGGCCTTACCCTACACTTATGAAATGAGTACTCCAATACTATATAAGATAATGTTGATGAGTGCCTCACCCTCAAATTAATGCCTTTCTTAAATGAGAATCACTTAAAGGGAGGCCATTGTGTGAATGTTTCATGTATTTTGTTAATCCCACAAACTGGTTAGTTTGTTTTAGATTGATCATTGAGATTATTTGGTTCCAATTGATTGTAGTTTGAAGCAATACATTTCAATAGTTAAATATCTATGTTTGTAACGTCTATTCTAAGAATTATGTTTTTGTATTATGCTACAGATATTGTGTAAATATTTTATATTGTTTAAGGAACTTACACATGCTATAGTTATGTACATATAATGAATAATGTTTAAGTGTGGGCACCTAAGATTTAATTTACTATAAATACCAAAGAAAGGGGAAAGGGAAAAAGTTAGGAAGTAATTATGATTTATATTATCCTAGTGAAGGTCATAATTTGATGTCCACAATCAAGTTATAATGAACCATTACCATCTTGCTAATAAGAAAGAAAAGGGGCAAGAACCCATCACATACTATTATAATTAGAAGGTTTATAATTTACATGCAACTATATACAAAAATGTATTCTTTCGTTTTCAAGTATATCATCAATTTATGAACCAATATCTAAGGTATATCCAAATCTATGAATACAAAATTTTCCATTGGTATTGTAATGGGTGTCTAAAAATTCCTAAAAAACATTTAGTATCCCACAATGATGGATGTTAACTTGATTAAAACGTCTTTTTGAAAAAATGGGCATCATTTCTACATTTATTGTGTTATGTCCAACAATTAATTGAAATCTTGAACTAGAAAATTTAGAGATGACCATATGCCCAAAGCCATTTGGAAAAAAGGTTCAATGATCCTATAGTGTTATACTACATACTTATGTGTCAAATAAGGAGTGTAACACATTATTAAACAAGAGCTAATCATCATAACCAGGGCCAAAATTTGAAAGATTAACAAAGGTCAACTTTTGAAAGGATTCCAATTAATATGTACACTTATATACACCTAGATTATACAAATGATTATAATTTTTTTTTTAATTTAATAAACATCTAATTTTTCATCTATACAAAACGCACAAGTTGAAAAGTTGTACGACAACATATTATACATAATTGTGAAACTTTGAGTCTATGGACCTAATGGAATAACTTTCCGCATTTACAAAAAGGATAAACAAATGATATGGACAAATGTTACAGTAAGTATACATGTTGAGTGTAATCATATAATAAATATACAAATCACATCCTTTCGAAAGCGGGACCAAGTCTTTTCAATAATATGTCGAAATATACTTGAATTGATGTGGGAATAGATTGTATGCCTTTTTTTTTGTTCAATCCTTCAAAACATTGCAAAACTTCTTGGATTCCTGGTCTTTGATTTGGGTCTTCCTATAAGAAACAAATGTCACAAAAGTTAGATGTTTATTATGTAATAAATTATAATCAAACCGTGGCAAAATGCTTGAATAAATGGGACTACATGTTCATGTCTCAATTTGGAATGACACAATTTGAACATATATCCTTCAAAAGAAAAATGTTGAAACCAACATATATCTTTATTCAACAACATAATTTTATTGAATTTGAAAATAATATATTCCTTTCAATTATACACATCAATCATACAAATGGTCTAAGAGAATTCCAAATGAAATTGAATGTACCATTTGAATGTGTAAACCTTATTAAAAAGTTTTACATTCAATGGACAATCTAGTTTAATTTATTTCAAATTGTTTCAAGTACTACATCGAATCCATGATTTGGGTTTTTCAAATTTGCTTGACAACAAATTGAATGATACACAAAAAAGATTTGGCACAAAATTACCTTGATGCACTGAAGGGAAATTTGCAAAAATGATTTGGCTTCATTGCAGTCAAACCCAATTATTGAATTATCAATTACTACATTGAAAATTTGTTCAAATCCATTTTCTTCCACATGAACCTTTCGTGCCCATTGGATAAATTTGTGAATGTGAATTTCATTTCCATCTAAAATGAATGGTGATCCATTCAGAAGTTGAATCAACAAGACTCCAAAGCTATACACATCACTCTTTATCGATGCTTGTTTTGAAAGAATTTCTGGTGCCATATATCCGCTTGTTCCTGGTGTAGAAGTTGAAGCTAACTGCATCTGAATTTGAATTTCCAAACAAATCAATAATTTGAACGAGTGTCACATGCTTTGAATATACATGTTGAAGTTCATAAAACACACACCCAAGATCCAGTCCAATACTAATAGGAACCCATAATTTAATTTTTAATTTTTTTTTATCATAAAAGTTCCAAGCCTTTTGTCATTACTCATGCATACATAAAAAGAAAAGTTGTAACATAAAATGTAATTTCATGAATTATTACATTAAGTGTTTTTCAAATATTCATTTTAGATTGTGAATGTTTATCATATTTGTTCCATGACCTATAATAATGCAAATATGAAATTAGCAAGTTGTGCCCTAAAAAAATGTTCTAATTTGCAAGGTTCGCAATCGCATTAAAATATAGTGTGTATGCACATAACCAATAAAAAAAAGAATGGTGGGGCACATACCACATCTTCATCCTTGCCATTAAAAAATTTTGCAAACCCAAAATTAGCCAATTTTGGGTTGTAAACTTGATCCAAAAGGATATTTTGTGGTTTGATGTCCAAATGGACAATGATTGGATTACATTTATGCAAATGTGCCAATCCTTGAGCAACCCCTATAATGATGCACACTCGTCGGTCCCAATCCAAAAGGTTGTCCTCATAGAGCCATTTGTCAAAAGATGAATTTGAAATGTATTCATACACCAACATATGTTTTGAACCTTCGATACAGTAGCCCAAAAGACTAACCACATTGATATGTCGAATTGTTCCCAAAGTGCGCACTTCAGATATGAAAGATTTTTTTGCACCTTCATGGTGGGAGCCATTCTTTTTTAAAACTTTAATTGCAATCTTCATGTCTTTCCACCAACTTTGATACACCTCACCAAAGGCTCCTTTCCCCAAACTTGTTCCAAAATTCAATTCATTATATGTGAAAGATTGAATATTTGAATTGAATGGCAACAATTCTATTGTGGGTTGGTATACATCTAATATCCATTTCAACCATTTTTTTGTTTGCAGTATCGAATAATCATTTGGTTTAAGATGATGAAGTTTATCCATGGTCTCCAATACCACATGATATTTGTTTAAACTCCAATTTGTGTTTGCATAACTTGTTAAAATGGATACATTGTTTGGTTCAAGAACTTTAACCTTGTCAAGGTCTTCTAAAGCTCCATGATAGTCATCCAACACATAGTTGCCATCTCCACGAGCCGTCAAAGTGGATGCATTGTTTGGTTCAAGAACATCAGCCTTGTGAAGGTCTTCCAAGGCTCCTTGAAAATCATCCAACATGCATTTGACACGTCGACGAATCCTCAAAGTGGATGCATTGTTTGGTTCAAGAACATCAGCTTTGTCAAGGTCTTCCAAGGCTCCTTCATAATCATGCAACATGTATTTGACACGTCCACAAATCCTCAAAGTGGATGCATTGTTTGGTTCAAGAACATCAGCCTTGTCAAGGTCCTCCAAGGTTTCTTGATAGTCATCCAACAAGTAGTTGACATCTCCACGAGCCATCAAAGTGGATGCATTGTTTGGTTCAAGAACATCAGCCTTGTCAAGGTCTTCCAAAGCTCCTTGACAATCATCCAACATGTATTTGACACGTCCACGAGTCCTCAAAGTGGATGCATTGTTTGGTTCAAGAACATCAACCCTATCAAGGTCCTCCAAAGCTCCTTGATAATCTTTTAACATTTTTTTAACATTTCCACGAATCTTCAAAGTGAATGCATTGTTTGGTTCAAGAACGTCAGCCTTGTCAAGGTCCTCCAAGGCTTCTTGATAGTCATCCAACATGTAGTTGACATCTCCACGAGCTATCAAAGTGGATGCATTGTTTGGTTCAAAATCATCAACTTTATCAAGGTCCTCCAAGGCTCCTTGATAATCTTTCAACTTCCTTTTGACATCTCCATGAGCCGTCAAAGTAGATGCATTGTTTGGTTCAAGAACATCAGCCTTGTCAAGGTCCTTTAAGGCTCCTTGATAATCATCCAACATGTATTTGACACGTCCACGAGTCCTCAAAGTGGATGCATTGTTTGGTTCAACAACATTAGCCTTGTCAAGGTCCTCCAAGGCTCTTTGATAATCTTTCAACATCTTTTTGACATTTCCACGAATCCTCAAAGTGGATGCATTATTTGGGTCAAGAACATCAACCTTGTCAAGGTCCTCCAAGGCTCCTTGATAGTCATTTAACATGTATTTCACATGTTCACGAATGTTCAAAGTGAATGCATTGTTTGGTTCAAGAACATTAGCCTTGTCAAGGTCCTCCAAGGCTCCTTGATAATCTTTCAACATCCTTTTGACATTTCCACGAATCCTCAAAGTAGATGCATTGTTTGGTTCAAGAACATCAGCCTTATCAAGGTCTTCTAAAGCTCCTTGATAGTCATACAACATGCATTTGACATCTGCACGAGTCCTCAAAGTGAATGCCTTGTTTGGTTCAAGAACATCAACCTTGTCAAGGTCCTCTAAAGCTCCTTGATAATCATCCAACATGTATTTGACACTTGCATGAGTGCTCACAATGGATGCATTGTTTGGTTGAAGAACATCAACTTTATCAAGGTTGTGCAAGGCTCCTTGATAGTCATCCAACATGTATTTGAAATCTTCACGAGTCGTCAAAATGAATGCATTGTCTGGATGAAGAACATTAATTTTGTCAAGGTCTTTCAAGGCTCCTTGATAATCATCCAATGTGTA
>Ga0116228_10007105_pt1 | contig 10025 bp, 2 predicted proteins | sample S1TSphfallax_2_FD_89694 | JGI IMG/M metagenome (GOLD analysis project Ga0116228, IMG submission 89694) | Host-associated microbial communities from peat moss isolated from Minnesota, USA - S1T2_Fc - Sphagnum fallax MG | ecosystem: Host-associated > Plants > Peat moss > Unclassified | place: USA...
ATTTTTCCTTTCAAAACCTGGTTTTTTTGGAATTCATTTGAATTTTCAGTTGCAGAATTCACTTAATAATCGATATCTCCCACATTCTGAACCCAAATCTTAACAAATAAATTCCATTAAATCCTGCTCGTCAAGATCTTTCCAACAACATCCCAAAATTTCAGCTACGATTTTAACTTAATTTTCAGCAAAGAAATCATTCAATATTCAACAACTTGTGCACTGCAAGTCCAAACGTCATGGAACTAAGCGCATGCACCCCTCCTCACCAAGAGCTTTCCAAAGACACCAAGAACACGATTTGCAGCATCCCCAGTTCAGTGGATTTCATAAGTACAAAACTAAACTAACTAAACTACCTTCCTTCATAGATATATTTTAGAATAGGAAAAGCTTGGGGGGATGAAAAAACTAGACCTAGGTCTTAGGGGTTTTTAATCTTTTTTTGTTACTACAAAGATTTTGGGTTCAAACTCTTTGGTGAGTGAGTGCAAGTGCTATTGTGTTGTCTATCATGGGAGCTTGACTTGGGAGGAGGGTGAAAAGTTTTGTTGTGTTTTCTTTCATTGGGCTTGACTTGGGATATGTAAAAACTTGTCAATGAGGTTTACTATTGTGTTTCAATTGGTATATATAATATGGTGGTTGTTGCTACCAAGTTTATGCAATAATTTCAAATCTTCCAAGTTTTGATTGGCCGTTTTTAAGAAAAATTAATTTGGCAAGGTTTCATCATGCAATGGAAAAATAAGAATGAAAAGGTGGGTGAAATTAAATTATGACTTTTGAATTGATGACTAATTTGAATAAAAAGTAGGTGTTGATGAATTTATCATTTTGGAAAAACCTAAAGTATTGGTTTGCTAATTGTTCTATTGATATTTGATGTTAAATTTTTTTAGATAATCATTTTAGTTTTTTATTAGTTGAATAATCTAGAATTGGACAAAACAATCTTACCTTGAATGATTTCAAGGTATGCTAGTAATGAAAATAATGTGGTATTTCATCATTCATGATTGAAAATTGTGATCATATCTATAACCCTTTTTTTCAATGGTCCATTTTTTGCTTTTCATAATCCTGACATCATCATCATCCTAATTATGTCCATGTTAATATTTACATAATAGTTGTAGTTACTTTGGGCATTGTGCCTTATTAAATCAAACCTACCAAAATATTTTGGGAAAAAGGACATTCCATCATACTTTTGAAGCACACAAGTAAATTGTGTTCAAAGAATGTGAAAAAACATGTTTAAAACAACATTACCGAGTTGGCCATTTGTTTGCAATCTACAATTTTTTTAAAGTTTTTAACATAGTTTGACAAATTGAAAAAATTCAAGGACAATTGAATATCTTTATTCAACCCAAAGTTAACTACATAACACATCAAAATAGTTTATAAGTTATAAGTGAATTAAGAAAATTAAAAAATTGCATGATTTTAAAATAATCATATTTTAATTGTTGAAAGGTTTATAGATTCTTTCATTATTAATATAGTTATCATATTCAACAAAAAAGAAAAGTTAATTTATAATGTCTTAAGACATATTGTAATCCTCATTGGGATTGGAAAATATTTATCAACTAATTAATATATTTTGAGAATTTAAGTTTCGCACATGAATTTTTAGATTTTAAGGCTTTCAACATGTAAGGAATATGTAATATTGTTAGCATGAAAAAAATCGTGTTTATATGTATGTAGTTGGTAGTTTGTTTGATGAGCAACATTATTAAGTATTTGGGCCTATTAATTCATATTCAAATTTTTTTAAAAACCATTTTAAGTGTACTAACCTTGAATTTGAATTGAAAGTGTGTTACTTTGGTTTGTTTGATCTTTTAAAAATGTTAACAAAAAAGGTTGACCAAAAAAAAAAAAAAAAGTTTGAAAACAAAATTTTAATTTTTAAATTAATGTCAAAGATGTTCATCTCCTAATATGGTAGTTAGGAATACATAATTATTTGATATTTGATATTAAAATTGATTATAGGTACTCAATTTCATGATTGAAATCAATTTTATACATCTTAAGCCCCATGTCCAAAGTGTAAACCAATTGAATTGGGCTGCATCATTGTCATTAAACAACCCAAAATTTTATTTTATTTTATTTATTTTGCATAAAAACTCCATTGAAAGAGCATACAACTTCAAAAATATTAGTGTGGCAATCACTTATGAACACATATTGTAATATTGAAAAGTACACCTTTTAAAACCATATTATGAAATTCAAGTTTCATTAAATTTCTGAATATTTATTAAATTTTTAGTAAAAAAATTTAAATGTTTCCTACACCTTAGGTCTAAAAATTATGAAATTGATTATTCATTGAAAGCCTTCCACCAATACCCAAGAACATGCCCCAATTTCCCTTTTTTTTGTTCTGATTTTATTTGGTTTTCAATGATTAAACTTCTCGATATTCAATAAGTATTGCATTGTAGGTCTAAATTAATGTTGATTTATTATATAAGGTTGGCTTAAATATGAACCTCAATATGTACCTTAGTAGGTCAAACTTTTACCCTTTTGTTGTAAGGTTTGGTCTATAATAGAAATCCTATTGTTCACAACCATTTCTTGTGTGATTATGTGTGATTAAATGTCACGTATGATTACGAATCGTTGCTTATGCAACTACATTTCAAATTTGGATGGATTTTGGTTTTCCTTTCAACTAGGTTGTGACTATGACTTATTTCATCATTCCAATAAGTCGATTTTTCATGATGTCTTTGTATTTTTACAACATCATATATACATTTAATTGCACATGTACCCAAAATAAACACATTATAGCTGCATAAGATACATATGTTACATAGAAACTACACATATATATTACCTAATAATACATACATGCCTATACATATATACCTACCAAATACATATTTACCTACCTACCCACCTACATAATTATTACATACCTACCTACCTACCTACCTACTATGTGCCTCCTACATACATATCCACATACCTACTATACCTAATAGGTTATTAAAATAGTTATTTAAAGGCTACTTAAATAGGTACTTAGTAAGAACCTATGTTACCTAGTAGGTAGGCTATGTAATAATATGTATTAGGGAATACTTCCAACTAGGATATAACTATGCAACCAGGCTACAATTAGAATTTTATCCCATACTACTTGTTTTCCCTTTCGAGTTTATAAACTATGTAAATAGGTTGGTTTGGTATAGTAAACACATTCAATTTTTTCAATTGCCATAGGCTCCATGGGAGGAGCTAATCACATAGGCTCCACCTAAAAGGTTAAACTTTAAATAAAATAGGATTTTGTTGTAAAAGTTTTAGACCTAAACCTAAGTACCTACCTACTTAAGCTAGGTGGCCTATGTGCCATACAACCTATTATAAGTGGCCTAACCTAAACTAAGTTAGGTACCTTAGGCGCCTAGCTAGGTTAGGCCTATGGCTAAATGACCTAACTTAGGTGCCACATGGCCTATCATAAGTTATCCAACCCTGAACTAACCCTAAATGATTATAAGGCAATTTAAAGTTGCCACATGACATTCTCTAATTGTTTTAATTGGATGGTTGAAGAATAAAAATTGTTTAACAAAATATTTCAAAAAATCTAAATGATGTCACATGTCGCATTATTAAGTTACCATGTGTGAACAAATTGTTGGTGTGCAATGTAGTTGCAAATGTAATTGCAAGCATAATCACATGAACTCATCCTTGAATACATATATAAAATTGTCATACTCATATTGTACAACAAAATATTTCATTTGTCAATTGCAACTAGTGTTGTTGATGACTTGTTGTTTGTTACTAAGTTGATTTTTAGTCGCAAATGTCGCTTGTGACTAAAATCTAGTTGAAAGTCATAGTCACAAACAACGTTTTTTCTACTAGTGGGTCATGTTTGAGAGACATTATGATTCATTACCAAAGTCCATTTTAATTATTTCTTTACATGTTTATACTTGGGGTTTTTTCTTGGGAACAACTCCTATTCATACCCACGTGACAACAACTTTTACCTATGTTTGGGTATGTGTAGGTAAATTTTAGGGTTTGGGGTTTTATACTTTTCTTAATACAAATTTTACAATCATCATCATTATTTTGTTCCATTACAACTCCATGGGTGAAAGTATGTCACATATTCACCTTTAGATAGCTTTTTGTTGTTTACTTTACTTTGGAACTAGTGTATTTATTTTAAAAAAACAAGTAATGTTGGTGATTTGCTACATTCAAGACTAATAACTTTTATAATTGATTACCCAACTTTGTGGTCATTATCCATCATTTGTTTTTTGGGCACATTTATCAAAGGTTTACAATTGCACGAACTTTTGGCTTTTGTTATCATGATTTTAATGTTCATTGAAATAAAAATTTCAACTTCTTATTGCTAGTTAATAATCAGTTTTTAGTGTGATAAACATTTTAATAGGAAAGCATGGCTCCTCAAACATATAATGGACAAAAGAAAATGTAAAAGAAGAACCCCCATTTTGAGATTATATGCAATGACATTTTTCCTTGTTGGTTTTTTAGAGTATTTTTCACACTATTGAAGATATTACGAATTGATGGACATTAAATTAGGTTTCTTTTGTTGATGGTCTATGCATAAAAAAGGTAAAGGTTGGTTTCAATTTGTAGCATGTCAATGGCAAGACATTTTGCAATTCCATTTTCTTACTATAGACCTAAGGCATGTTAATGTCCAAAGAAGTAGGATGTAGGAACAACAACTTTTAATAATTTGTACCAAAATTCCATGTAGGTTCAAACATATTTTGAAAGATGTGTAGTTTCACAAAGGTCAATCATTAAATTAACAACTAATATTTGGTAAGATTTTAAGAAGCAATTTAGTTTGGAGATATGATGATCAAGTGTGTAAGTATAATTTAATGATTTTTTCATGTAAATTTTAAGATCACATAAAATAGTAAAGCCAAGTTTATTTAACTTTGGTATTTGGAGATGAACATTTCAAAACATATTTGCTTGAGGAAAATTGAACTATGTGACGAAATTCAAATGTGCATACAATTTTGCTAGTGGCTTTGCATGTGTTATGAAATGCTTCATGGTAGGTTTCCACCCGGTTTCCATGTTTAATTGGAAAAATCATATTCTTTTAATCTTATTAAATTAGTATGTTGAATTGAACAATAACAAAATGTTAGATCCTTCACATATTCATCGGTCCACATGCATGGTTTACACAAGCCTTTCACACAAACATATCTTGATAAAACAATACAATTGTCAAGCTCTCCTTCTCCATTTAACCATTCCTAGTTTGTTTTGTGATGAGGTTGCAAGTGGTGTTGTTGGTGTTACAACTAAAGTGTGACACAATCATTTTTGTTCTTTTAGTTGGGTGTTGAACAATTTGATTGCCCCTTTTAGATGAGAAGGTTAGCATGGGCCCTTTAGGGTTGTTATATGCAAACATTTTTTTGTAGATTGAAGTTGGTTACCATTTTTTAATCAATGAGTTTGAAATCCTTTTTACACTTATGATTCAATGTTCATTAGAGTCTAAACTAACAAATTGAATCCACAAAAAACAAACAAAAATAATCCAAGATGTCATGTCCATTTGATGTAATTATAAAAGGATTATATTTGTGACTACAATTTTTAGGGGTTTAATGTGCTTTCACCTTTGCACAACCCCTAATACTTGTGGTTACATTTATAGATATAAGTAAAATGTGAATATGTTGTAATTTTAAACAATTTAATTTGTATGATTATTGTCACTTTTAGTTTTTTTTGGTTGTGCATTTAATAGTGTTTTTGGAAAATGATATTTTTTATGTAAGGTTGGTGTTATAATATTAACAACAAGTTTGACTTCAAAATTGCACATGTGTGAAGCCTAGTGGAAGTAAAAGAATTCATATTCAATATTTCAATGTGAGGAAACAAATGCACAAGACCTAGGAGTTACCATAGATTCAATTTTGTAATATAAAAAGATAATTATCAAAGATCTTGTAGCAAAGTAATAAGCTTTATGGAGGTAGAAATGAGAATTTTTTACCAATAACCAAAAACTTGACTTCCTTTCGATTGGAAATATGATGGATGGATATATTTTGCCATGAAGGAACAACATGGAGTTATTTCTTATTTGCATGGTACTCATACCATGAGGTTTATTATGTGCCATCCATATGGAGGGGTTCAAAGTTGTGAAGACTTTTGTAGCATGAAGCTTAAAACGAAAACATGATTTATCACTTACAATCTATAAACAACATGAAAAAGCATGTGGAGAATGAACATGGAATTGATTTGCACCAAGTAAGATGCCCCAAACCTCTCCATGACAAGTTCCTTCATTTTGAATATTCATTTTTTGGTTACTATTGTCCCTATTGAAAAAGCAGTTAAAAGTTTAATTGCATCCAAGCTCTTTTTTTAGTTGTATTCTTGTCAATAATTTTGAGATTACAAGTTCATTATTATGGTGGAGAGTTCACAAACCATAATTTCCACATGTCAAGTATTTAACATGGCAATTTTTTGATATATTCTAGGCTATCAAATTGAAATAGAGATAATCTTTAATGTTGTAGGCATCTTCACAAGCTTGAGGTGATGCCAATTGAAGGTGGAAAATTTGAAAAAAAAGTGGTGTTCATTTACCAAAATTGACCTAATGATGCAAAATTAGATTACAAAATTGCAAAAGGATTTGTCCATGATTTTTTAAAAAGTTGAGGATGTTATACTAGATGATCATGAACAACTTTTAATTGATGTAAGTTATTATGAAAATGCATGGTGAGTATGTGGATCATGGCATTTGATTTTCCTTTGCAACATGTGACAAGATGTTGTATATGAAATTGAATTTTTTTTTTGGGTAATTTTGGTTTGAGCTAGATGATCAAATTTTTTTGGGGTCAAAAAGAATTTATAGGAGCAAAAACAGTCTTGAAAATCATTGAAAATTGCAAACTATAATAAATATGTTTTTTTTTTGACAATTTAAGGTTTGGGTAGTCATTCCAAGTTTTTTTTTTATGTTAATATGAAATTTGAAGAATCCAAACAAAAAAATTGTTCTATTAATTTCAGATTTTGGTCTTAGTAAATGATTTTTCAACTTGAATAACAATTGTGTCAAAAACAATTTTTGCAAAGGATTTTTGTTTAAAGACTTTTTTAATAAGGAAATTTTGAAAATAAAAAAATAAAGATGATATTAACCTACACCGACCCACATTCAAAAAACACTCACAATTAAAAAGTTATGGAATTTTAAAATTTTAAAAATTCAGAATATTTTTTTAAAATCTCAAAATTTTAATAGTCCTTTACCACATATAAATGAGGTGTAATGTACATAACATATAAAAAATTTGTAGTTTATGATACAAAAAAATAAAGCCTAAAATTGTTAGCATATATTGAAATGATTTGAAATTATGATTATTTTTAAAGATGAAACAAAAAATCTAAAAAAAATTTCACATTAAAAAAAAATTCATAGATGTTATTCAACAAAGATTAACATAATTTTTTTTGATGTATTAGACAATTATAGGTATTTTTAATAACAAGTTGCAAAATTTCCTAATACTATACCTTAGGGTTAATTTCATCATTAAATAATCTTTAAATTATTGAAATGAATTTTCATGAAAATATGAAGTTAATGTGTGAAAAACCATCATAATTTTCACATTTTACAATATGAATAATTTCGTCCATATAACAATATCATAATACATCATGAAAGTAATAATAATTTTTTTTTTTATAATTTTTTTTTTTTTGAAAAACATTATTCATATTTCAATGTGAAAGTTGACCTTAGGTTACAATAGTTCACTTTGACCCTTCATTTCAAGTAATGAACTTTGTTTGTCTTATTTTAGATTGATGCAATCCAGCACATGCATTATATGAAATTGCTATGTATGGTGAAAAAAATTGTTTCTTATGGGTTGGAATGGAAAACGTGAAGGCTGAATGCTATGTGTAGAAGTACATGTTCAAAATGATTAATAACTAGTGTCAAAAGTTTATGAAGGTCATGAATATTGTATCATGTTATAAGATGATTGTTATGGCACATTTTTTTAAACAAGTTGTAACCAAAAGAGAGGGACCCAGAAAGTCAGACGACGCATACACCACCTGCCCTAGACCCCCGGCGCCTACGTTCTACAGATCTCTCTAATACTCATCAAACATTGAACCTCTCATGCTCAACTTTCCTGCATTTTCTTCTCTGACACACCATGCTTCAACAGACCGCCGAACAACAGCACATAATTCTCCAAACCACTTGCACACAAAATGAAGGTTCAAAAATGATCGTTCTGTCATCATATTCACTGAGTATTTACATCCCGACAGCACAAGCATGTCCTTCAACACCAAACAACAAGTCCTTGCTCCTTCTCTTGTTTTCTATCCTTTTGCAGCATGAACCCAGCTACCTATCAGACGCAGCGGAAATCCAAGACATAGCCGAAGCTCTGAGCTACAGAGATCTTTTCCTTCTCAAGCTCTTCTATCTCCAAAATTATCTCACCCTTCTCTCAAACTACAGCCTTCTTTTCTTTTTTTTGATCTCCTTCCTTCCTATCTGTTCTATCTTTTTACACTCTGTTCTATCCTCTACATTGCCCCCAAAAATTGTCTCTCTCCCTCCAACAGACTTCTGATCCTTCATCCTCAGAGGTCCGTTGCTTCTTCCAGAAGCTTCTCCAAAACGTTCAGTGCCGATCAAATCCGATCCAGGATCCGCCGTTTCTCCCCCTTAATTTAGCATGCTTCATCAATGCTAGCTGCCGCCATCTCCATCCCTGCACACAGCTCAAAAGAAAGCCATGCAATCTTCATGCAACACTGATGGGGCGTCGTCACACCAAGTCAGTTGATACACTCTTGTCCAGAACTCTAGGTTAGATCAGAGTTCGAACCACCTCCTTTCGCGTTACAAAGTGTCTAATTATTTTTTAAAGTTTGAGATGTCAAACGTGGGGTGTTGAATGAACAAATGATTTTGTGTTTTACCTACACCCACAAACTAGATTAGTACAGTTTATAGGTGAGATTATGTATTTGGCAAAGTTAGAGTGAAATCACCTAAATTGAAGTCATAATTTGAATTTTTTTTAGCAACTTTTGAACTTACCCAAGTTCATACCCATGATCCTTAAAGCAATTTGACAATTATTGATACCAACTTGGTATATGAAAATGAACCTTGATACCTATATCAAACTCATATGTACAAGTTCAAAGAAACTCAATATTAGTACTAAATAAGTATGTTTAAATGAACATACTTGCCCAACACTTGTGTAAATATTATGAAATCACCTTGCAAGATCCCCTACTCATGAAAGGCTTTTTAATGGTACCAAGGGGCATCCAGACTTGCAAGATCTTGATTTGACAAAACAAAAACAAACAAACAATTTTCTTTAATAATAGGATAACCATGAACATTCTCACAATTTGTCATAGAAATTAGTGGCACAAAAAAATCTAATCAAGTTTTCGTTGTATTACTTCTTGTTAATCTTATGGATCAATTAAAAGTCTCTCTTTGTTTCACCAAATTACCAATGTGTTGCTCTCACAAATTACATGGTACCCTTGAGAACAACCCAAAGGTAAACTAGCCATTCTATTTTTTCACTGCTAATAAATTTGATCCCCCAACATTCTAAACAAGAATCCATATGCTCAAGTGAGCCAAAAGAAATTTCAAAACTTGTCCTTTTGCATGCATCAATTCATGATGGCTAGATGTTGGAATTGCATGTATGTTGTTAGAAGAGATTCACCCATGTCAAGTATGTAGGCCTCTAACAAAGTCTATCACATCCAAAATAATGTGCAAGCTATTTCCCTAACCCCAAGTTATAAACATGAAATATTGCACAATGTAGACCAAAGGTCAATTAAATGCAACCAACATGGGCCAATCCTTGTGACTCATCAATGAGTCATTCTATTTCTTCACG
>Ga0116228_10007106_pt1 | contig 10025 bp, 3 predicted proteins | sample S1TSphfallax_2_FD_89694 | JGI IMG/M metagenome (GOLD analysis project Ga0116228, IMG submission 89694) | Host-associated microbial communities from peat moss isolated from Minnesota, USA - S1T2_Fc - Sphagnum fallax MG | ecosystem: Host-associated > Plants > Peat moss > Unclassified | place: USA...
ATTGTCCCTGCAAAGCTCATGTTCTACACCTGTTCTTATACTACTAGTTAGCATCCTCACTGTGAGCTCATGCTCTACACTTCTAAAATACCAGAACTGTTGAATCACTGCAAGTTCATGTTCAAAACTTCTTACACCAGAAGAAATTTTCCTCATTGCATTCTCTCACAAACAAATGTCTGCTGCTCATATACATCTTGTCTATGTCTACTGGGGAGTTTGCAGGATTTGATGGTGTAGAGCTGCACGGAGCTCATGGCTTTCTGATAGACCAGTTCACAAAAGATGGGATCAATGACAGAACAGATGAGTATGGTGGATCAGTGGAGAATCGTTCCCGATTCTTGCTTGAAATTGTTGCAGCTGTGGCAAAGGAAATTGGAGGACACCGTCTTGGTGTACGACTGTCTCCATTCTCACATTACTCTGGTGCATTCGACTCTGACCCGATCAGTCATTTCACCTACTTGATTCAAGCTCTGCAGCCTTTCAATCTCCTGTATGTGCATTGCGTGGAGGCAAGGGTGAAAGGAGATACAGATATTGAAACGAACGAGAGTTTGGAACCCATGAGGAAAGCATGGAAGCATAGCACTTTCATTGCAGCTGGTGGGTATTCAAGGGATGAGGCTAATGAAGCCATCAAGACTGGAAGGGCAGATCTGATTGTATTTGGCCGATTTTTCGTTTCTAATCCTGATTTACCCCTCAGGTTGAAGCTTGATGCCCCATTGAATCACTATGACAGAAGCACTTTCTATACACAGGATCCAGTTATTGGGTACACCGATTACCCATTTTTGTCTGAGGATTGGGAAGAAGAAAAAGAAGACAAGACCTGATAACCAAAACTGCGGCATTCCCAAAACAAGGGGCCTAGGACAAGGGAATAGTTGAGTTTGTACCTCCAACCCCACTCATTTTGGGAATGTCCCCACCGCATAGCAAAGCCTTGGGGTGAGGGCATTCCCAACATAAGGGGCCTAAGACAAGGTGGTAGCTGATTCCAACCCTGGGTTCTTTGGGGAATGGTTCCATGCTTGTGGGTCTCACCCGTCATGAAGCTTGAGGCAAATCGAGTCCAACCCCACATTCGGTTTGGGGAATGGCCCTCCACCCATGGGCCTCACCCATTGACCATGTGAGGGTGTAGGCTTGTGGCCTAAGGTGGCACCTTGGTGAAAAATTGAACTAGGAAGCAAGAATGGTTATGAATGACTATAATACATATATGGATATATAGGTAGGTCAATAGCTATAGATGGATCATATCTTATCAGGCTTGGGTGGTATCATTAGCAATCACCTTGCCCAAAATCAAAGAAAAGTTATACTCAATTTAATTCGAGTGACAAGAATTTCAAGGAACTGGTATCTGGGTGGTTTTCTATAATTTTTCGTAGGCTCCCTATTGATTTTGCATATTCTTCTGTATGGTTGTCCCTGGACAATTTCCCAATATAATTATCTTATTTTCCTAACCTCACTTCCTTCTTAATAACTACCTCTTATTCTTAAAACTAACTCACTCTTTTCTTTATAACTACCTCATTCTTTTCTTAATGACTATTTCTTATCCTTATAACTATTTCACCCTTTTCCTTACCCACCAACATGGATATAAAAAAAACAAATTAGCATATGCCTTTTAATGTGCGTGATATTTACACTAATTGAAATTAAATTTGACTTTGACATAAATAATGATGAATTATTGATAATTATATGGGAAATAAATAAGGAAGAAAATTGTCACTCGTAATGCATAGTAACACAAAGCCCAAGTATAATAAGAGATATTTGATTTTTATGTTTAAGTATTTGTTTATTGGTTTGTAGCATGTTAACTAAGTTTTCTGCACCTATGCACATTTTTCATTTTTTAAAAAAAATTATAGTCTTTTTTGTTGCAAATTAAATGTTTTATTGAAAAACAATTCTTCAAATTTCATAAATGTTTTTTTTGAGATCTCTTTAAAATTTACCATATTTTTATGCATGGTTCAACAAGGTAGTCAAAAATTATATGTTAAATTTTTTTCTTTTAATAAATTTTCAATATTTAAATTTGGTTAAATTGTCTTGTGGATGATTGTCACCTTGATTACATTGCAAAATTGGAAAACAAAACATTGATGCACACAACTATGAAAAACTATAATGACTTTAACACCTATGCAATGTATTAATATTTTAAAAAATTTGATAAGTGTATCCTAACATTCTTAACCCCATTTTTAATGCCTTATTTTTAAGCATCCTTGCGAGGCTCCATAATGTTTTTTTCTATTATTTATCCATTGCATACAGTAATATACCAAATGTTCATTGAAATTGTTTTTAAGTGTAAGAATTGATACAAATTTATGTTTTTGATTACAATGGCCTTTTCCAAATTCCATGTTTTTAAACTTTGAAATTTTGAAATTAATTTTTGCTTAGCCTTTGTCTTATTGCCCAAATTTTGCCAAAAAATGATTATTTTTTTTTTAAATGAAATTATTTTTGAGGTTTTGAATCATTCTAAGTCAAAAAAACAAAATGGAAGTGGCCAATTTTTTAGATTTGGTTTCAATGTGTAACCAAAAACATTAATAAGCCATAAAAGTTTTGTAAAGCATATTTGATTTATAACCAAATTTGGCTAAATCTTCCTAAAGATGGTCACCTTTGTTTTTTACATCTTCCTATTTATGATCACCACTTTGGTTGCACAAAAAACATTGATTAAAGGAGATAAGTCAATGAATGAACACTTCAAAAGTGAAAGAAGGTCGAATCTTCACACATTGTTCTTCTGTTTTGTTGAAAGTTGAAAGAACATTTGTAGCCCTCCACCTAACATTTCCAATGTCACAAAAGTTGTTCAATTCATAAAGGAATGAGGAAGATATGGGGTGTTTAGTGTAAGGGGGCTTAGTGTTTGATGATGGGTAAATTCAAACAAATTAAGATTTCAAGCTTAAAATCTTTGATCGTTGCAATTTTGCCTTTGGAATATACAAAAGTTTTGTAAATCCCTAGTTGGTGCACCCATCAAGTTTTAAATCACCCAAAATGGATTAAGACTGAGAAAGATATGGGGCTGAAACTAGAGAGGAATCTAGAGCTATTTTTTTCAAAAATATTGAAATAAATTATCATTCATCCTCTTCTTGTGTTTTCTACATTGTTCTTTTACTTTTGATGTTCAAAAAAAAATTCTAGCATTTTAGCTTGCGCATCCAATGACACAAGAAAATTTCAATTTGGCTAAATAATGAAAAAAATATCAAAAATGTTCAATGATGAGTGGTTTTACCTTATACATTTTTCAATCTAATTCATTACAAAAGAAATATAAACATGATAATCTAAAGTATTCATAAAAACCATAGAACAAAAAAATTAAAACAAAAAAAGGTTCCTTTTGTGTTCTTCAAAAAATGAGTCTCATTGTTATTTTCTTAGAACATTTTGCTTATGCATTGATTGCCCATGTCAAAATTCAACTATTTGTTGTTTCCACATTCCAAATTGAAGCTCCAAATATTACAAGAATTTGGTAACATATTCATAAATTTTCTTAAATGAAAAATCTTTTTTAAGTGTGTCATTAATAGTCCTTAAGTTTGATGGGTCTAACAAATTGAAAGTGTGACATTCCTACCACAATACACTTTCACCTCATTTTCTTTGGGAAAGAAGAAAAAAATAGAAAACATCAAACTACAATGCAAATGAAAAAAAAAATAGGCCAAAAAAAAAACACCCAAACTACTAGGCTTGAGCAACACACAGACAAGTTACTGCATATTCATGTTCAACACAAGGTGAGCCACCTTTGGTATCCACTAGCACTATAGGATTTCATTTGCAGGGAGAAAAAGAAAACTTGGAATTTCAATTGTTTGCCAATTACAAAACCATGAATTGTTCTTGCAAATACCTACATATTGGTGTGGAATAAAAGTTAACTTTTTGGTGTCTAAAACTTTATATGGTAATTATTAGCTATAAGAGTACAAGGGGGTGTGTTGTAAGGAATACGATTAAGCCAATGTCAAACCAATTTAAGTTCAACAATTGAAAGAACCAAGTGCTATGGTCAAAGGAGACTTGAAACAATAACAATTTCCTTGAATGTCAAGATATAAAACAAATGCACATTATACACACAACACATAAGAGGCTAATTGTTGATCTCCATGACTAACATAATTGTCAAAAGCCTAAGATTAAATAACGAACATTATAATGAATCTTCTTCTCTTTCTAAATACCCATGGTTTGATTTTTTTTTATAAATCAATGTTGTGTGAGAACGTTCTCCTGCATAAGTCAAGATGGGTGGTTAAATGATTGTGAAGTTTTCAAGCTTCATGAAAAGCATGTTGAAACAACATTCATCTTGTACATATCCCAAAACCTAGCATTAACAATCTTCACATATTTTGATATGACTTGAATCAACGCCCTAGACTTTGATACAAGCAATCATGCATGATTCAAATGGTTGTAGTCTTTTGACATCTTTTTTCAAAATTTCAGCAATATAGTAGGATCATGGTTTTTTAAGAACAAGAAGCCTTCAAGCTTCAATTTATCAAGCGATAGACAACTTTTTCAATATACAATAGAAAAACATGATGACCTTTAAGTGAAGACAAAATGATGCTTCATCATCAACATTAACCTAGTAATGTGGGTCGACCACCCCCAAAGCCTTCATCAATTCTTGACTTGGGAAGTAGTGGTCTAGACGACTCTTTTGTGAAATGTTGAGATTGTTTCATAACATTGTAGAATAGCATAACCACAAATTTTAGAAAAAAAGGTATGGTTTATAAACAAGGCTACCTTAATGGTCTACTCCCAATAATGAATTGGATTTGTGAGATTGTTGAAACTTGTAACACACCAACCATCATCAACAATGGACTTAAATGAAAATAAGAAACAATTCATCATATTTGCCAACCATCAATTGCCTCATCAAGTTGTTCCTACTCAACTTGTGATCAATGCATAATCCCTATGAACTTGTAACAATTGAAATTCATGAGAGGCTCAAATTAGGTGAACAATGACCCCTATTGACAAACTTTGTTGATGAAAGCTTGGCCAAAGGAGGGAGAAGTGGCAAAAACATTGGGTGAGCCAATTGGTGATGGCAACCCCATACGATGGCTCTACAATTTTGGGCAAGTGTAGCTAAGTCCTTTAATAGATTTGGCAACCAATGTTAGTGATTTAGTTATCAACAATCACCTAAGCCTCATGGATGGAGAGATGGCAAGATTTGCTTTTTGCATTGCCAAATTTAGCTATTTATGACAATAAATTTCCCCAAAAGAGACACTAAGTGATCACAAGGTCCGGTGGGATGTCAACATGTGATTACAAATCTCCAAAAACAACATCACAATGAATTTCCTAAACTTGATATTAGACAATCCCCATGAAAGCCAACTAAATGGAAACTAAAATGCAAGTACTATGCATTATGTTATAAGAAATATTATAGTTGTTAAATCAATGTAGACAAAGGGGAAGAAAAACAATTATTGACAATTTGATCATGTGACAATTATGTTTCAAGATTTTGGATGCCATTTGTGCTGTTCTATGTCTTTTCAAGTTTCTAAATTGATGTATAGATCTACAAATATTAAGAAAATTGGAAAAGTGGCCACCAAAAAAATTGCTATTGCCCCAAGCTAATGGATGTGCATGTGTAGATTTTCCCATTCAATTGATGGGTTGTTTTGGAATGCACCCATCTACTTATTGGGTTTCTTCTCAAAATACGAATGTTGGGTAATTGATTTCATCATGCCTCTATCTCATCTTTGTTTTGGGTCTAAATTGTCTGACCGTGTCCTTGGTTGAAGTCGACTTTGATTCGGGGTCTGAAGTTAAGTTCAACATGGTCTTTTTGACCTAATTGATTGATCAAACATATTAACATGTTATTCTTTCAACAAGATATAACTATCATTTAGTTTCATCATAGTCATATATGTAATCAATATTGACTTTGGTTATAACTAGGGTACACTAAAATAAAAATGGTGATATCTTTATTGATATTTACATCCACTTTGTGTTGGGTTGCTAAGACAGGTGCAAGGGGTTATGTAGACAATGACTACAACATTCATCCTAGACGCCCAAGTAGTCATCGATTATTGGCGAGTGAAATCATTACTACAAAATGTGTTTTAGTTCACTTTGGGTTTCAATAGATTTTGAGTGAATTTGGACATTTTTACTTGGTGAAATTGTCTAACCCCTTAGTGAACGGGAATTAATGGCTATGGACAATGAATTGTTTCAGTAGTACATAGTGAAATAAGGTTACTTTCAAGTGAAATATAAATTTACCAAACCATTCATTTGCTAGTTTATTAACTAAGTAGCATGGAAATCAATTAAAATTGAATTATTTAATATATAATATTATTGATAATTTCATAATTTTTTAACCTATGATTTATTGACACATGTCACTACTTAGGGTAGGTTAAAAACTTTGCCTAGGTAGGAAGGCCATGTAATCAACCTAAGCACATATTATGATAATTAGATACGAGAATATTCAATCAACATACCAATGTTGATCACATAACACCATTCATGAGGTTTGATCCTTGACCTTTGGAATGGAGGCAAACACCCTTACCATAAAGGCATCTCGCTTGTTGTGCTAATATGTTACATTACATTCTATTTATGAAATATTTTATTTTAAACATTATAAAAATATAAACTTTGAAAATTCATCTTTTACTGAGATTTTGTTCAAATGAAATGATTCGAGTTTACTTTTCAAAAAAATTCAATAATGTACATAATTGCATTTATTTCCTTTTGAAAGTTTAAGATCATTTGAACAAAAAAAAAGTTGAATATCATTAGTCAATAACATTTCAATGACTATTCTTTTGAAAAAAAAAGTTTAATAAATGGATAAGATTTTTATTAATATAATATTATTATTTATGTTAAGCTACTTTCAATTATTGTATGACCACTATTTATTAATTTAAATTATTTCACCCTACATTATTTAATGTTATTTATGGCTATTCTCAAATACTTTTAGTGATTTTTTGTTATTTCATTTTAGGCTACTTTTCGTTATTTTAAGTTACTTTTGGCTATTGAAAGCGATTTCACCTTAAGTTACTTTTGTTTATTATAAATTATTTCACCCTAGATTATTTTTGGCAATCTTAAGCAATTCTAATATATGGCTATTGGTTGTTTTTTATTAGGGTTATTAGTGGTTATTAATGGCTATTGGTACCTATTTTATTGGTTCTTTTAATGCCTATTAATTGTTATTATATTAATAGTTATTGGTGGTTATTTTATTAATGGTAATTAGTAGTTATTCTATTGATGGCTATTAGTGGATATTCTATTGGTGGATATTTTATTGATGATTATTAATGGTCATTGTATTATGAGTTATTGTTGGTTATTATATGTTATATTACAACTATTGGTGATCATTGTATTATAAATTATTATTGAATACATTATGTTATAATATCATAGGCTATTGGCAGTTATTATATTATAGGGTATTTTAAATTATTTTTCATACATTATTATTTTCTATTCTAAGTTATTTCACTTTGAAGGTCTCATAGTGATTTAGGTTAGTAAATTGCACCCCACTTTGGTAGTAGTGAATCTTGTTGTTGAGTCAAGTGTTATGTCTCATGATGTGATTTGAACAGTTCAGTTACCCAAAAAAATTCACCACTCCCATGGTTCATTTTTTCCGAATAACTAGGCTACTCGAACCACTTTATGTTGTCCATTCAAAGCATAAAATACTTTTAAGGTTTATTATTATTTTTATTAGGTTTTTAAATATGTATGCACCTTTTCATATGAAAGGTTTAAGGTTTAAGTTTAAGGTTTTAACCATAAACCTTTCAATGCTTTCATCAATTGAAAAGACTTTCAACCATTCATCTGCAAACCTTTGACCATTCAAATAAAAAGCCTTTTGCAAGAAGGCATGTGGGCTGACCCTTTTTTTTTTAAATTTATGAAAATTCATTAAAAAGTGAAATAAAATATCCTTAAAATAATAAATGAAGTGATTTTGGAGGGTTTCAATTGCCAAAAGTAAGAAAAAAACAACAAAAAATCCCCCAAATTTCTATATTTGGTTTTCACTATGTAGCCATCAATCTACAAGGTTGATTAAAGATTTATACTTCATGTTTGGTTTATAGCCAGATTTGGGCTAGATATTCTTAGGGATGGTTGCCATTCTTTTTACATCTTCATACAAACAATTATCACTTAATTACATAAACAAATAAGTTTTAAAAAAAACACTGTTGCATGCCTAACTAAATTTTGAGCCCATTCCTGTGAGCTATAGCCATTGAGGTTACAACACGCAACTTAGGGCAGGCCCTTGGGAGTAAGCAAAAGTTAGGGCAGGCCCTAGTCCTCTTTGTGATCTATGTACGATCTTTTGGGTGAAAAATGCCCCACACATTTTTATTTTTTACTGAAAAAAACTCACCAAAGATTGCCACAATTGCCTACAATAATATGAAATGGTGCGTAAGATATTTTAAATTTCATATTTTGAATATTGCCAAATTTGGCTAAAAATATCCTTATTGGATCATTGATCACCACTTGAGCAACATCACAAAATTGGAAAGAAAAGGAAAAACATTGAGTCTTGCATACATTTAAAGTTCACGATGATATTTGCCTCATGCTTTATGATGTGTAAAGTCGGGGACATCTACACTATATAATATCTTGAAACATGAACGCATATCATTTTATGATGAATGCATGACCAACAACAATTTGTCACCCTTGCAAGGGTGACGATGCTTGTACTCTACACACTTTGAAGTCTCCAATCTCAGAGGTTTTTAACTGAGGCATAATAAGCTGCACTCTCATCACTCCTACACGCGGACTACCCAAGGAGGAGGGGACATGTTGTCAACCCCATGACAAAAAATATCAGTTCAAAGTTTGCTGAAAAGGGGTTGTGTGCATCAAGAAAGGAAAGTAGTTCTGGTGCACAACACCCATGACAACTTTTCAGTGGCAAAAAATGGATGAATTCTCTTGAGGAACATTCTTGAGACACCCAGCAAATACTTGAAAACCTTCCACCTCATCTTCCACCCCACCCCCTTCTTGAACCCAGTCCAAGCAACCAAAACTCTTAAACCAACCAAATTCAATCAATCAGCCATTTGACACAATAATAAATGATAACAAAAAACTAAAGAAACAAAAAGAAGCAGTTCTTAATTCCAAAAGAATTAATCAATATAAAAACAAGGGTTCTGTGTTCCTAAATTCAGATTTGTTGTTGTTGTTGTTGTTGGAACTTCCCGGTGGTGCTGGTGGGGGTGGATTGAAAGTCAGTGTTAAAAAGAACATTTTCTTTTGGGTTTGTAGATTTGGAATTGTTGCTCTCTTTTTCAGACTTTTTTCTTTCTGGGTTTTGTTGTGTTGTTGTTGTTGTTGTGTGTGTGTGTGTGTGTGTTTTGTGTTTGGTTTCCAGAGCAAAGTGAATTGTGTTGTGTTGGTTTGTAGAGCAATTGAATTGTGCTGTGTTGTTTTGGTTTCCAGAACAAGTGAATTGTGTGTTGTGTGAGTCTGGAGAGAGAGATAGAGAGGAAGTGAAGGTTGCTTTTAGTGTTGAGAGTGCTCCTACTCTTTTTCTTTTTTTGTTTTTTTGGGGGGGAGGCGTTGACTAAAAATTGGATTTCTTTTTGGAGTTTTGTGAAGATCCAAGACAGGGAGGAGTCGCTGCTGCTGCTGCTGTTGGTCAACCCATCCTTCCACCATGGGTAAGGGAGCAGTTGGACCGATCTGTGATCAGAAGGAACCAGAAGAGCTGAAAGTGAAGGAGTTGAAGAAGCACCACCGGCAATGCCATGAACTTGAGAATTGTGCCGCCCACCAGGATCAACCATTGTTCCAACCGTATCAGCTCGGTTCTTTCCATTTGTCACACAGGTGAAGAAGCAGAAGAA
>Ga0116228_10007107_pt1 | contig 10023 bp, 7 predicted proteins | sample S1TSphfallax_2_FD_89694 | JGI IMG/M metagenome (GOLD analysis project Ga0116228, IMG submission 89694) | Host-associated microbial communities from peat moss isolated from Minnesota, USA - S1T2_Fc - Sphagnum fallax MG | ecosystem: Host-associated > Plants > Peat moss > Unclassified | place: USA...
CACACAATTGATGCCTCAAAAGTTTCTGAATGCAAATCAAAACAACAATTGAGACACCATATGAAGAATTATCCAATTGATTATGGACCACAACTTGCACAATATGTTGCTAAGATGATTGATTGATCTGTTCTGAAACATCAAATGAAAATTTTAATTCACATGAAACTTGAATCGTATTCATTCATTTGTTCACATGATAGAGATTGCCAAATTCATCCAAAATCATAAACTCTCATAATTTGGAGTGAAAAAAATTTGTTTTACGATATTTTTCACACAAGAAATGTTTACATATGTCACCCATAATCATGGAGAAATTGTAGTGCTTCAATTGGCTTCAAACTCATAGACTATTTGAGTTCTTCAAAAATGCCATTGAACAATAATCTACAAAACCTTAAAGATCAAATCATCTTTGGTCCCTTTACGAAGTTTTGTTTGCACCTTTCATGTTGACTACTATCAAAATTTGTATAGTGTATAGTAACTATGGCCAATATGTGCATTAGTATTTATAGCTACAAACCAAAGGAAACTCAAGACCTCTAGGATGATCCCATAATTACTATTATGAGTTTGTCATTATAGACTACTAGAATTTATTGTAGTTGTAACCAAAAGAAAGACGAAGAGTTGGGTATTTAACTTTTTCCTCTTTCCAAAGTTGGGTGGGATGAAATGTGGGGTGGAATAAGGTTATAGGTGGAAATTTAAGGAAAGGGGAAAGGAAGGGTTGGGTATTTAATTTCTTCTTCTTTTTAAAGGGGTTTTTAAGGGTAAGGGGTTGAGTTTTCTTCTTCTTTTTCCTTTTTCCTAAGAGTTGTTAGGCGCAATAGAAGGGGGCTTTTTTTAAGTTGTGCGGGATGAGATGATGTGAAGTGGGGCTTAGGGATTTTTTCATTCCAACTATGTTATTCTTATATCGTTGGGGAATGTTCTAGCTAGATGGGAGCCAAACTTTATACTTTTAATATAACATATGGATATGTCTTACCAAACCCCAAAGGTTAGTTTACATTTCAAATTATTTTTATGAAAACTTTAAATGGAAATAACATCAAATGTTTTTCAAAAAAATTATATAGCAAACATCCAATATTTTTCCATCCATTTTTTGGGTTTATCTTTTTTGAATTTTTTTCCTTCCTTGTCCAAAAGAATATTGGCCAACACCCCCGATTTTATCATCTTTCTTTCATTCCTTTTGGAGTGAAGCAAAAGAAATTTGGCCCACTAGAAAAAAATATTAGTCATTATTTCTTCTTTTTCATGCATGTAGATGATCACATGAAATTCTATATATAATGTAATAACATATATTTAATTTATGATAAAATAATTACCATAATGCGGAACATACATTTTTTTTAAACCTTGATATGCAACATGCGAAAACTTCCCAAATCTCATTATATATTACAAAGACCTACAATTTAAATATGGTGTTATAGCCCAAGATTTGGGATTGAAATGCTTTGAAACTTTGATTGAATGGTTATATGGTAATGAAAGATTCAAGGGTTTGGGTGCAAACCATGAGGTTAAAATTCATGGGATGAAAAGGGTGCTAATATCTTGTTCATTATTAAACCATTACTTAAACAATAATAATAATTTTAAATTTAAATTAAGTTAAAGTAAAAGATAGTCGAAGTATCCAAATAAATAATAAAGGGTTAACAATATTAAAGTGTTAAGTAGCGTTTATGTCTTTTGTTTAAACTTAAGATAATATTATATGTTTGTTGTCTTTCCTTTTTCACTACAATGCATATTGTGCTTAGTTTAAGCTTTCTTTTGATAATTTTTTGTTTCCTTTACAAGTGTGTTTTTCCAAGTGCATTTGTTGTGTTACCTCATTTATTTGTTATCAAATTCATTCTAGTAAATTTTACTTTCTTTGCACAATTATGACGAAGGAAATTAAATTAATTGTTGTGATGAATGATTTGAATTTCTGAATTAAAGATGTTGCATTTTCAAATGAGGTGTTCAAAAGGCCAACCAATTGTTAACTGATTTTCTTATTCCAAGTTTGGATGGAAAAATGTTCAATGGTCACTAAACTATTTTTTTTCACTGTACCCAAGGGAAAAAATGAAAAAGACACCTAGTAGTTGTTGGGGGATTTTTTTATTATTATTTTTTGGGTCAATTGATTTTTTTTTGGTAGCTAGGCATTTTCCCACTACTTTTGGGGAAAAAATTGCTTGGAAACTGCTATATGATTTTCCACCAAACTACTCTACTTGGCCATGCATGGAAAAACACCAAATTTTTTTCCCATTTACTTGAAAATGAAAGGGAAAATAAAATAATGGAAAAACATTTGGCAACTATTAAAACTCCATTCAAACTTGGTGGAAATTTTCAATTAACATTGAAAAGAAAATGAAATCATGTCTAACAACCACTAGGTGTTTTGTCAGCTAGCCCTAATGAAAAAAAACATCTCATCAAGATGTTTTTTTTAACTTCAAAAAATTATGTGTTTTATAATTAACTGTGGAAAGTTGTGAAGGAAATTTACCTATTGGCATAATCTATAAAAGAAGTTAAAATGACTAGTATAGGACATATATTACATAAAAAGTAGTCAATGTTGAAATTAGAAATAGAAGAGTTTCTTCTTTTTATATAGTTGATGAGAGTTCTTCTTTGGGAAAAACATATGCGATAAAATATCAAATATTATGCTCTTAGATCACATGGGTTTTAAGCATGTTAGAATAGGCAAACCTATCACAAATAGTTAAGGATAAGGATTTATAAATGTTTGAACATTATTCCATTGCCTCTAAAGTTGAACTTGTTTTTGGGGCCCTTCGCATATCACATCCAAAACAAAAAAAAATCACTCAAATTGATAAATGAATGAACAAGATAATATGTCCTTTGGAAATAAAGGAGTCAATGTTTGGTTTAAGCACATAAAAATAGTTTGTGTTTTGGAACTTAAGATTTTTTTGTATTGCTCCATTTTTTCTACACTTCAAAAAGATTTTGTAAAACTTTAAATGGTGCACCCATAGCCTTTTAAATTGTTCAAAACAAACAACAAATGAAGAAGATATAGGGTTTGAAAGTAGGGGTGTTTAATATATTTTTTCCTCCTTGAATGAATCTATTCTCTACTTATTTATCCTTTGTTGCTTCTTAATTTGTCTTTGGAGTCGAAACACCAACACCCTCACCTTCTTAGGTAAGGCTTCTTAGAGGTAATATTTAACAAAGGGAATGTTCAAGTTTCTTTTCTTTTCTTTTTTTTTAGTTTGAGTTTTTTTTATTATGTATTGTTCTCTTTCTTTCTTTGCAGTAATTTTATTATATGTTGTTTTTATGCCTTTCTTTATTTTTTGTCAAATATCGTCTATATTTGTGCCTTTTTTTTTTGGCATTTTTTCTTCTTTTCTAATTTATTTTCTTTCACATTTTCCTATCATTTTTTTGTTCATCTTCATTTTTCTTCTCAATTTGATTATACCTATGTTTTTTATTGTGTTGTACTAATTTTCCTTGCTACTACTTTTATTCATGTCTTCATTGTTCTAAAATATTTAATCCTTTTTTTTAAAATGATTGGATGTTGACCATAAACAACTTTGTTGTGCCTCTGTTTTTTTTTAAATGTCAAAATTGCCATGTAGTAGATGGCATCAATTATCTAATGGGCAATGTCCATTGTAATGCTTGTTCAAAATCAAAGGTTAAAAAATTAAGCTTTCTCTGTGATTCCATTACAGCCAACAATAAATCTATGTTAACCATTGAGGGAAAATGGCTTGAAGGAATTGTGCATATGATAAAGTTTGCATTCCTAAATTTTCTTCATCCAAAACAAATTCAAATTTATTTTATTCAATTTGCATTCAAGGAAAATTTTGATTATCACCCACATATGCCCTTGTTGGTTTTTAGGAAAACCTTCAATAATTTATCTTGCAAGTAGAAACTAGTTTGCATGATGATGAATTAGTTGTTCCTTTGAGAAATGATTTTATGATGATGTCCAATGTAATGTGAAAGGCAAGCTTGACTTTGATGAACTAAAGTTAATTTCCAAACAAAACCTTTTAATCATTGAATGTTGGTGATAGTTTTTTGTGTGAGCTTTTTGTTATATGAATATTCCATATATGTGAAAACTATCACATTTTTGGTCTGAATAACCTTTACTATGTAACCATTTTTCATAGTTCTTTTTTAAAAGAAAAGAAAAAATTTTGTATATTAATTTACATAAATGTTCAAAACAATTGTAAATGAAAAATAATTATTCAATATGAATGATTTTACATGAAAGCAATTTTCCAATGCATGTGGTTTTTTAATGCAAGAATATTTTCAATGTAAACATTTTTCAACACAAAAAAAATTTCAATTCCAAAAAAAAAATTATATTGAATTTTTTTTCATTTCTAATTAATTATGTTGATTTTGTCTCTTTTTGAATGTGTGTGTATATGTGTATGTATAAATAATTTGTGTGCCATCATGTGCACATGTGTATTTGTGTGGGTGAGGCTGATTATATATATATATATATAATTGAAGTTCATAATATTGGAAACATTCACATTTGATCTTATTGATTCGTCATTTGAACATGTATTGCATCCATACAACCTTTGTTTACTTATATATTTGATTCCATATATTATTTATTGGAAAAATCAATTATCATCTTTTCAATTGAGTCAAAATAGTATTGCATGTTTAAATCAAAGTTTATTATTGAATACAAAAAAAGTCCAACAATGTCACATTTAAAAATTAAATCAAATTTTTTTGTTTAATTTGCATCAAGTATAGTGACAAATAGACATTAATATGTGACAAAAATGGCACAAAGTGTTGCAATGGGAAGTTTGTGGGGAGATTTCATTATAACTTTTTGGATAGCTAAAATATATTTACAAAGGCCAATTTACTTTTGGAATAAAATATCAAAGCACATAATTTCTTGATGTGGAATGGATTTTAAATTTGTCCCCTTATATATAATTTAAAGTTCTTGGCATTTTGAACCAATTGAGTGTTTTAATGTTGTGTTGTTTTTACATAAATTTGGATGACTTTTCATCTATTTTGGAATTAACGATGCAACAACCTCCTATTCAATTCTCACATCCAAATGTATTTTTCTATTGTAATGAAATATTTTATTATGCACCTATGGACATTTTTTAAAACAATTGGAATTCACCATTGGAGTATGTTATTTCATTTTTCAACCCTTTTTTGTCATAGATGGCAATGTCATGGGGTTCATTCATTTGAATGTTGATCCATGACTTGTAATGAACTTGTACCTAACTCCTAATTTAATGTCAATTCACTTTTAATTAGCTTCTAATTAAATTGCAATTCACTCCCAGTTCATTTCTAATTAACTTTTAGTTAACTCTCAATTCATTTTTAGTTCACTTTCAATTCACTTCAAGTTAACTCTTAGTTAACTTTCTAATAAGTTCAAGTTGAGTCCCGGATACATTTTAATAAAATATGAGTTAACTCTTGGTTAACCTATAAGTAATTCCTAATTAAATCAATGTCAATTTCCAGTTAACTCCCAACCAACTTTGAATTAAATCTTAGTTAAATTTCAATTAACTTATAGTTGACTCTCAGTTAAAAAGGTGTTTTCTTTTAAAAATTTACTTGATGCCCACATAGAAGCTTCCTTGGAAACTTCCTTGAGTTAGGTCCCCAAAGGGGTATAATTAGAAGTAGAAACCCTCATTTCTTTTAATCATTTCAACATTAGTTTTAAAAACGATCTTGCATGATAGCCTTGTCATGTTTTTTTCATGTTCATGTTTGCATATGTTAACATAATAAAGATATTTTTTCACATTTGTCTTGCACATGATATCGTGTTCTTGTTTTTAGTTTTTGTGTGTTTTTTTTTAATCGCATAATTTTGTCTTATTTTTTATTTGAAAATTAGACTTAGACCTTTCGTTTAACCTTTGTTCTTATAAATCTTCTTTGACAATTTTACAATAAAAATATTATCAAAAAATAAATTAAAATTATATTCATTATGCACCCCAAAAAAATAATATGACAATTGTTCCTATTGACGAGATCTTGTTTAACCCATCCATTGTAATGTCCATTACAAAAGTTGAATTTTGTTTTAACATTCCAAAGGAACACTTTCATCCAATAATTGATTTTAATGGCCCATTAAAAAATAATTGGGTGTTTTATGAAAAAACTATTTTCTATTTATTAAAACCTTGTCCAAACCTAACTTATTTTTTGAAAACATTTAAATTCATTGTTATGTTTCCAAAAATTATAATAAAAAAATCACAAATTATGAATCACAAGAATTTATATATATTAAAAAACAACAAGAATTTTTCACAAATGAAAAAGTTCAATCGTCATACATTAAATTAATTTAATAAAAAATAAGACAACCAATTCCTATATATGGAACATCATGTTCAATAAGTGAAAAATCATGTTGATATATGTGAACATGCACATAATTCAATATACATTGAAACATATAACAAACAAATCCAAGATGTTCCCATAATTTTTTGTTTTTGTTGTGAAAGGTTTTTTTTTTAAAAAAATTTAATCATTGTTCAAATAAATTTTCAAAACAACTTTCAATAAATTTTCAAATTCAAATAGAACCTAGTTCAACATCATACATATGTATAAGTTATTTACATAACATGAACGAAATAAATTGCCTTTATATCAAATACCCAATAAATTTTCTAAAATCAAAATCATTTCATCAATCTGAAATTAGCACAAGTAAAACATCTTGTTCCACCAACTTTTGTTTTGTTCAAATTTATAAACCTTGTGGTTTTGGGCAATTTAAAATGCATGGTATTGTTATTAATGTCTTTACAAATGTGAATCAAATTCAATTAGTACTACCACATCTACCATATGATGATGCAACGATAGGTGTAATCCTTTAACATCATTTTCAATACAAATTGTCTTATACGTTAAAAAATGTTAATCTAGATATCAAGGTTTTCATGACTTGGAAGGTTTCATAATTCACCTAATCATTTTGAAAGGTTATGCAAAAACAAATTTGCAATAATTCAACAACTTGTTTTTTCAATATTCTTTGTGATTTAAAAATCTACTAAAAGATTATGGGATCCTTTTATCAAGGCTTTGCACACATTACATGCTACAAGATTAAATCTCCCAAATCAAATAAAAAACCTTTTATGTATTCACATAGTAGAATTGATACAAATTGATTAAGTCACATGTGCAAGATATTACAATCATAAAACATCTTCATTTTGAAAAATTATGACAAAAGATAATTTTATTTTTGGGTTTTTTTTTCAAATGAAATTCCAAAATCATGGTAGTGAATATGACCATGGACTTTTATGGATTATGCACCTATGTATGGAGTGCACAAAAATGAAGAAATTGAATGGTTAAAATAAAAATGTATATTTCTTGTGATGTATCATTCATTGTTACCAAATTCATTGCAAAATGCCCAACAATATCAACATATGTGTACATGCGACAATAAAAACCATATGATTTATAGATTTTCATTACCCATTGCTTCTTGTGCATGAAACAAAACTCCTAGAACCTTTTGAAATGAGCTAGACTTATTCATTTTCAAAAAAATGCTTATAAACATAAATAAACAAAATATTTCAAATTTTGAAAGATAAAAAAGAATGAGAATATATCATTTTTGAATTTTAAGATCTAAAAACCTCAATGAAAATACATATATATATAATTTGAGGAAAAAAATTAATAAAGTCGCACATTTTAAAAAAATGAACTCTTATAAACATAAAAACCAATGCCTTTAATATATGTGTTGCTCAATTGTAGTTTACAAATACAAATATTCAATTTATTTTAGACCCATGTGCAACAATAACATATTGCACATCATATTAGACAAAAATAAATAAGTTGATAACATCAAAATTACATTCTATCATACAAAATTACATCATACATAAAACAAATGCAAATACAAGAATTGAAAAGATAGGTAAAGTTTTTTTTAATATTCAACAAATAGTTATTCAAATTATTATTTACCTTGTGCTTTCTTTACCATTATATAATTTATCTTGGACATTTCAATTCATTGATATTTCTTTTTTTAAAGAACCTGTTTTTATGTTTAAAAACTCTGAGCAATATTAAGGTGAAAACACATTATAAGGGGCCAACTTGGGTAGTTTCATAATATGTGCGTATAGTATACACCTTCAAAATGTGTTATATTTGATTTTGGGTTTCATTTTTGGTGTTGGGGTTTTATATTTTGATTTTTACAAAGTTAATGTTATATAATATTATTTGGAAAATAAATTGAAATACTAAATTCAAGGAATATTAACGAGTATGTTTACGGTAGATGCAACATAATAAAACTTGTTTCTTGTTTTAAACTACATTAAGCTTTAATTTGAATTCATCAACCAAAAAACATTTGAAATGGAATTTGAAAAAATGGCCCACTTCATATTTTTTGTCATTTTCCATTTGAAAATGATTATTTGTCAAAATTTTAATTGATCACATACTTATGGTCATTGCCATGAAAAACACCCATTGGTAATATAATAATTATCAAACTCTTCACATGAGTCACAAACTTATTGAAATCATATGGAATCACAATGTTTAGTAGATGTTAAAAATTCCATAAAAATAAAAAATTATTTCAATCATTTCTTGAATATATGTGTTTTTTTTTAATACATTGTGATGTATATTTTTTGCACAAACATATTCTAACATCACATCATATGCTATTAAAATATGTAATTTATTTGGCATTTGATTTCTTTGTGGTTTGACAGGTACGATAATAAACAAAAAAATTGTGAAAATCCTTCATAATAATGACATGATTGAAGTTCAAACATGGCACCCATGAAAAAAATACAATGTGATAACAATCGTGGCCCCCCTATTTTGCTTTCACCCATTAAATCAATTAAAACCAAATTCAACCAATATAATATGTTCATCAATCATAGACAAATGCATTATTTATCCCAATCATTATGAATCAATGTCATTAATCATCAAAGTTTAGTTTTTTTAGAACATTAAACATTTTCAAAATGCCTTAAAGAAAAAAAATTATAATAATTTTTGAAATATTGAAATTTGGTCAAGAAAACAACTTCTATTATATTCACCATTTAAAAACTTAGAAAATTCATAACTTAAAGTTAATGTGACATGGTGTGATAAGTATTATCAACAACATGATGGAATTTTAAAGATTAAATATTTTTTTCAACAACAAAACATTAGATCCAAATACAAAAAATGAATGATTTAATTAATTCAAAATCAAAAGCATCACATTCAACTAATATTTGGAATGATAACATAGACAATGAAATAAATGATTGAAGTCGCACAATTTCCATTACAAACATAACCAATATTTAACAACATGATTTATGATTTAACTTTGTGATTCAATCATGGAATGGATTAAAGCAAAAATCACAAATTATAGAAGATGAAAATTTCATAAAATTATCATATTCCATGATGGTAGAAGAATCTAAATTGCAACTTATTTAAATAATTAAATGAAGAAAAAAGATTAATATTTATTGAAATTATGCATTAAAAAAATTGTACCCTACTACATTGATTTGTTATTTTTTAATTGGGGGTGTTAAAACTTATACAATTGTTACATTGAAACTTATGATTCAAGGATTATTATGATCATATAATAAATATATATTTTCAAGCTTAACAAAAATTAAGGCGTTACTTATGGTGTCCACAAACAAAATTGCCTTCAATATTGATGGTTTAACAATACATTCAACATTGAACATACATGTTCAACAATCCTTATTTAGATTATTAACTTATCATCATATTCATTAAATATATTTACATGTTGATATGAACCATTGCAACTTGTTCTAATAGATGAAATATCATTTGTTGATGGTAGAATGATTAATGTTATAATTAATAGGCAAAGGTCCATAAAAC
>Ga0116228_10007109_pt1 | contig 10022 bp, 6 predicted proteins | sample S1TSphfallax_2_FD_89694 | JGI IMG/M metagenome (GOLD analysis project Ga0116228, IMG submission 89694) | Host-associated microbial communities from peat moss isolated from Minnesota, USA - S1T2_Fc - Sphagnum fallax MG | ecosystem: Host-associated > Plants > Peat moss > Unclassified | place: USA...
GCATTCCAAAAAAGAAAGTGAATTACTAACGTCATCTTATGTCCCGATTATTGGGAGACGTGGGTACCTTTGTTAATCTCGCGCGGGCTCTATTCATAAGCAGGGAGCTTACTGAAGGCCTGATTAATTTGTCAGTAATAATTTTCCGGCCGATGCAGCAGTAACTACAGCAGCAACATCAAGTGCGGACGCGCTCCCGAATTCCAGCGGAAATTCTTATTACGCAAGTAATGAAAAACTGAACACAATCCTCTCATATGTCGATGTCAACACGTGGGCGTTACCAAGTATTCGGGCGACAGAACACTCGTCATAGTGAGAGGCCGACTGATGAGGGTTTTGCAACTTGGTGGGGTTCCTTCAAGCAACAGGCTGCTTTCGGATTTGCGTGCTCGCGATTCGGAGAGCAGACAGGAAGATCGTTGCAAGCCCTTCAGGGCGCAGGTGCGGGTGCGGATCGCGCGACGTCATGCTATTGGCATGGCCAGCTTTTACGTTAGCGCGGAATTGTCAGCGAAACGAGCATCCAGGGCCTCCAGATGACGGAAGTCAGCGGCTTCATCCTTGTCGTCGATGACCAGAGACTGAATCGTGCGATGCTCTCCCATTACTTGACTCTGTGCGGATTTACCGTTGCGCTCGCGGCCAGCGGCCGCGAAGCGTTGGAGAGCATCGAGGCCTCGAACTTCGATTTGATTCTGCTCGACCAGATCATGCCTGACATGAACGGGACAGAAGTGTTGCGCATGCTGCGCGCCACCTACCCTGCCGAAACTCTGCCCATCATCATGGTTACCGCGGTGGCGGACAGCGAGAAGATCGCCGAAGCACTGGCGGCCGGCGCAAACGACTATGTCACCAAGCCGATCGACTACCCGGTGACCCTGGCCCGCATCCGGTCGCAGCTTCTCCGTAAACAGGCGGAAGCCTCGGTACGCGAGCGCGAAGAGCGGTATGCCCTGGTCGCCAAGGCCTCCCGGGACGGACTTTGGGACTGGAACCTGAAGACCGGTCAGGTCTACTACTCCGCACGCTGGATGCAGATGCTGGGTCTTGGAGAAGAAGAGTCCGCCGGCACATCGGAGACATGGTTCTCCCGGATACTGTCGGCGGATCGAAGGGCGCTTCACGAAGCCCTCCACCAGCACCTGGACGGGCAAAGCGAGGTACTGCACTGTTCCTACAGGATGCTCGATAACACCGGATCCGTGCGCTGGATGTCCTGCCGTGGCATTGCCGCACGCGATCAGCATGGCAGCGCTGTTCGAATCGCCGGCTCCCAATGCGATGTTACCGAGGAGAAGACCGAAGACGCGCTGACCGGCTTGCCGAACCGGCTGCGGCTGCTGGGAGACCTGGAGTGCTTGATCGAGCGCCCCTTGTGCTCAGCCTCAGCGATGACTTCCTACGGGCTGCTGTCCCTGAATCTGGATGGCTTCAAGCAGATATACGACAGCCTCGGGCACCAGGCCGGCGACAAGTTGCTCAAGTGCACCGCTGGGCGTGTGGAACTGTTTGCCGCTGAGTACGGCGCCCGGCACGGCGGCGAGCGCGCTGCCCATACGCTGGCGGCCCGCACCGGCGGAGGCGAGTTTGCCATTCTGCTGAAGGAAAACGCGACTCTTGAAGCCCTCAAAGAGCTTGCCGCCGGCCTGCAGCGAGCCATGAAGCTGCCCATCGAAGTCCAGCCGGACCAGATCGTGCACTGCAACTTCAGCATCGGGATCGCTCTGGCATCCGGCGTGCACACCCTGCCCGAAGACCTGCTCTACGATGCGAATCTGGCGGTATCGACCGCCAAGGGCAGCGGGCGATGCGAGATCGCAGTCTTCGAGCCGCAGATGTATGACCGCGCCCGGGAACAGCTCGACCTGGCCAACGATATCCGGCTCGCCGTCAAACGGAATGAACTCGTTCTTGCCTATCAGCCCAAGGTCAATCTGGACACCGGGCTGACCTATGGTGTCGAGGCCCTGTTGCGTTGGAACCACCCGGCACGCGGCCTGCTGCAGCCGGGCGCCTTTATCCAGATCGCGGAAGAGACGGATACGATCATTGAGATCGGCAGCTGGGTCCGTCTCACGGCCTGCGCGCAGGTGCGCGCCTGGCACGAGCTGTTCCGGATGCAGACTCCCCTCGAGCTCTCGGTCAACCTCTCGCCCTGCGAATTCAAGCTGCAAAGTCTGGTTGCGGACATTGGCCATACGCTGGCCGCAACCAGGTTCCCCACCTCCGCCTTTCATCTCGAGATCACCGAAGGTCTTCTACTCGAGGACATGGATGCAGTACGACTCACTCTCCACTCGCTCAAGAAACTTGGGCTCAATCTCGACCTGGACGACTTCGGCTCCGGGTATTCCTCGCTCAGGTACCTGCACGAGCTACCCTTCGATCTACTCAAGATCGATCGCTATTTTACCCAGGCGCTCAACTCTCAGAGGTCTTCCTCGAGCGGCCTGATCCAGTCCATCCTGTCGATGGCCCAAGGCCTGGGGATGAAGGTTGTGGCGGAGGGGATCGAGACCAGGGAGCACAGCATGAAGCTGCAGCAACTCGGCTGCAGCCTGGGCCAGGGCTTTTACTACTCCGAGCCTCTGGGTGTCGACGCAATGGAGGCCCTTCTCGCTGCGGAATACTCTCAGGCTCTGAACGAGTACGTCGTCCATGCCACGGGCTCGACCGGATCTCCTCCTTATTACGGAGAGATGAGACCCAAACTGGACTTGGGTTGAGACGAAGAGAGAGACGGCAACTCACCGGCTTCAGGCCATCCCTGGCCCCCGGGCAGCCGGAGCACGCGCGCTGCTCCACGCGCAGAGGGCCTCCGCCAGGCGCGCCAGCCCCTCGCGCGTCATCGACGGGTCGCCCGCCAGGCCAACCCGGAAATATTCCTCACGCTCGAAGTAGCTCCCCGGCACCACGCTCGTCTCATACTGCTCTCGCAGAAAACCGCAAAAGCCCTGCACATCCCCTTGCCGAAGCCGGGGGAACACTGTTGTCCCACAGGCCGGTATGGTCAGCTCGATCGCCGGATGGTCACGGAACCGATCAAGGAGAACCCGCCGGTTCGCGTCAAGTATCGCGTCCGCGCGCTCGGCCAAAGTATCGAGCCGGGCGAATGCAAGCACACTGAGCCGCTCTGCCAGATGGACCGGCGTCGCGGCGAAGAGATCGTTCAAACGCCACATCCGCTCGGCGAGAGCAGGATCGGCCAGAATCCATCCGCACCGCAGCCCGCTCAGCCCATAGCCCTTGGTCAGGCTGCCGGTCACCACGAACTGCGGTCCCAGGTGGATTGCACTGGGCACAGGCGGATGGTGCAGCGCCTCCAGGTAGACTTCGTCGACGAGCACGCACGCCCCGGCGGTTGCCGCGAGTTCCCCCACCGCGCGCAGGCTCTCCGGGCTGGCCTGCACACTGGAGGGGTTATGCAGGTTGGTCAGAACGACCAGGCGAGTCTTCGGGGTCAACTGCCGGGCTACCTCGGCCGGATCGAGCGCATAGTTGTCTTCGGCACGCCGCTGAAAACGCCGGACGTTTGCGCCAAGATACAAGGCGGTCGAGACGATCAGCTCATAGGTGGGCTCCTCGATCAGCACCTCGTCTCCCGGCTCAAAGAGGGCGGCCATCGCCAGATGGTTGGCCATCGACGTGCCGGCCGCCTCGACGACACACTCCGGCGCCACGCCTTTGCTCCTGCCGATCGCCTCCAGCAGCGGCGGATAGCCGTAGCCGTCCCCGCCGTGAATCGCAAGCGCGGCCAAGTCGTCGGGGCCCAGTTCAAGGTCGCCGAGCAAGGAGTTCATTACCCCGCTGGTGGCAAGGTTGTACCGGGCCGAGGAGTTCAGCTTGGAGAACTCCATGTAAGCGGAGCGTGCATGCGTGCGTGGCAGGTTCATGCGGCGCAACTCCTTCCATCTTCACTCTAGCCCAGAAGAAGACCGGCAGCACCCGCAACCATTCACCCGGCACGGCTTGTCATGTCCGGTCCTGCATAGGGCAATCCCTCCTTGTGATGCGGGCAGCTTTCATGGGTCGCACGCACGCCTCTGGCTGCAAGCGCGTCTACTCGCGGCGTCCCCGTCCGGCCGTATATTGTGCGAGCAGTGCATCCCTTGGCTTCAAATACTGCGAACCTGCTATAACGCATGCGGAGTGACGGCTTTTCGCAGTAGCTAAGTCCACACTCCGCACCGAAAAGCGTCTTCACATCTGTGCGCCAATCAAAGCATGCATCATCGCACACACCTTCGCCTGCGTCGTTTTGCTCATCATGGCAACCGTCTCAAGCCGGCAGTTGCTGGCTCTCCTTCCCGAAAGAACTCCGCTCGTGAGCAAGAGTGCACAGCAATGGAGCCGCTGCCTGCACATACTTGGTAGAAGCAGGAAGAACTCTCAGGTCATCGCGCAAGGCAATTCTCCCGGGCTTCGCCCCGGGGCCACAAAGCAGTGAGCACACTCTATCTGCGAACGATGCCCGCGATGGCTCGACCAGCAGCCAATTATCTCGAACGAAGCGGTGCCTTTCCTTCAGCGATGGCGGGATTGTTGTCCGTGATCATGGCGACCAGTACAAGCCCGCCAGCCAGACGCAATGCGATCGACATACGATTGCCGGTGCGTAAGCGCATGGCGGAAATAGAGGAGAACAACAAGTATGGCCACGCAAGAACACGTGATAGACGCTGATCAGGATAGCAGTCCAGTGTCACTCAGCCAGTGCTTCGAGCACGCTGCGACACCGAAGTTCATCTTCGACGTAACTCTGTCTACGGCAGTTGCCGCTAACGGGAAACGTGAAGCAAGTACTCCCGTACCGGAGGGACCGCTCTCACCGCAATTACTCAAGAAGATGGACCGTTATTGGCGAGCCGCGAATTATCTTTGCATCGGACAGATTTATCTTTTTGAAAATCCGCTCCTGCGTGAGCCGCTCAAGGCGGAGCAGATCAAGCCAAGGCTGCTTGGCCACTGGGGCACATCGCCAGGTCAGAACTTCCTCTATATTCACCTCAATCGTCTGATCAAAGAGCATGACGCGGAGATCATTTATATCTCAGGCCCCGGTCACGGCGGCCCCTCACTCAACGCCTGCTCGTATCTCGAGGGAACCTACACAGAAGTCCATCCCGAAATCACTCTCGATGAAGACGGCTTGCGGCTGATGTTCAGAAAATTCTCCACGCCTGGCGGCGTGCCGAGTCATTGTGGGCCTCATGTTCCTAACTCTATGCACGAGGGCGGAGAACTCGGGTATTCGCTGGTACATGCGTTTGGAGCGGCATTCGACAATCCGGATCTCATCGTTGCATGCGTGATCGGCGACGGGGAATCTGAAACCTGTCCGCTTGAGGGAAGCTGGAAATCAGTAAACTTTCTCAACCCCGTGCGCGACGGCGCCGTGCTGCCTATTCTCCACTTGAACGGGTACAAGATCTCAGGACCGACGGTGCAGGCGCGGACGAGCGACGAAGACTTAAGAGCTTTATACACTGGGCGCGGTTACAAACCATATTTTGTCGAGGGCGATGACCCTGCCAGTGTGCATCAATTGCTGGCTGGAGTGCTCGATGCGTGCTACGCCGAAATTCGAGCTATCCAGAATGAGGCTCGCCGTGATGGGTTCAAGAAGCAGCCCGTCTGGCCCATGATTGTCATGCGTACTCCTAAAGGTTGGACCTGCCCAAAGGAAGTGGATGGCATTCCGATCGAAGGGACCTTCCGCGCGCACCAGGTACCCCTCGCGACCGTGCGCGAAAACCCTGAGCACCTCAGAATACTCGAGTGCTGGATGAGGAGTTACAAGCCCGAAGAATTGTTCGATAAGAATGGAACGTTCATCGAGGAATTGCGGGAACTCGCGCCAGTCGGCAATCGCCGCATGGGTGGCAACCCGCACGTGAACGGGGGTCGCGTGTTATGCGCGCTCGACTTGCCGGACTTCACTGACTACGCGCTTGAGATTCCCGGCCCGGGTCAGGTAATTGCTGAGGCTCCACGAAAACTCGGCGATTTCTTCGCAGATGTATTCCGGCGCAACCCCACAAACTTTCGCATGTTCTGTCCGGACGAGACAGAATCCAATCGCCTGGGCTCGGTTCTCGAAGCAACCAAGCGTTGCTTTATGGCCGAGACTGTTTCGATTGACGATAAGCTGAGTTCCGATGGCCGCTTGATGGAAGTGCTGAGCGAGCATTGCTGCGAGGGATGGCTCGAAGGCTATTTGCTCACCGGCCGTCACGGGATGTGGTCCACTTATGAGGCCTTCGCGCAGGTAGTGGATTCTATGGTGACACAACATGCCAAGTGGATGGAGCAATGCCGCGAATACGCTTGGCGCAAGCCGATCGCCTCGCTCAACATCCTGCTCACGAGTCATGCATGGCGAAACGATCACAATGGTTTCAGCCACCAGGCGACCGGCTTTGTCGACAATGCACTGGGGCGCAGGAGTGACACGGTTCGGGCCTACTATCCGCCTGATAGCAACTGCCTGCTGAGCGTCTTCGATCATTGCATGCGTAGCCGCGATTACGTCAATGTTGTTACTTGCGGCAAGCAGCCTCAGTTGCAGTGGCTAACTATGGATGAGGCCCTCGAACACTGCTCGCGAGGAGCCTCTATCTGGAAGTTTGCGACCAACGATGAAGGTGGCGAGCCGGATGTCGTTCTCGCCTGCGCGGGCGATGTGCCGACGATCGAGATTGTTGCCACGTCCTGGCTGCTCCAGAAGTATGTTCCGGGCATCAAGGTCCGCGTGGTGAACGTGGTGGATTTAACCGCGCTGATGATGCCCGACGATCACCCGCACGGCATGGATAATATGACCTTCAATGCGCTATTTACCGAGCGAGCGCCGGTCATCTTCGGCTTCCATAACAATCGCTGGATGATTCACACCCTGGTGCACGGGCGCTCCAATGAAAGCCGCTTTCACGTGCGGGGCTACATGGATCGTGGCACAACCACTACGCCCTTCGACATGGTGGTGCTCAACGAGATGAGCCGGTTCCACCTGGCGCTTGAAGCGCTCAAGCATGTTCCGCGACTGCGCACTCAGGCGGTCGATGTCATCGAGATGTTCAACCGAAAACTGTTCGATCATCACGAGTACATCCGGCAGCATCTTGAAGACATGCCTGAGATCAGGGACTGGCATTGGACTGCTGATTTCAACGAGCCCAGCGCGCCTCCGCAACTCGCCAAAGGACAACCGCGCGCGAGCTTGTTTACGAACGCATAGAAGTGGTGAAGAGTGCACTGCAGATTCATCCGTAGGCCGGCGGCCCGCTTATCTCGCTAGCCTACGGAATGAATCAACTCCTATTCTGAAAAAGTTCTATTGCACAGCAGCTGTCAAAGGCAAGTCCCGCGAAGACGGACCCGCGCGCAAGGATACGACTGCCAGCAGGCTCAACCCACGTCTTTTTTTCGATGATGGCTCCGTTTCCTTCGAGATCCTGCGGCGTCACTTCGTGCTTCTGCTTGCCGTCGAGATAACCGAAGCGATCGATCTGGTAGAGCACCCGCCGCACCGCTTCTGTAACCGTCGCTTCGGTAATCGAGCCATCCGCTCAAGCATGCCGCATGGTCTTTGAATCAGAGTCGTGCGGGGATGCCGACATATCCATCCCAGCGCCTTCGGTCTCCTCCGGAATCGTGCCGCCGAGCATGCCGGACTGCCGAACGCACGCAAGAACACCACGCGCGAACAGGGCCGCGCAAGACGGAATTGGGATCACAAGAAAGATTGGTCGGGGAGAGAGGATTTGAACCTCCGACCCCCTGGTCCCGAACCAGGTGCTCTACCAGGCTGAGCCACTCCCCGAACGCTTGCGAGTCTGGTTCACCAAAGGATCTGCCATGGCTGGCAGATGTGCTTCAAGGCGGACACGACAGCAAGTCTGAGTGTACCAGAAACGGCGGCTACTTCTCGACCCTCACGGGTCTCAATCACGGCGATTTCGGCCGCTCGCCGAGCTTTGCAATACGCCAGCCAAACCGCTACGCCGATACATCGCACAGGTTCACCGCCTGCCGCAGCGCGGTCAACGGATCCCGCGTCGGGATAAACTCATGCGCCACGTATCCCTTGAACCCGCTCGCCGCGATCGCTCGCATCACGCCGTCCCACTGCACTTCCTGCGTATCGTCGAGCTCATGCCGGCCCGGCACCCCGCCCGTGTGGTAATGCGCGAACCACTGGCCGTGCGCCCGGATCGTCGCGATCAGATCGCCTTCCATGATCTGCATATGGTAGATGTCGTAGAGCAGCTTGACGTGCGGGGATCCTACCTCCTCGCACACGCGCACGCCCCACGCCGAGTGGTCAGCCATATAGCCCGGGTGGTCGACCTTGCTGTTCAAGAGCTCCAGGCAAAGGACCACTCCATTGTCCTCGGCGATCTTAGCCAGCGGCTTGAGCCCGGCGATCGTGTTGCGCGCGCCCTCCTCGTCCGAGAGCCCATCGCGCACGCCCGAGAAGGTGATCACGTTCGGCACCCCGGCCTTCGCCGCGAGCGGCATGTTCTTGCGCAGCCCGGCTTCGATGGCCGCGTGGTTCTCGACCCGGTTGAGCCCCTTGTTGATCTCGCCGCCACCCGCGTAGCCCATCGTGCAGCGCAGGCCGTAGCGCGCGGGCACCTCGTACTCCTCGGGCTGAAGCAGGTCGATGCCCACCAGCCCCATCCCCGCCGCCGCCACGCAGAGCTGGTCGAGCGGAATCTTCTGATAGCACCAGCGCGCGACCGACTGGTGAATCACGCCACGCCGAGGCGCTCCTGCGAGCTGCTCCCCCATAACCGTCTCCCGATCCTCGGCCGCCCCGGCTGCCGGTAGCCAAGCGGGCCCAGCCAGTAAGCTCCCGGCACGCAAGCCATCAGCTAGCAACCGGCGGCGATTCATAGCAGCCATCCTCGACCCTCCTTCACGCCAGACATCCATGCGCAGCCCGGCAGCCGGGGCGGCGCTTCGCTCGCGTAACCCACTCGTGTGTGCACGGCACAGACAGTCTATGTCAAGGTGTATTCAGCAGTCCCGGAGGAACACGCGGCTTGTAAAATGGCTCAAAGCAGAGCGAGCACGCGTGCGCGTCTGGCGAGGGGATACGGACAAATGACAGTAAGCAGCGAGATAGATTTGAACCGAACGGATATGAGCCCGACCATCGATTTGAGCCAATATCGCGTACTCGACGGCGGCCTGGCCACCGAACTCGAGCGCCGCGGCATCTCGCTCGACGGCATCCTCTGGTCGGCCCGCGCGCTTCGCGATGCGCCTGAGGCGATCCTCGCTGTGCATCGCGACTACCTCGAAGCCGGGGCCGGCTGCCTGCTCACTGCGAGTTACCAGGCGTCCACACTGGGGTTCGCCGAGGCGTTCGCGCGGCAGGAGAACGTAGCCGGCTTTGAGCTTGACACGGATGACGAGTTCGAGACCCGCAGCCGTACCCCGCTTGAGTCGGCACCCGAGGCCGCGGTCGAGTTTAGCCAGCAGGCGAGAATCTTCGCGATGGCGCGCGCCGCCACCCGCTCCGCGCTCGCAACCTCGGTCCGCCTGGCCGCTCAGGCCCGCGCCGAGTACTACGCAGCCGGCGGCAATCGGCCTATCCTGATTGCGGTCTCGCTTGGCCCCTACGGCGCGGCGCTGCACAACGGCGCCGAGTTTCACGGCAACTACAACGCCAGCTTCAGCTAGCTGGTCGACTTCCACCGCGAACGCATCGCCATGCTCGCGCCTGCAGGCGAGCTGGAGTCCGGCGAGTCGCCTTCCGGCCAACTGGGCGCGATCCTGCTGGCCTTCGAGACCGTGCCCTCGCTTGAAGAAGCGCGCGCGATCGTCGCCGCCCTGGCGGAGTTCCCGAAGGTGCAAGCGTGGGTCTCATTCAGTTGCCGCGACACACAACACGTCGCCCACGGCGAGCGGCTCTCGGCCTGCGCAGCCCTGCTCGACCGCGTGCCCCAGGTGGTCGCGGTGGGCATCAACTGCAGCCCGCCCGCGTTGATCACGCCTCTGCTGGGCGA
>Ga0116228_10007110_pt1 | contig 10022 bp, 5 predicted proteins | sample S1TSphfallax_2_FD_89694 | JGI IMG/M metagenome (GOLD analysis project Ga0116228, IMG submission 89694) | Host-associated microbial communities from peat moss isolated from Minnesota, USA - S1T2_Fc - Sphagnum fallax MG | ecosystem: Host-associated > Plants > Peat moss > Unclassified | place: USA...
CATCAACTTTCTTTCATCTTTCAAATTATTCCATTTTTGGGCTGATTTTGATTTGCTTGTATTTGTAGTAGTTTGACAACATTAAGTGGGTAGACATGTTGATTTGCAATCTTGCTATGAATATGCATAGTTGATCTAGTTGTAACAATCAAGAAAACTTGGCACCTAGACTTTGTACATAGGAACATGCAATGACTATGTTCATTGTAAAGGGGTGAAAATGTGGTCCCCAAACATTGTACTATCCTCATTAAAGCAATGTTGAGGGTTACAAATATATTCCTATTTCTAAGAGGATTATTATCATTTACTTATTCTACTACAACTACTCAAATAATAGTGGGGAAATCTCCACTTAACAAGTATCTAGAAGTAATAATTAGTAGTTTATTCTACTACAACTGCTCAAATAGTAAGCACGTAAAATTCATTATAGAAAGAAATGAAATAATAAAGGTTTATCCTATGAAGGCCATCCTACCATCTAGACATAACACTAATTTAGCTAATGAAACCCTTAGTGAAGGAGTTTAACACAAGAGCAAAATAAGAGGGGATTAGAAGGTAATTACCTTCTAGAGCTTCTAAAGTACCTTTAGAGATGGATAATTTAGTTCAATGGGTATGCATGCCTCCGACACCTATTGTGTACCATCTATAGTGCTTGTAGACCTTTTATGATTGTTGTGTACTATTTGTAACAACTTTGCACTCCTTGTAGACCTCAACATTCAAGTCTACTTCCTTGCTACTTCTATCTATTAGCAACTACCATCCTATGGTAGAAAATATTTCCTACCTTAGAAGCTAAACCGAAAAGTGGATATCATATTAAATTTTATTGAAGAAACAAAGAACGAATATATGAACACAACTTCTATATGGTCTTAATATGAACTATTCCCCTTAGTTTTCTATCATATTTTAAATAAAACCAATACCCACAAGGTCACACATTAAAATCCATCAACCATTTTTCATTACAAGAATCAAAGTATAACTTGTTCCCATACTTTCCTCCTTTCCTTCTAATGTCACAGACACACTTTTTCCCAAGAGAAGGATCTCATTAAAAAAACCAATCTAAAAATACAATAAAATGATTTACAATCATCTTATGGTGCTTTTAATCCCTATTTCCCTCAAAAGCACACAAGGTTCATATCCTTATGATGAAAATAGGTTTTCATCCTAATCCTTCTTATAAATCCACTAGGTGATTGGTGGATTACCACCAACCATTCAACTAATTAACCCCATTAGCTTCATCCTTTGGTAAAGGATGGTAAATTTACCACTAATAACCATCTAGTTATGAAGATGACAGATGGTATTAATTAGCTTGGGAACTTCTACCTTTAACATTTATTTTTTTTAAAAATCCACGTTATATTGACATTATTTTCAAGGTGGTCCATTTAACATGGTCTTGACATGAATAAATTGCTCTTGAAGTGGGCCCATTTGTTGAAGGATCTAGCCAAGCTTGTGGCAACCATTGCCAATTATGCCTCTAGGCCATCATTCATGACATGGACTCCTCCAATCAAGGGGGAAAAGGTGTTTGGTTTGGCCAAATGTAACACTAACTATTTTTTAAGGGTAGACGATGACTTTCATACGTTAGACCATATCAATTTTTTCATCTACACATTGTGGTTGTTCCCCTAAATGAACCCAATAGTGTTAATGACCTACATTATATCAACCACCATGTAGGTCACAAATTATGTATTTTATAGTTTTTCAAGGTGGGTTAGAGGTGAGACAAATTATATGTGAATATGGTTTGTGCATTATGATTGATGCCCACCTAGTTTCGTAATGTAATGTTTTACATTGGAGAAAAATATAGACATGTGTCAAGTGTGTAATAAAAATGAATACACATTAAAAAAACAAGTGGGATTTGAACTTCATGTTATTTTGGTTTTTGGTTTCAATCTCAAACTAGAGAATTGAACACCATAAACATTGGTTTTGTCTTCATGACTTAAGCCATTGTGTGGGTACATTTGCATGAAAGTTTATGGTTGTTAGGGTGCAAATCTCAATTGTATGGCTGATTTAACATGGTGTTAACCTAATTCAAAAATAGATATCATGTTTAAAAGAGGTTGAGTTTCTTTTCAACTCTAAACATAGGAATAATGTCGCAACCGTAGCCTTAGGCTCGCGACCAAGGCAAGGGCTTTTGAAGGTGCGTGCCAAGAGTGAAGCCCAAGAGTGTGGGAAAGTGAAGGAATGAACCTCCACACTCCCAAGTGAGCTCCCACTTTGGGAGTTAGAGTCTCAATGGACTTTCAAGTTTTCAGAACGTGACTACAATGGTCAAAACCCATTGGATTGAAAAGTTCATTATATCATTGGAAATATCTTGGAAGATAAATGTTTAAAATGGATTCGAATGACCCATTTGGGTACTTAAAACACAAGTTATGGACAAAAAAAGGGTCAAAAATCAAATTGGCAATTTGACTCGCGACCATTAAAGTTCAAAATCGCCTTGATTTCCTTACGTGTAGGTGGTGTGCCACATATCGTTGGAAAGCTTTTGATGAAGGCTACAACTTTGCTTTAAACTTCACCTCAATTGAAGGTTTGCACACAAAGTTATGGGCGTCCAAAGTCATGGGAGTCCTAATTTTGGGAATTTCGGGACTCTCATTTGGGAGTCTTGGAACAAAATTACATCTGGGTGTTGGCCCCGTGGCTAGGCATAGGGAGTACTATATGGGGGATGGAGGTGGCTTCACTCATGTCCAGGTTGTGGTGAGTCTTGTGAATCCATGTTTGCTTGTGGCTCATTCGTGCACCAAAGTGTTTTAGCTACGCATTAACCAACATATTGTTTGGTTTGTGTAGGTCTGTGTGAGTAATTGACTTGCTTGTCAATTTTCCTTGTCCCCATCCTGGAGCTCTAGCACGCCTTTCTACCCTCGAAGTGTTGCGAACTAGGGAATGTGCCCTAATTCTTTCTCTTTCCACTGTTTTCACCTTTGGACTCGTAGTTGAGTCCATCAAAGAGCTTGGGGGTGTGTCCAATCACCTTTGGAGTCTATTTGGAGGTGAAAATTCTACTACAAAAAATTGCTAATTGCTTATTGTTTGCATGTAGAATTTCATTAGGTGTGTATATGGAAGTGGTTGGCCTACATTTTGTTGTGGTAAAATGATGAAAAGGCTTTTAGTGTTCAAATTAACACAACACACCAATAAATTGGGAGGTTGGTAAAATATTTATCTTAATAATTGTTTTGCCCCTTGTAGATGTCCAACTATCAAAGTATGGACTAGTGTTGGGTGGTTTTCACTTTTTTGTGAGAACCATTAGTTTTGATTTTCGGGGCAAGTTTTAAGAACTGCCTCAGTTCTTAAATTTTTTTCCCATTATGAGAATCGCCCCAAGTTTTAAAATCAAAAAATCTTGTTAGGTGATTTTTAGGGTCAATGGTTTTCACAAAATTTTGAACGGTTGATTTTCAAAGACAGTTATCAGAAATCATGGTTTGCAGAAAAAAACCTATGATTTGTAAATCATGGTTTATAGGAAAAAAATACATTGAAATTCAATTTAACAACAAATTTGGTGTTAAATTGAGTTTGCCTTGTCCTTTTTCTTCTTAAATGCTTTCAACCAATCATTGTTGTTGCTATGTGTATTGTAGTTATAAATGTTTTGTAGCCTTGTGCATTTAATCTTGAGTTTTAATATTTCATACCTTTATATAATAAAATTTCATGACTTTGTGAACAACAATTAAGAAAGGATGAAACATCAAATGGGGGGTGCAATTTAGTCCCAAGAGGGCATGACTTTCCACATAACTTTAATATTTACCTTTTATTTTTTATCATGAAAATTGGACCTTTTTCAAAATGTGAAAATTGGTCTAGTTCTTACATTGAATGTCATGTGAGAACCTGGGTGATTCTCACTAAACAATTTTCACCTCCAACGAAAACCTTCATTCCAATGTTCATGGTGGTTTTTATTGTTGGTTTTCATTGAGAACCAAATTGAAAATTAGTGTTAGTTTTCAACAAGTGGGTGAGAACTGCCCAACACTGTGGTATGGACAAATCGAAAACATATTATTTGGGCATAAATGTTACAAACTTGTGACAGTTGGAAATTACCTAGGTTGTTCGTGCATATATTTTATTGTAACGTCAATAACTTTTTTGGGCGAGCGTGGGACATGGGTGTAATGTAAGCACCTATATCATATCCTTCAAAGCCTAATGTATTATGGGTGGATTGAAAAGTTCATTCATTATCCCATGTGGAGTTGAGAGTTCACATTTGTTGGTGGGAACTAAAGTTTTGTTGTAATATTAGTAGTTTTTTTGGGTGAGCATGGGACATGGGTGCAATGTAAACACTTGTATCATATCCTACAAAACATAATGTATTGTGGGTGGATTGAAAAGTTCATTCATTATCCCACGTGGAATTGGGAGCTCATGTTTGTTGGGGGGAGCTAAAACATGTGAAAGTCAATGATATGATAATAAAGTTGTGTTTGCATCAATTTTCTTATGTCTATTACATTTTCACTATTCAGAGGAGTATCTATACAAATGTACAATTGACCATGTGAAAGTTAATAGAGAAGTTCAAAGGATTATGTAGGAAGAACTAATTTGATACCATGTGGTCAAAATATTTTGGGACTATGTTATAGTTCTATCATTCTTGGAAGAGCTAGATTGTTTTTGTTGTGGCAAATGTTTCAAAGGTGGTGCAATCAATCTATACAATAGGATTTGGTGACATTGTGAACCTTTTTGTTGCATTTGTGATCAAATTATGTTTGGAATCTTGAACCCAAACTAGTGTTTCCATTCTTCAAAACCTTCTCACATTGATGTTGCAAATTAAAAGCACCATTTGAATACAACCATTGCTAGTGTAGTTCATGTCTTCACATTGAACCTTTGTCCACATGGTCAAATATTCCAGGCTTCACTAGGGATTATTTTTACCACATCACAAAAAGTGAAGCCACATGACATGAAAATATTTCAAAAATATTCGATGATGTGGCATGAAATATGCTCCAAAGATTTTTTCTTGTTCCTTTGAACTCACTCACTTGTGAATTCATTCACCACTCCTTGCTCACTTGTTAGGGCCATTGTCAAGGAGTGCGATAATGATGTTTTGATGTTGAGGAATGGGTGTGTGAATGGAATGTGACTCATCTTTCTTTTACCCTTTTTCATGTATTTTTTCAAATATTTGAATAGGTGTTATGGTCCTATGTGACATACATTAACAACAAGGGCAAATCAGAGAAAAGATTCATTTAAGAAAATTCCACTCTGCCTATTAGCATAGTAACAATTTGTAAACATTTAGCACATTTAGCCATATTTTCAATTAAAGCTGGCTACTAATAAAGTAGATTTAACATGTGAGCTATTGAAAAGTGTGGCGTGGCACCAAATGTTTATGATCAGTAGCCGGTTCTTCCCTTTACTGCCCATTTCATGATTAAACAAAGTTCGAGATCTTAGCCAGCCAGGTTGAATTATTCTTCTGTGTGTAGCCACCCGTTTGAAAATTTTCCCACAAAAAGAAAAAGAAAAAGAAAAAGAAAAAAAGGTGCCGCCTTAGATGTCGCTCTTGATAAGTTTTGCTTGCGAATCTGCTACCTGCAGCCGTTGCTCCATGTGAATAAACGGAATAAAGGAGTTTAATAGGACGTTAATGATGAGAAAGGGGGATTCCCATTCCTCGAGCCTGGCAAAAAATCTTGCAAGATCTCTGCTCTTGACCTTGCTAGTTGATGTCGTCAGGATGGCGACTTTGGATGACGTTACTGGGGTCGAGGTGAAAGTCCATCCAATTCCAAAAGCTCTGAAAGGACAAATTCTTGAAGCAGACCTACCTCTCACCCACAATCCACAAGCATTTTAAGCACTGTAGGCTACCTAAGTTGGAGTTCAATGCAAGCTGGGACTGTGGAGGTATATAGTGCATAGTTGAAAATATCTCTGGAATAGGTTCATTGTATGTCTCAAATTGTGGTTGGCACAAACCAAAAAGTTCACTTTGTCCCACCCGTGACACAATTTGTTGGCTCTGCCTATCAGGGGGAGATAGCAGGAATGTACTGGATGACCAGAGAGGCAACAAGACTGGGGAGATGGCACCGGTTGCAGCAAATAGTCGAGCTGTGTTAATGCCGAAACTATTCACAGAGCCTTAAATTAAAGTTGATTGTCTGGGAGTGCTGAGCATCCAGGTTACAAGACACGTGAGAGGATGAGTCACAGGTGCAGCCAACCAGCAACCAGGAACGTGTGTAACATTGTTGGGGAGGTATGCAAATGTCAAAAATACAGCATGGTATGTGATATAACTGGGGTAACGGCATGCTGCCACATAAGCCAGAAGCTCATTACAATTGACGATGATGATGTGTTCATTTGGTCCCACATCTTCTGAAACATTTCCTATTGAACTGGGCCAGACTCAACAGTGAACCAACACCAAACACAGCACTCGACAGGATGGATGGTGTGTGGACTGGAAACAGTTTGAGCTGTATTACTCTCAGAAAGGTAATGACCATGGTGGTTAGGTATGTACTAAGTAGCCACATGTATCTACTTACCTAGTCGCCACCACTGGCTGGCCAGAGTTAAGCAGCACCCCGCCAGCGCAGCATGAAGGATGGATGGTAAGTGGTCAGGAAACAGTTTTCTGTTGGGTTCCAGTTCTGTAGCTAATCATGGTAGTTAGCTCAGTTGCTGTTTTACTACCTATCTACTGACAATCCAAGTTGGTTGTTACCGGGCAGGTAGCAACAGCAGCCCTTACTGGTGTATAAACCATCTACTTGTGTATTAGTTACCTATTTTTGTACCTATTTACCTATCTATAGAGTGGGTTAAAAAGGTGAAACAAGATATTAACTCAGTTGAGGTTTAATCCACAACTGAGTTATAAGTCATAACAGGCATCCAGTGGATGGTGTGATGGTGGGTGCTGGTTCGCTCTGGCCCCACCAGCCTTATCTTCTTACATAGGAACCCAAATGTATAGGTGGTGTGAGGTGGAAGTAGGAGTGTTCTCCATCTCTGGTTGTAAAACTAGAATCAACAATTCCTTGGAAGTACCAGCCAACATCTAGTTATTGAGGAAGTTGTTTGTTTGTCAAGTTTAGATCTCCCAAAATCCTGGCCCCACTCCCCCACAGGAAAAAAAAAGGTGCTGTGCACCATTCTGGAAATTGAAACATGCATAGGTGCACATTTGGAAAACAAAACATGCATGCATAGGTGCACATTTCGGTAAATGAAACATGCAGAGGTGCACATTTCAAAAAACGAAAGATGCATAGGTGTGACCATTCTGTTTTTTGAAATGCCCCGCGAGCTCTTATGCTTGATAAGCATTCCTCCAAATACACCAGGAACCTTGTTGGAGGCTTTTAGGGTGTGACACAGAGTTATCCAAGATTACAAAGTTCATCAAGATGTGTCAATTCGAGATGGTATTTAGAACTGTATCCATGGGGATGGCAATTTCCATGATTTATTTATTTAAAAATGGTTGAAATCTCAAAACCTCAATTGAGATCTCAAATAAAGATGACTGACGTGGCCTCACCAGCGCCCAGAGGCTGTGGAAATCTCACCAAGCCTCCTCCTCAAATATTTTTGATTAATTAATAGTTTACATATTAATATTATCCAAATTCGAATATACTAAAACAAAAATCCTATTCATGAGAACTGCTAGCCACGTGGAGAACATGTGGCTCATGACTAATGTTAGGTGATTCTCTGTTTCTCCAAAGAAAGAACTCATGGATAAGGGCTATCGAAATGGAACCGTGAACCATGGTTAAAGAAATTTAAAGAACCGTTTGAAACCCTCGATCAAGGGAAACCGCCAGTTCTAAGAAAAGCACCAGTTCTTTGAACTTTTTGGAAAAATCCAAACATTTTGCACCTCCAAACTTTGAAATACCTTTTTCTTTCACATATTGTTCAAATAAAACAAATGAACACTTTTTAAGAACTTTCAAATATAAATTTATTAAGGAACTTGGAAGGTAGTTTGTTTGTTTTGTGACCTTATGATCTCTCAGACCATGGCCCCCCTCCCCTCATGCGCAGATGTTCTTGATACTGCTGAGAATCTTTTGATGTATAGGGGTGCGCCAAGGTGGTTTCAAAAACATTCAACCTATGGTGTGGGAGATATTGAATTTTGAATAATTTATTTTGAAATTGGAATGTCAATAAAAAAATTTTATACCAACATTTTGTCTCTTTTGTTTGTTTTGTCACATTGAGATGTCCCAAATTATAGTCCCTCTCATTTTGTTGTAGGTACTGTTGTATAGGTGAACTGGGGTGGTTTTGTAAATTTCAAATAGACTATTTCCATTCATAATTTTTTAGCAATTTTTGTCCTTGGAAATTCATTAAAAAATCAACTTTTTAGGAAAACTCTATTTCACATAATAGAAGGTAATATGTGCTCAATTGACACGTCACACTAGTGTATGCACATTGAATTCTAGACACACGTTAGAAGATTTAAGTTTATTTTAAAATTTTCATGTGGGCCATTCATTTAGATGTACCTTACCCTCAGGTCAGCTTCATCATTAAATAATCCTCAAAATAGTGAAATGAAATTTTGTGAAAATATGAAGTTGACATGTTGAAAATCATCATAATTATCATAGGCTACATTCTAAATAATTTCACCACTCGTATCACAATATTATACTAGATGATGGAAAAATATATTATTTCAAATTTTAAAAACGAATTCAGTTTTGGAAAACAATTTTTTTTTTCAAATGTGAAAATTGACCCTACGTTATGGTAATGCTTTAATATCAAAAGTAAGCTTGTAATTATGTATTTTTATTATTGAGATAATAAATTCAGTTTTGAAATTGTAGTATATTAGTTTAATTACCTAATAGGACTAGGTTATAATTGTGAGAATTTGAATGCTTCACCTCCATGTTGAAAGATGAAATTTTAAACCATTCCACCATATTTTTTTACATGATAAAAGTTGTCCTCATATTATTATAAACAATTTTTTTCTAACTTAAGTAGCCTAGCTATTTAGCGAGGGCACCTACATAATAACATATAACCTACCTAATAACCTAATAGGTACCTTGGTAGGTTTAATTGCATAGCTAAAGTAGGTACCTAATATGTACCAAGGTGAATAAATAACTAATATGTACCCTAGGTAGGTACATAACTACTACCCAATAGCCAAAATAGGTACCAAGGTACATATTTACTTAGGTAGGCTACTAGTAGCTATCTAGTAACAAAGTTGGTACTTACTAATAGCTTAATGGTACTTGCTTAACATCTAGTATGTATCTAAAATAGGTATTAGTAGGCATTTAGTATTAATATTAGTAGGTCTTTATTAGGTACATACTTGGTAGGTATAACTACCAAGCTAAAGTAGGTATCTACCTAATAGGTAATATGTAGCAAGGTGGGTAAGTAACTAATACATACATACTTACCTAGGGTAGGTACATACCTACTACCTAGTTGTTAAGGTAGGTAAATATGTACCAAGGTACATATTCACCTAGGTACTTATTAATAGCTAAGTACATAGTGGGGTAGGTACATACTAGGTACTTACTACCTAACTAGTAAATATCTAAACTAGGTACGTACTAGGTACCTTACCTAATCTTGTAGGTACCTATTACCTAGCTAATGGCCACTAGTAGGTAAATACCTAGCTAGTATGTATAAAACTTATGTATTATCTACTTAGGTATTACTTAAGATAAATACATACTAGCTAGGTACCCACCTTAGAAACTTACCTTGTAATCACGTAGTCATAATGTAATCACAATGTAGTACAAAAATGATTAAAGGTATATGACTAATGGACATATGACTACATGACTAAATTAGAACATAGTTGCAAAATGTTATAGTCATGAAAGACACATTTTGGCATTGTGGGTGGGTCAAATAATGTATTACTGAATGCA
>Ga0116228_10007111_pt1 | contig 10021 bp, 5 predicted proteins | sample S1TSphfallax_2_FD_89694 | JGI IMG/M metagenome (GOLD analysis project Ga0116228, IMG submission 89694) | Host-associated microbial communities from peat moss isolated from Minnesota, USA - S1T2_Fc - Sphagnum fallax MG | ecosystem: Host-associated > Plants > Peat moss > Unclassified | place: USA...
ATACATATCTTGTCCAATAGACAATTAATATGCTAGGCCTTGCTTGGGAAGTTATGGGGAACTAGATTGTTCTGATGGATTATTATTCTTGAGCAAATGCATGATAGTTCGGTCGTTGTTATTGTTAGGTTGATTAGGTAATAACTTTTTCTACAATCACAGAAAAGATATCGAATAAGATGCATTTCACCTGTTTTCCGTAGTGGAAATGAGTGCCTATACCCAGAGGTAAGAGCTGGGTTCTACTAAATTGAATTGTGTATACTTATGACTGATACCAGCCTATCTAGTTCACAATATTGAAAAATAAAAAACCCTCCCCCCTATTTAGTTGATATGCTTCATGTGACTGGTGGAGAGTTGGGTTTTTAGTGGTACACTTTCCTCCTTGTGGCCGGCCTCTTTTGGGCTGTTCTTGTCCCTTGTTTCTTGTCTCTCTCCCTTTCTTGGGTGCTTTCTTTTCATAAAGTTTGGCAGGGTTTCATCATCATTGAAAAGCGTGCAGAAAATAAAGTTATTGGTAAAGTCGGTTAGCTTTGGGCCCTAGTTTACAGTGGCCCTTGTTTAGGGTTGAGGAGGGACCCTGCAATTCATGTTTCATTCCCAATTTGAGTGTACCAAAGAAATGATTGAAATTGCATGCTGTTGACTAAAACTGGGTATAGTTAACAATATTTGCAGTATTTTACGCTGACAAGACTTAAATTAATGAAGAAGAATGAATAGCAGCTAATGCACAGGTAACGCAAATCCAAAACTGGGGTGAAACTCTTCTGAGAACTAACTTAGGTGAGAAAAACAGTTTGGTCCCCTTTTTTCCATATATGATGGTTTCATCATGACTTTTGATTTCCTTCTCAGTTGAAACCTGGGCTCATAGGCTCAATTTGGGCTACTTTATAATGGGGTGGGCCACAAAATATGAAAGAATCTTATCATGCAACCACTTTTACCTTTTTTATCCTTAAAATCTTTGCAATTTCATAGGGCTGTGAACTACCGTAAAAGGGTCTGAACAGTTTTAATTTTGATACCGAAGTGAAAAAGGCTAATTGCTACATAAGATTTGAGCCAATATAATTGCTACATAAGATTTGAACCAATATTGGCTCATTTCAAATTCCAGTCACCAGTTTGGTTTTTTGTTCTTGGACCATAGGTTTTTCAATCTGTCAAACCCAAAACTCAAAATGGATCTAGATGTAGATGGAACTAGCCTCAGTTTCTAAGGCCTTCATGGAACTAGAACCAGACCTTGGAACCAGCCTATTTCTAAAACTTGAATCAGAATTTGAACTTTGCTACAAAGCTAAACTTATATGCAAGTCTTGACTTTTAGGTCATTGAGTATTCTTGTTTGCGATTTTCTATGTAGATAGGCATTTCTTTTTTGCAAGTTTTAGGGTAGGATGTACTTCTTACTTAGGAGGTCATATTTAATTGATTCTACAACATTTCCAAAACCTTGACAATGTTCAATTTCAAGTTCTGCATTAAGATTTTTTTTTTTCAAATTTGTGACGTATGTGGGTCGGTGATTATCCACAAGAACACTTAGCCAAGTTTGGCTACATGCACTAGAAAAAAAATGAATCCATGCATTTTGTAATAATATGCAACTTGTTGTGGTCTACAATTATAACTAGTTAGTTTTGCAACTATTTTCTTACATTTTTTCCTTTGGTTATATTTATAGTTTGGGATGTAACTAATCTTTCCATGCAAATGAATTTGAATGAATTTTCATCTACCTAACTCATCATATATCACATAATTTGTAATTTCAACTAAATATTGGTAATGATGATGACATGGACCTAGAGTCCTTTGATGTATATTAAGGTTTATTAGGAATATATCTAAAGGTATAAAAGTAAGTTGAGGGCTAGTAATAGGTAGGTAGATAAATAGGTAGTTAACACAACTATGTCAGTAAATATGTGATAGCTAGGTAGATTAGGCTAGCTAGGCAACATACCTATTTTTACTTACTTAGATATATATTATTTTATCTAGGCTTAAGTTAGGCATAGGTAAGTAGGTAGGTAGGCTATGTAGTAGGTAATACCTATTAAGTAGGCTACATTTGTATGCAACAAAGGATGTGGGATAGCACTTGTTGCAGTGTTTCCCTTTGATAACTTTTATCCCATATCCTTTTGATGAAAAGTGAAAAAAGGAGCCACAAAGTGTGTGGACAATTTTTTAAAAATAGTTTTTTGAATTTTTGAGAAAATCACCATGGGAATAATATATATCAAAAAATTCATTTTATTTTTGAAATAAATTATATTTTCAAAGACCATAGTAAGACAAATCAATGTGCATAATAACTATGAGCTTGTCAATAACATTTAAATTATATTCCCAATATTCAAATTGTAAGTGTCACTTAGGATGAGCCAATCAAAAAAACTTGTGATCAACAAATAAATAAAAATTCAACCTACCTACCTAAACTTACCTATTAATCTAACTTAAGTCTACATACTTAGTAAGCCTACTTATCTACCCCATGCCTACCTACTTATGTCCTTTTATAAATAAATAGTTTGGATTAAATTAGGTTAAATTGATTATAGTGACACATGACAAATGATCATTTGTCCATGTGGATAACATTATAATAAGTTAATTTAAAATAAATCCAACATTTGATAAATATGTTGCATGTCATAATGACATTTGTCACAAGTTTGGACACATGGCACAATGCAAAGTCCAACCACTTAGTAACATAGGAATTGCATTCAGTTGCATGAGGCATATGGTTCACATATATATATGCATTGATTGTTGATTTCATCCAGATTTTCAACTATGATCTTATGCAACTTGTTTAACGCAATTGATAATTTTAAATTACAAATGTCATGTGAAACTAAAAAATAGTTGTACAATGCACAAGTGCAACTTGCAAATTTGCATTTTTTTTTTCCTAACATAAAAGAGAACCATAGAAAAGTTTAGGAATCATGTTATAATTGGGCAACATGCTACAACCCACGTATTGTCTAAATATGGTAACTTTTTTCTCCTTCATAATGTGGTGATAATGGGTAATTGTTTTCCAAAAACAAGTTTGTACTTATTACAAATCCCCTTTTCTATTTGTCACTAGGTTGTGAAATTTCACACAAAAACATAATCATTGTGTGTAAGTAGTAAAATTCAATTTGTTATTAGAAGAACCAAAAACCACATGTTCAAAATCATGAAGAAATTATTGCTCAAATCCCATAAGTTTGATCAAATTTAAAAACTTATGAAAAATTTAAACAAACTTGGTTCCATCAAATTTACAAATAATTTGAAACTAAAACCATTAAAAAGTTTTTAAAATTTGTCCAAAACTTGAAATTGAATAAAACTAATTTGAGCCCATGTGGTTGAACACCCACAACACACCATAAAAAAAAACCCATTATGGTTAAATTTGGGATGAACCCCAACCTTCATTATGGTGAGTTCCACCTTGTTTCCCTCCTACGTATCCCCTATTCTCAACCTACCTACTCACCTCATGTGATTTCCTACAAGTCTCCCCAACCCCCTCCTAATTACCCACCCACTTCAACCTTCTATCTACCTACCTACATCCTTTTTTTTTCCTCCTATTTTTTTTCTTTCCATTACTTTTATCACCAAACTTTTCAAGCTTGTCTTGTTCCTCCAAGGTCAAGCTTTCATGATGAATCACATTTTAAGGTCAACCTTTTTCTCAAATGGTGTTTTCAAATGCAACTTGGAAACTAGGAATAAAGTGGAGAATTTATTTGACTTTTAAAACTTCTTCTATAGAAATAATTAATTCTTTTTTTGGAGACTTTTAAAAGGTAATTCAAATTCATTATGGGTTGTTTATTTTTAACCTTTCTCACTATTATCACTTTTGCCAAAAATTTATGAATTCCTTGTTGTTCAATAACCTAATCATATCACAACTTAAAAATTCTTTCCTTATCCCTTTCCACCATTGTTCATACCCAAGTTTGAAATGACAACAATATTTTACATTCCTTACATAATTACATTTATTGTATTTCAGAATAATGTGGTAGATTCTAATTATTCCATGTTGTTGGGGAAACCATGGTTGAGGGATGTTAAAGTGGCACATGATTAAGAAATAACATTGTTACCATATAAGGGAATGGGACAATTAGAACAAGTATAGTTACTAAACATTTGGGAGGTGAAGTAAGAAGATCAAAAATGTTATTGTGTTACAATAATCAGAATGGCATCATAAATGAAAAAGATATCATCTTTGTTACAAAGCCAAATTGATGCACCCCCAAACCCCTTGATGGACTCAATTATGAATCCAAAGGTGAAAATAGCGGAAAGATCAAAGAGTTGGGGTACGTTCCTTGGCTCGCATCACTTCGAGGGTAAAAGGGTGTGCTGGAGCTCTGGGATGGGGATTAAGATGAGTGACAAGCAGGTCAATTATTCACATAGACCTTCACAAACCAAACAACAAGTTGGTTAGTGCACAGTTTGAGCACTTTTGGTGCATAGACGAACCACAAGTAAACATGGATTCATAAGACTCCCCACAACCCAAACTTGAAGGAAGCCACCACCTTCCCCCTTATAGTATTCTCTGTGCTTGGCCACGAGGCCTGCATCCAACTGTCATTTTGTTTTGAGACTCCCAAGTTGGAGTCCCAAAATTCCCAAAATTGGGACTCCTACAACTTTGGAGGGCTATACCTTTTTCTTTAGACCTTCGATTGAAGTGAGTTCTAGAACAAAGTTATAGCCCTCATTAAAAGCTTTCCAATGATACGTGAAATGCTACCTATTCATAAGCAAATCAGGGCGATTCTTGACTTATAGTGGTCGAAAGTCAAATTGGCAATTTGACTTTTGGCCCTTCTTTTGGCCATAACTTATGTTTTAAGTACCTCAAATGGGTCATGCAAGCCCATTTTAGACATTTAAATCTCAAGATTTTTTCCAATGATATGAGGAACTCTTCAAACCAATGAGTTTTGACCCCTACAATCACCCTTTGAAAATTTGGGAGTCCATCGGGACTCCAACTCCCAAAGTGGTAGCCCACTTGGGAGTGTGTGGGTTCATTCATTCATATTCTCTTACATTCCCAGAAACATGAAATGTGACTCCTGGGCTTCACTCTTGGTTTGCACCTTCACAAGCCTTTGCCTTTGTCACAAGCCTAAAGCTAGGGTTGCGACACAAAATCGTTTTCCATAGGAACAATTAGTTTACTTTAAACAATTCAATTTGTGAAAAACAACAAATGTGGGGATCATGGATACAAATGTGAAAACCAATATTTCAAAATAGGGATTTAAAATACAAAACACAAAGAAAAAAATACATGGCAACATATATGAATGAGAAGTATCTTAAGGATAAGGTGTATCCAAAGATGTACTACAGACATTAACCAAGGAATGTTGTGGTGGATAAAACTTTAGCAAAAATTGAAACATAGGGATTGTAGATAGCTAGATGGATGTTAATTGAAGATCAGTAATTAATGAAGATTAATTTAAGAATTTATGTAAAACTAGAAATGGTGAAGATTAATGCATAACTAGATATAAACAAGGTGCTAAAAGTGTAACAATTGTTGAAGGAATTCAAAGATGTTTTTGCATGGACATACAAAGATTTAAAAAGGATTCCACCAAAGTTAGCACAACATAGAATTGAGTTGGACACTACTATACCACCAGTACATCGGGCCAGGTATAGATTAAGTCTAAACTATGCTATAGTAGTCAAACAAAATATAGATAAATTGTTAGTAGCTAAATTCATTGAATCTATAAAAGAAACTACATGGTTGTCACCCATAGTAGTAGTACCCTAGAAAAATGGCAAATTGAAAATTTGTATAGATTTTAAAACCCTAAATGCAACCACAAATATGGATCCATACCCATTACCTTTCACATGTGAAATGTTGAACACAATAATAAGGTATGAAACATTTTTTTTTTGGTTAGATATACAAGATATCATCAAATATGTATAATTCTAAAAGATAGATACAAGACTACATTTGTTACAAACTGGGGGGCTTTTTATATGGAAGGTGATGTCGTTTAGAGTTAAAAATGGACCTCCAACATATGAAAAAGTGGTGACCAAAGCATTTAAAAAAAAATTTGGACAAATATGAAAATATTTTTAGATGACTTTATAATGTATAATGACATGGAGAATCAACAACAGAAGTTCAAACTTTGTTTTCAAAAATGCAAAGAATATGGCATTAGTCTGAATCCAAACAAATGTGCATTTATGGTATTTTCAAGGATGATCTTGGGTTTTATTGTTTCCAAAAAAAGGAAACTACCAAATCCAAAGAAAATGCAAGCAATAGTAAACATGCAACCACCTAAAAATCCCTAACAAATTCAAGTATTCAATGGATGGGACAATTTTACAAATGTTTTATAAAAAAATTTGTTGCTATTATGGCACCTATCGTTAAACTGACTAGAAAGACAAAAACTTTTCTTTAAGTAGAAGAATGTCAAAAGGCCTAGGAATTAATTAAATAGAAGTATATTGAAACATTAATATTGATATCACCAAACTGGCAGGTGGAATTTCATTTTCATATAGATGTGTCCTTTTTAGCTATGGGGGTTATGTTGTCTTAGAACATAACAAAGAAGAGTGATCAACCAATAGTGTGTGCTTCTAAGCTTCTAAACATAACAAAACAAAATTATAGCACAACAGAGAAAAAAACTTTAGTAATGGTTTTTTCTTTGCACAAATTCAGACATTATTTTTTAGGCAATAAATTTGTCTTTTATGTAGATCATATGGCATTGGTCTATTTGGTCAACTAACCACATGTTTTAAGGAAAATAATTGCATGGTTGTTATTATTCTTCAAATATGATTTCATAATAATATATAAGCCTAGAAAAACTCATGTAGTTACAGATGCATAGTCAAGATTACTAGATATTATATAACCCATAGGTGTGCATGATTAAACCATAGATGCAAGTTTGTTTTATACAAGGCCTGAATGGTTAAATGATGTAGATTTTTTTTGAAAACATGACAACTTGAAGGCATGTTATTTGTGCAATAGAAACAGAAATTAGTTTGGAGAGCATAACCTTTTGCATTGAAGAATGGTGAATTATACAAAATGGGCCAAGACAATAAATTGTGATGATGTTTGACAATAACAGAAGCACATATGGTGATGAAAAAACTACATGAAGGACCTTTAAGAGGGCATTTTGTAATTGAAATAACATAGAGGAAGATATTGGATGTTGGATATTGGTGATCAACTATGTACAGGGACGTGCATGATTATTGTAAATCTAGTGATGCATGTCAAAAAAAGGAGGATTGGCAACTCAAAGTCTTGCAAAGCTGGTCACAAGTCTTCCAGAGGAACCATTTATGAAATGGGACTTCATTTTTTGGGGCCAATTAAGCCACCAAGAATATATACATGGAACAAATATATTCTTGTCACCATAGATTACATTACTAAATGGGTGGAAGCAAGAGGATTGAAAACTAATACAATAGTAGCCATAGCAAAATTTCTATATGAATGCATATTAACAAAGTTTGGATGTCCTTTGAGTATAGTCATAGATCAAGGAGTTCATTTCATTAATGATGCCATCAAATATTTGACAAATCATTATTTGATGAAACATGTGAGTTCTACAACTTATTATCCTCAAAGGAATCGTTATATTGAATTTATTAATAAGGTATTTGGAACACTATTGACCAAGTTAGTTAGTGAAAATAGAACAAATTGGGTTGAACATTTGTCTATAGTGTTATTTTTATACAAATTTGCATATAAAATAGCAACAAGGTATACACCATATCAATTAATGTATGGATTACACTCATTAATGCCCATAGAGTACATCATTGTAATTGTTGGTGGAAATGAAAGAAAAAATATTCTAGTGAAAGTTTTAACTACCAAAATTATAGAGCTTGAGATGTCATGACCCTAATTTTGGGCTCATGACTAAAGCAAGGACATGGAAAGGTGCAATCCAAGAGTGTAACCCAAAAGTCACATTTACACTCCTAGAGTGCAAGAAAGTGTGAAGGAATGAGCCCACACACTCCCAAATGGACTCCCACTTTGGGAGTTAAAGTTTATATGACGTTTTGAATGTTCAAAAAGTAATTTTAGGAGTTAAAACTCATTGGATTGAAAAAAAATTTATACCATTAAAAAACTTATGAAACGTAAATATCTTAAATGGGCTTGCATGACCCATTTGAGTATTTAAAACACAAGTTATGTCAAAAAATAAGGCCAGGAATCAAAGTGTCATTTTGACTCCCGACCATTAAAAGTCAAAAATCGCCTTAAAATACATGTGTACAGGTGCCATGCCACATATCATTGAAAAGTTCTCAATGAGGGCTATAATTCTTTTTAGACCTCTATTCAATTGAAGGTTTGTATAAAAAGTTACGGGCCTCTAAAGTTCTAGGAGTCCCAATTTCAAATATTTCGAAATTCTCGACTTGGGAGTTTCGAGACAAAATGACATTTGCATGCAATTTTAATGGCCAAGCACAAAGAACATTATAAGGGGGAAGGTGGTGGGTTCCCCCAAGTTTGGGCCATGGTGAGTGTTATGAATCTGTGTATGTTCGTGGCTTGTCCATGCACCAAAAGTGATCCAATTATGCGCTAACCAACTTGTTGTTTCATTTGTGTAGGTTCATGTAAATAGTTGACCCACTTGTCCTTTGTCCTAGTCTCCATCTTAAAGCTCCAACATGCCCCTCTTACCCTTAAAGTGTTATGAGTTAAAGAACGTACCCCAACTCATTTCGTTATTTTCACCTTCAAATTCGCATTTGAGTTTTTTGAGTTTGGGGGTGCATCATAAGAAGTTGTAGGAACTTAAAATGTAGGTTGCAAAAATTGTAAGAATTCAACAATGGGATAAAACATTATGGAATCAACAAAAGAATCCAAAAAAATAGTTTAGTTTTGGTATTTATGTTTTTTGGTTTCCAAAAGGTAATAAATCACACCTAAGGAAATTTACTTGGAAATGGTCTGAACAGTATAAAGTACAATATGTGTTGCCAAATAACATTGTGTTATTAGTGACCATTAAAAAGTTTGAAACTAACCACATGTTTGTCAATGTGAATAAGTTCAAATGTTATAAATACATGGAATCTAATATTCAAAAAAATAAAATAAATGTCAATATATTGGGAACATAATGTAGGTGGAATTCATGAGGCAAATTTTGACATAGAAAAAGATAATGAAGGATGTGAAATACAAAAACCATAGATGAAGAATGTTGAAGATAAAAATACAAATCAGAGATCTAGTTGTGAACATAATTTTTATTTTCAATATGTAAATGAACAATAATTGCAAAAATGCGAGATTTGGGATATAAATATTTAAAGATGATATGTCAACCATATCAATTGAATAAGCAACAATAGTCATTCAATCATCAGGAGTATTAGCACAATCATTAAAATTATGGGCACATTCAAAAGAAAAATTAGTATAATCACCAAATGCATTTTCACAATCATTAGATAAATGGGCATAGTTAGTAGAAGGTGTATAGGTTGAACAAAGTGGAGTCAATCTTATATATAAATTCATTACGTGCGTGCGTTTGTCTGTCTGACACGACATTCTACACCGGTAATTTGCGAGGTCGATTCTGCAACCCCTCTTTGTGTCCGTTCGTCCGTTCGTTCGTTTGTCCGTCTGTTCATTCGTCCGTCTGTCCGGACGTATTTTTTTCCCCGTCTTTTAAATTGTCCGTCCATCTCTCCCTAAAAATAAGATATCGGCAAAACCGGTTTGTATGTATGTATGTTTGTATTTTGAGGGAGAAGGAAATACAATTACGGATGTCTGTCCGTCCGTCCGTCTGTCCGTTCATCTGTCTGTCCATCCGTCTGTCCGTAACCGTCCGTCTGTCCGTTCGTCTGTCCGGACGTATTTTTCTCCCCGTTTTTTAAATGGGCTAGC